>ENA-OQAB01000699-OQAB01000699.1-human-gut-metagenome-genome-assembly--contig:-NODE-699-length-17396-cov-3.582778_pt1 | contig 17396 bp, 19 predicted proteins | sample MGYA00242490_ERZ504517 | MGnify/ENA primary metagenome ERZ504517 (study PRJEB26092, sample SAMD00036298) | human gut metagenome | host: Homo sapiens | study: EMG produced TPA metagenomics assembly of...
GATAGGAATAATAACAGAATCCTTCGCATCTGATTTGATTTTATCGATACCGAAGGACTGGCAAACAGGAATAACTGAAAATAGCGTATATGTCGAATTTACTGTAAATGAAAATATGTCAAAAGAAAAAATAAACGAATGTGCAGATATATTCAACAGACATGTACTATTACCTTTTATATATAAATTGAAGCAATAATTTTCTACGTTCTGTAATTACAATTATCAAACCTTGAACATGATAATTGGGTAATATAAAAACTATTCTATATTTTTGTAGAAATAGCTTTTTTACAAAATATATATTTACACTTATGATAGACCGAATAACAATCTATATTAAAGATGTTGATTTTACATTAGTAGAAAAACGCTTAGGTTTAACTCCCTCGGGAATAGCTAAAGATAGTAGTTTTAATTATTCTGCAAAGATTAAAAATTTAAAAGTTAATTATAGAGGACGAACTTTATGGATTGAGGGCTCTTTACATAAATATGCTAAGAAGAATAACTATTCTTTGTTCACATACGATGAAGCTAGGAATGTTTTATATGAGTTATCTGATATTATAGGCATAGATTTACAATATTTTATTGTAACCAAAATAGAATTAGGTTTAAATATGTGTATGGTATATGAGCCTAAAAAATATATAGATATTATACATAGTTATCGGCATAATAGATTTTACTATATGACTCCTATGGCCGGGACGAGTAAAATACGTGGTTGCAGATGTAAGCTTTCAGAATATGAAATAAAGTTTTATGATAAAACTTTTGAGGTTATTCACTCTGATAAAGTAAAAGTTGTGGATAGAGATACAATTCCGATTAATATACTACGTTATGAATTAGCAATGAGTAGAAAACAACTGAAATCTATTGGCTTGAAAAATGTTACGGGAAAGAACTTATTGAGCCCATTACATTATACTCGTTTTAAACGGGTAATGACTCAAATCTATAATAAAATTGTTTTTAATGATGATACAATTAGTTATGCTGGAATGTTGGAAGATGATGTAAAAAGATATATCTTTGCAACATCAGAAAACTATGACCGTTATTTGGCATACCTTAAAGAGTATGTAAGTGAAGAAGCATATAAAAAGGAACGGCGTAGAACGAATATTTTACTTAAAAGGGTAGACTCTTTAAAAACAGGAAAATTAAAAACCGAATTAAAAACTAAATTTCAATTAGCAATATCTTTAATATAAAAGATGTAATTTTTCCCACTTCCAATATGTAGAAATAAATAATAAAGTAGAGTAGTGTGTTTATATTACATTAAAATGTAGATTATTCATTAGGGTTAAATACCTTTTTGTGATAACTGATTTTATTTTTTTTCAGATGAATCATATTTTTGGAGAATATCAAAATATACTAACTCAAAAGCAGTACTATCAATATATTCTACATCTTTTTTATATCCCGAAATAAAAGAGCATTCAGTACGGGTAATAAAATTTGTGATGTTCGTTTGCGTAGTGTTGAGTGTTGAACAACTTCCAAATGAACTATAATGCCTCTTAGTTTGCCCTCTAATAAATTTGCAATCTCTTTTAGTGTGATATATTCATTACCGAAACAAATACAATTTTTACGACCGTGGTATGCAATATATAAAATGGCGTAATTTGAGTATCTCTTTTGCGTGAATGTTAGTAGTCCTTTTATAAACTCTTCTTTAGTGGCACATTTATGATAGATGTATTTCACTTTGGAGAAAGTATAGAGTAAATCTAACATGGGTTTAATACTTTGATTACTTCGAGGGTTCTTATTCCAATTTCCCTCTAAACAATAAATAAATTTATTGGTACATTTCATAAAGTAATATTATTAAAAACATTATAGAATCGTGGTAGGTCTTGCTCTCGGAGCACTTCATCATTGTATACTTCAAGCATTTGTATGCTACTATGACGACTGTATTTTGATACAGTGAGCAGCTCTCCTTTATAAGACTTGATTAGTTTAGTAATAAAAAAATGACGGAAACCGTGTGTGCTTCCGTCAATTTCTAGAGTAGTGAGAACTCGTTTTATTATTTCTCGAATGGATTTTGTTGTTAGGCGTGAACCGTGAGAGTAATTACTTTCACTTCGGAATAACGCCCCCTCGTGAAAGCGGCATTTATTTAGGTATGCTTTTGTCATTTTAACAGTGGTAGGGTGTAAATGAATTAGCTCTTTATCATCGTTTCCTTTGCCTATGATGTATGCAACTTTATTTTTCAAATCTATATCGGTAACATTTAAACGAACGATTTCTATTTGGCGTAAACCTTGAAAAATCAGAAGTGATAAAATAGTTTTTAATCTGAGGTTAGTTAATGTAGGTTCCAATGCTAAACAGTAATTTTGTATTTTAGTTATAGCTTCGTCATTTAGACCATCCTTTTTATGTAATTTACTTTGTGAGAAACTTTTTATATTATCAGTTATTTTTATTGGAATAACTTGTAATTTATATAATCCGTCTAAAAAAACTTTTGCTGCAATCAAGTACTTATTCTTTGTTGCAATAGTAAACGTGTCTATACTACCTAAAAAACGTTTATACTCTAAATAAGTATTGTAATTGATACCGTGAATTTGTGCATATTGAATGAAATGTTTAATTCGCACACTATATTCCTTGCGTGTGTTTTCTGAAACATCCAATACTTCGAATACTTGTCTTTGAAGTGGTTGCAGTTTATGTAACTGTACTAACTTCACGCTAACATCTGTGTTCATGCTTGTTTTTCTTTAAATGTTATCGTAAAGTTACGAATAATATTTATATTTGCAAATATAAGTGCTTGATATATAGATATTTAGATTAAATATAAATGTTTTACCTATGTTTTACCAAAGACAAATAAAAAACGTTGCAAATTATTCATTTACAACGTTTTATTCTTATTTTCAAGTGGTGCCACCAGGAATTGTGATAAATTCGCAAGTAGCTGTATATCATCACTTTTCAGAAATGTCACAAGAGTAATCTCCTCCTATTGTTCCACCGTTGGACTTCTGCGTTTTGCGCATCGTTGCAGCGGATGATTTCTTGGCACAAAGATAGTGAATTAGTTTGATAAATAGCTATACTCTTGGCATTTGATTATCGAACCGTATCAATCTTTTTTCAAGATATAAGTTAATAGGGTGTTCAGTTAGATGTTCTCATTTTGGATTCGGTTTAACAATTTAACCTTTTGACAATGAATATTATAGTCTGATTTTTAGGTGCAAAATTAACTCTTTCAAAAAGCCCTGTTATTTCCTTAATCTGCTTTTGTTGTACACTATGTAGCTATCAGCATTTTAGGGAAAGAGTGATTGCTTTTTTCAGCAAAATCGGAACGTCAAACTGAACACCCTAATATAAGTTAATCCGATAGTAGTAATTCAATAGTTTGTGTTTATAAATTCATTTAGGAACTTTTCGGGGCAGTCGCAAACTTCCGCATACATTCAAGATAGAAGTGTAATCTCTTGATTGTATGTTTTTTAATTACAATGTCACTTTGAAGACTCTCAGTACTCTTGTCCATTTTTTTGCACATCCATTTTCATCGTGGTATGGAGAGCAACCATATTGCAGTCCGTGATTAATGCTCCCTGATTTAAATACGTTGTTGCACATCCAAAACTCACTTAGTTTTGTATTGTCAACGTTGTGGAACTCTACATATCCAGACATGGTTTGGAAATAACGTCTGAAATTATCAATCTTGTTCGTCTTTATGTCGTTGATATGTGGGGACACACAGACATAATAGTTTTCTGCTTTCTTTATTCCCTCCATCAACGAAAGGATATGTGGTGTAGAATAATCGTCTATGTCAAGTATGTTCGAGAAAAGATTCACTACAACGTTGTTTCTTATGATACCTATGTCATTTAGCTCAACATCATCAAGCTTCTTGCACACTGTTCTTACAGAACATTCTGAATTAATGGCTTTGCAATGAAGCGAGGCACGTTTAATTGCTAATTCCGACGGGTCTATTAAAATGATTTGATTGATATTTTCTTGATAGTATTTCTCACAGAACAGCATTGAAGCCAATCCTTGTCCGCATCCCCAATCGATTATTGTCAATGGTTGGTCAAATTGCTGCGGAAAAGGCTCTGCCAGAGCAGACTGTATCTTAGCTTTATGCATATTACCATAGTTTTTCAGATAATTATATAACCCTTGTTCTTCTGTTATAGGATTAACGCCGCGACCTTTATCAAAGTTGTCAGAAGCATGGGCAACAGCATGTTGTCTAATTGTATCAAAGCATTTATTGGCAGAATTTATCCAATTCGCATACTCTGTACCTTCTTCAATGAGGTACGGCTCATCTGACGTAAACGGTGAAGCACTCAGATTTTGACAATTCAGAAGATCTATTGCTTCCTGTAATTGTTCATAGGCTCGCTTATTATTGACATCAATCTTACAAACATCCTTAACATCATTCAAGAAGGGATATTTGTTTTGTTCTAGAGCTTCAAGAAATCTACCCTTCACTATCAGAGCTTTCGTTGGATGCAATGAACCTACAACAGCACTATAGTAATTAAGGAATGTAACCAAAGAGGGAAGGATGCTGTCCTCTTCTTCTTCAATCGCAATTTGAAGCAAACTGCAAATGTCATCAAATTTCTCGATTAAGTCATCGGCAGTACTAGGTTTTGGGTAAACAAAGGACAAGCCTGCCTGCATTCTGCTTGTTATCTTTATTCCTTCATCAGACACGAGCCTTGCAAGACGGGCCATCGCACCTTGCAGATTAAGACGCTCTGCCAAGTCAAGCATAATCAGCAGAAACGACCTGTTTTGAGTGCTCGAGAAGTCAAGTTGAGAATAACATTTGAACTTTAGTTGTACAAATTTGTCAATATCATCAGAGGCTTCAGACAGGACATTATACCTTGATGCATAGATGTCGTACAATTCATCAGAATGATCTTGAAGATAGACTTCAAGCGATTCAACACTTGAAGCCTCTGCATATACGTTATAGAAGAAATTCATAATTATTCTTTGTTGAAAATATCTTGCTTTTTTGTCATTAAGATTTGGAATATCTTTTCGTGCTTCTTCAAGCCTTTTGATGTTATTTCTAAACGTTTTAGAATTGCATTTAATTCCTTGTCGTCTTTATCAAAATAGGAAAAAATTTCTTTTATGATGTCTTCACGACTTACGTTATCAGATCTTTCTTCATTTGTCATGCTTTCAGAAAGGTTTTCCAACGTCTTTTGCAATCCCTTCAAACTACCATTTTTCTCTCCATATTGAGCTTTTATCTCTGTTATTTCCGCTTCTTTTTCTTCAATACATTCTTGAATGACATATTCTGCAACTTTGTTGAGCAGAATTGACAAGGGTGTTTGAAGAAGAGAAACAGCGTCAATCCTTTGACAAAATTGAGAAAAAGAATTCCACCACTCTTTGGAACCAACCTTTGCTTTTTTTTACCTCTCACAATTGTATCTAATACGCAATAGTCTGTCTTTGTTGTTATATTTTGTATATGTTGTTTATTGCACCATAAGTCCAAATAATCGAGATTTTCAGAAATCTTCTTATTGAAAACAAACTGATATACACTCTCAATCGTGTAATAATCTAATTGCGAATCAAGGCGAAACTTTACATCAATTCTGTTACTTTCTGATGTACCATAAAAACTACTGAACACATTGTAGCCACGGTTATATCCAAAGCATAATGCGACTAATTGTGCACTTTTAATACCTTCAAAATTAGAAAGGATCAATCCGTCAATTTTGTCTCTTTTTGATTCAGATCCAACTCCATAGCTCGCTAATACAGCTAAGATATATGTCTGTTTGTTTAAACTATCCAATTCTATCTTTCTTGTAGTTTTATTTTGAGACACAGATTGATTCTCGTTTTTTGCCATCTGCTTTACATCGTCAATATCTATCTGCTTATTTAAATAAGGTAACAAACCAGCGTAGCTTTTTGATTGCGTAAATAGTCCAGAATATTGGTCATTAGAACTTTTCCCCACTTTGACAAGTGTGTTAGCAATCAATTTATTAAAAACAGCAAGTGTCTCAATGTATGTCTCTGAGAAATTCATATACTTTTCCCTTGCCAATCTCATTATAATTAAAGCTCCAAGGATACGATCATACAGTTCTATCTCTTTCACCTGGTTTTTGACATAACAATCTTTTGGTGCCTCAACTTCTTTAACAGAAGCATCTTCGAAAGTACAAACTGCACCAACAATTGAATCAGGAACGAATGCCGTTCCCATTCTAATGTTAGTTAGGGTTCTGTTTTTCTGCTGTTCTTCTGTGAAGTGAATCTTTTTTACACGGGTGATAGGCAAAGAGGATCCAAATAAGTACCACGTTCCGCCCGCTGATATTAGCTCCGTTTCTTCTTCATTCGTCAAGACAATCTCTAGGCAACAGTTGCATTCAATGCACCCCTTGCTTGTTGTTATAAGCAAGAAGTTCTCAAATGAGTTCTGGATATCCTGCGGTTTGTTCATGAAATACTTACTTGGCTTAAGACAAGCGCAACCAAAATAGTGTGCGAGGCACTCAGACTTTATAGGGAAATAGTAGGTTCTCATATTACAATACAGTTTTATCAACTACCGAATTCAGGCTCGGTATGTCGTAATTACTAATCAGATATAAATTGCTTTTTGCTCTGGTACAAGCAACATATAAATCCTTCCAATCGCAAATAATTTTATTCTCACCAGTGTCCCTGTCTTGGATAATTATTGGCAATCTTTTCAGAATATCAAAATTTGGAATAATGACTGTATCAAATTCCAATCCTTTCGCCGATTTGAAAGTCGTTATATGCACATTCTTAATGGTGGCACAACCATCAGGAAATCTTTCTTTGTTCTCATAATAAAGAGAAAAGTCATCAACCTTTCCTTTAAGAATGTTTTCAAATACTTGAACTTCACTTTTCCAAGGGACAAGAATAGCAATATTGTGTGTATCTGACTTAAAAGCGTTTATTATCTCTAATATTGCATTGTTTTGTTTGTCGTCTGTTCGTTCGTGACTGATACCATCTGAAACCATAAACACAGGCAGTTCCCCAATATTGCTTGCCAATCCGTCAATTATCTCTCTTGGAATTACGGCATCCGGAAAAGTTGCTTTCGCAAATTTCATAATCTTTTGAGTACTTCTGAAATTCTTGCTTAGGACATGCTCCACATTGTCGGGAAATAGACTTGTCAACTGCGACTGATAACAACAGTGGTCTGGATAAAGAATCTGCGAATCGTCAGCTCCGTATGACACATTTGACAAAATACCATGATAGTAGCCTTCATCCAAATCTTGAGCTTCGTCAATGATTATTTCCGCAAATTTGTACTTGTGGATTTTATCTCGACTCTTAAGTGAAGTCGCAACCAATTTTTGCTGCATCTTCATTCTGACTTCTACAGCAAGCTTTCAAATATTCTTTCAATGTTGTCGTGTAAGTCAACAACAAACTTTTTTAGCAGGATTACTCATATGGTTTGAGATGTGCCTCCAAAGCGAAACAACCGATTTCCCTGTTCCTGGTCCACCAGACAAGGCAATCTGCGCTGGATCATCTAACGCCGCTTGCTGCGGAATTGTCAGCGTTGTTATCGGAGGTAAGTTAAAATAGTATTCAGCCATAATTATCACTTATTCACTTACTCCTTTAAAACGTCTATGATAAAATGCCAATCCATGCATTTCGTCATAACAACCTAATCGGCATAGAGCATCAATTGCTTCGCTTATTCCTTGCAATGCCGCTTTATGATAAAAATCTATGGTCTTCTCCTTGTTTTCTTTAACCCCCTTTACCATATTCTAAAGCGACCGCATAATTATATTGACAATAGGCATGACCTTTTGCTGCACCTATTTGATAATAATGAACAGCCTTTTCAATGTTTTGTGTAATGCTGTTCCCGTAATAATAAGAAACACCAAGATTACAATATGTAGAGGCATCTGCCTTGTTGTTTCTATCAAGATATAACCAACATTGTACCGCATTCTCATAATTCTGTTCACGTGCAAAGTCTGTACCAATATCACATATTGATATAGGGTCTCCTTGTAATGCGTCAAGGTATCGATCCTCGTTAAAATATAAGCAACTCTTATATTCTTCAATCATCAATTTTATATCTTTCATAAACTAGTTATTGCCTCTGATGTTAATCCACTTTCCTTCGCTGTACGGTAATTTCTGCAAGCCGTTTCTTTGCTCGTGTTCGCATAACAATATTCGCAAAGATGTGCACAGGTGTTGTATTGACCGATGTCTTTGCTTATCTTGCAACCACATAGCTCACGCTGCCCTTTGTCTGCATTGTCTTTCTTCTTTACAGCATAGTGATCTGTGTCAAGCATAATGGCATTTGTCGGGATTTCAGAACTTCCAAACAAACCATTGTCGATTGTTTTCACCTCTACTCCAAGCACTTTCATCAAAATGCTGTCTTTCCAAGCGAAACGTATCATCAGATTGTCATCTACACAATGATTCGGAACAATCCCAAATCTCTTGTAGTCCGGCTTCTCTCCACACGTCGTCAGCTCATATCCCCATTTTTTGTTGAGCTCAGACAGTTTTCTTGCGAAATCAACCATTTCCGTCTCTGTCCACTCATGGTAGTTGATTCCGTTTCGTTCCAAGTTGATTTTTACCTTCCTATAAGAACCTATGTCGGCGAAACTGAACACAAACTTCTCTGTATAGCCAAGTAGCCTGTCGCCAATATAATTAATTTTGCAGAGCAAGTCATCTTGCGATATTCTGTCTGTAAGGATTAATGGGTCAAATCTCCAAATAACTCTTCCCTTTCCTAATTTCTTGACAAGAGTCTTGAACGTCTCAATACGCTCATCCAATGGCGGTACGCCTTTTTCCAACCCTTCTGTCACATAATCATTTAGTGTGTACTGAATATAGCACTCTATTTTGGGAGAATGGGATTTCAATTTGGCTAAATGTTGCAACAAAGGTTTCGGGTTCTTGGACCAAAATACGATAAAGCGTGTGTCTTTATAAGAAACATAGCTATTTGCTCCATTGAAAGGGTTGCGCCATGCAGAATATCCAATCTCCAATCTGTGGAAAAACCAGTCGGCATAAAAGGCAGGAATGTCAGTGCTCCTACTCGCAGAAATAATCTCTGGAGCCTGGGCATCAACCCATTCTCCATTTTCACGCTGAATATTTATTTTCTTCCAAGCCATTGTAATATAAGTTACACCATAAAAACTAATTCTCCCAACATACAAAGATACAGAAAAGATTTGAAACATAAGCAAATTTGTTCTTGCATTTATGAGATTTTAAAAACAGTTTTATCTTGTTCTATAAAATTCTATTCGTAATTGACAATCTAATATAGACTTGTTCGGTCAAATGACTCACGCAAACCGAACATGTATTTGACCATCAGTCTTACCATCTATGACGACCGTATCGAGATAATAAGTCCCGACACTTTCCACCATAGATAACCGCCGAAAATTTCAAGGAGCCTCACTAATCATATCCTCACAACTTGAAAGTAGCAGAAACTCTCTATCGGATGCCTTATTTGGAAAATTGGGGCAGTGGAGCAAGGCGCATCATGGATGCCTGTAAAGCACAAGGCGTGGAAACACCTACATGGTGTTCTGACGGTGGTTTTGTGACTATTACTTTCAAACGACCTGATTTAAATCCTACACAATAGAGACTAATAAAGAGGACAAGAAAACGATTAAGGAGGACAAGTACCCCTCAAGTGGAATTGCTCATTCAGAAAATGGGCGATTCTTATATGACTATGAGGGATATGGCGGATGTATGTGATATTAAAGACTTAAAGTATTTCCGTGAGAGCTATATCACTCCTGCATTGGAAGAAGGATTGATTGAACGGCTTTACCCTAACCAACCGAAGCATCCGAAACAGCAATACAGGTTGACAGAAGCGGCTAAAGAATGGCTGACGGGGAAGAACCAATAAAATCATTGCCATATAACCGCATCGGAATGACTGTCCCATTCCGATGCGGTTTTTAATTGTTCCGATACACGTTTGACGGTGTCGCAAGTTAGTAGCTGTCATATTGTTGTGGCTGTTGTTGCCACTTAGCCTCCACATTCCTTGAAAGTTCCACAATCTCCCGGCTCAGTTTCACAAGGTCAATGGTACACTTCTCCAGCTTGTAGAGCAATGCCATCGCCTTCTTCTCTGAGAAGTGGATACGCAGCTCCTTGACAACCTGATTGTAGTTCGTGCCTATGCAGCGGAACTGGGCGTGGAAGTCCGACAGCTTGGTATAGTAATCCACCAGCGTCTTGTCCACTTTCAGCACCTTGAACTTCTGTCCGAAGAAGTGCGCCTTGAGAAAGACAGCTTTTGCGTACACGTTCGATTCCTCGTACATCGTCAGGAACCTGTTCCATTCCACATCGTCGAAACGCACCATCACGCAGTGCGTCTTCGGGTTCAACTTGGGATTTCTCCCGTACTTGCTCTTCTTTTTCATGCTTCTTATTCTTTTAATTTTATGGCTTGTCCATTGTTTAATCTTTGATTAAGGAACCCCGAAATTATCCGACTGCGGAGGATAATTCTGCCCACGGCGGTGAAGGATTTTCAGTTACTTAGAATTATTCGGGTAACTGAAAATATATCTTGCTATGTCTTTGAAGACATAACAATCCTCCGCCTGTCGGATTTGTTTCCGAGTGTAATAACTCATCTTGGGTATCGGTTAAGCCGATGAAGTATATCCACCGACCTAACTGACTTTCCGTAATCCCGTCAGAGTTTGCGCCACTGCTCAATGTCATCCCGATAGGCATCGAGGTGCAGACGGACAAGGTTCTCTATCAATCCCGATGCGCTCATGCCCTTTCCTCCGAGGTAGCGGACAACCCTGTCCAGTTCGTCACGCACCGTCTCGCTGACGAACACGGGCTTGCGGTTGACAATCTTGGGGACTTGGAGATAGGTGGTGCGGTATTCCTCCAGCGACAGCCTGCGCTGCTTGCTGCTGACACGCTTCTGCGGCATTGCCGTTCCCTCGACCGCCACACCTGACGGTTCATTCGTCACAGCCGTCTCTGTTTCCTCAGTGACGGTTTTGCCGGGTTGTTCCGGCTCATCCGGTTCAAGACCGATACGCCTGTAGAGGTCATCCATTGACTTGGGAGTGTAGGATTCCCTGCGTCCCATTTTTTCCACGATTTCACGAGCCTGCTGCTCTGTAATGTTTGGTTCTCTCTTCATTGTAAAAAATAAATTGATTAAGTTATTGAATGTGGCCGTGTTCAGCACCTCGACCGATTATCGGGAGCAAAGTAAGATGCTTTAATGCAGTCAGTCAAGCACTTGGGTTCTGTTGGTCAATTTTGTATGGTTTTACTTTATGGCGACTGAAACAGCGGTGCGGACTTCACCGTTTTGCCGGATGTGAATAACCGAAAGGGAAAAAGTCTCAATTACGGGCAATTTTGAATTAAGCCCTTATTCTTGCTCTTGCCACTTCCCTTATTTTCAGTATTAAGAGGATAAACGCTGTTTCCAACCGATTCCAACCGCTACCATCCTGTGCCACATGCTGCCAGTAATCTCAAAATCCATTGCCGGATGATGGATTATGTATTTCTTTGCGGACGAAGGAATGATGACTGCTAAAAGAAAAGCAGCATCCCGGACAATGACTGCCGTACCAACGCAACACGCTTCCACTTTCGGAAAACCTATTGTCAGGTAACGGATTATACATTCCTTTGTGGCATAAGAAACAATAACAACTAAAAGAAAGACTATATGGAAATCGTATCAATCGAGAGAAAGACCTTTGAGGAACTGGTCGCCAAGTTCGACCGCTTCGTCAGCCGAATGGATACCATCTGTCATCGGCAGTGCGAAAAGAAAATGAGCGAGTGGATGGACAATCAGGATGTGTGCCGGATGCTCAACATCAGCCCACGCACGTTGCAGACGCTTCGGGACAACGGAACTTTGGCATACAGCCAAATCAACCACAAAACGTATTACCGTCCCGAAGACGTGCAGCGTATCGTCTCCATCGTGGAGGACAAGCGGAAAGAAGCAAGGTTCAAAGGCAGGACAATCTGACAACCGAATAGAGTCATAACAATAATTCCACTAAATCCAAAGTAACATGAATAAACTGATTAACAAAGACAACGAGTGGATAATCCATTTCATGGGCAGCCTCGACCGTCTGTTGGACAATGTAGAGCATCTGACCGCCAACTATCGCCCGATACTGAACGGGGAGCGTTTCTTTACCGACAAAGAGGTTTCGGCACGTTTGAAGGTGAGCCGCCGGACGCTTCAGGACTATCGCACCGAGGGACGCATAGCCTACATCCAGTTGGGTGGCAAAATCCTCTACCGTGAATCCGACATCGAAAGGATGTTGGTTGATGGCTACCGCTCCGCCTACCGACAGAAGGCAATCTGATTTTCTTGAAGGAGCGCAGTTTGCCGTCTGCCTTATAATTGCGACAGCAATGGCACACAGTAAAAAGAAGAAGGAACGGCTTACGGATGAAGCATCAATGTTTAGCTTCGTCTGTAAGCCGTTCCCTCTTTTTCTTCTGATTTCCCGTCAGTCGCTTGTTTCCGTTGCCGGATGCCCCAAATGTGTGTGGCTGGCAGTGGCAAGGTTTTCGGGCGGAATACGCTCAAAGCTGTTTGAGGAAGATTCTGCCCGAAACGGCTCTGCCGCCCGACCTTGCCAATGCCGTCAAAGCCACACGCCACCTTTGCATCCGAGCATCGGGGACAGGTGGCTGACGGGATGAGTCTCAACTATACCATAGGTTGCTATCCTTGCCACAAGAGAAGAACAACGTTATCGGATTCCCTTTCTTGGTGGCGCAGATTTCATTTATTACAAACCGTCTGAACAGGATACTTTCTTTACTGCATATTCTAAATGCAATAGCTATAATCATTTCAAGGTTATAAGCATCATAACTGATGCCGTCCGGTTGCTTGACATACTTCATCGTATCACATTCGTTCAACTCCTTATTCTTATATATAGCATGAATAGTCCTTGCGAATGTTGGCACGAGAGCACCCCGAACAAGTCGGCAATCTCAAATTGAGTCATCCATACAGGTGCAGTCGGTATGATTACTGCACCCGTTTCACTGATTGTTATTACTCCCCTATCCATAATCAAAGACTTTTTGATAAGACACTTCTAACATTCATCATGTCTTTGAGAATAGAGGAATCCAACACATGGGCATAGTGCTGCGTCATTTTGATATTGGAATGACCGAGCATTTTTGCCACATTTTCAATGCTTACGCCATTGGCGAGGCACACGGAGGTCGCATACGAGTGCCGGGCCGTGTGCGTGGTCAAGCACTTTGAAATATTGCATAAATCGGCAATCTCTTTCAGATAGCTGTTCATCTTCTGATTGCAGGGGACGGGGAGCAACACATTTTTCTTTTGGCAAGTCGGATGGCTTTTGTATTTCTCCAAAATCTGCATCGGAATATCAAGCAACGGAATGTTGCACATGTTCTTCGTCTTTTGGCGAGGCTTGCGAATCCAATAATTGCCGTTGTTGTCTTGAACGATATGTTCAGCGGATAGTTGCTGTACATCTATGAACGCCAATCCGGTGAATGCCGCAAAGATAAAAACATCTCGTACAACCGTAATCCTGTCAAGGGAAAACTCCTTGTTGTAGATACGATGCAACTCATCCAAGGTTAAAAACTCGCGGATTACTTCCTTCTCGTGAAACTTGATTCCGATAAACGGGTCTTTGGTTATCCATTCATTGGCAAGTGCGAGGTTGGTTATTTTCTTCAGGCACTTCATATAGCGGATGACCGTATTTTGCTGGCACTCCTTTTCCGTCTTGAGATAAAACTCAAAGGCACGAACCAACTCACCATTGACTTCCGGCAAGGGTAAATCCTCCTTATCGTATTTCAGTCTGATAAGTCTGCCAGATAGCGTTGCAGCTTTCATAACGGCGGACGGTAATCAATGCATAGTCCTTGCCTACAAGTTCACGGCATTGGTCGTTATGCTCCTGTATGGTTTGGATGAGTGTGCGGACTCCCTTCGCTTCTTCGTTTGCTCCGAAGAATTTTTCTTGCAAGATTCGGGCAGTAACAGGATGATTCCGTTCCTCCAGTTCATCGAACAGCTTGCGTAACTTGATTTTGGCTTGCTCGATGTAGAGGTTCAGTTCACAAGCCTTTCGGCTCTTGCCCTTGGCGCACTCCTTTGCCTGACTCCACAGAGCAGGTTCAATGCTCATGCGGATGTTGTTTTCCACTCGCGCACCGTTTATCGTGATGCGCATACACACGGAGGCTTCTCCGTTTTTCAGCAGTTTGGCTTTCTTGATGAAGAAAAGCACATTGAATGAGTTTCTTTTCATGTTCCTACAGTTTTTTCGTTGGACAAAAGTAGGAAACCATGCACGCTTTCTTGATACGCAAAATACTGCAAATCAGAGAGAAGTAATCTTGTTCGGTGGAGATTCACACTCCACCTTTCTAGCTCCACCTATTGGAACACCGGAAACGGTAATATTCTGCCGCTTTTTGCGTCCTCTCGGAAAATAAAAAATCCCGATTTCGTTTGGAAATCAGGATTTTACTGCTTGTTGCTTTTCTTCTAAGTGGTGCCACCAGGAATCGAACCGGGGACACAAGGATTTTCAGTCCTTTGCTCTACCAACTGAGCTATGGCACCATTTCTATCTCTTTTGCGGTTGCAAAGGTAGTGAAAGTTTTGGACTATGCAAGAGGTTAAGAGATAAAAAACGCTGATAATTGGCTACGTGGCTAAGTATCAGCGTTTTTTATTTTAGAAAAAATACTGAAAAACTTTGTAAGAACATTGTTTGTCCGTTTTTTACTCGGCTTTTCAGCTCTACCCTTTGCTTTTCAGTTCTATTCTTTAGAATCTTCCATATCCTCTGTCACCTCGGAAGTAGCGGATTCCTCTTTAAGCGGGTTCCAGCCTTGTGCTTTCAACTCAAATTCCTGTCCGTCGCGGGTGATAAGGGCACAACCTAATTCCGGTTTAGTGATATGACCTATCAGCTTGACACCTTCCATGTCAGACACTTTCTCATGGTCGGCAATAGGTACGGTGAACAGAAGTTCGTAATCCTCGCCGCCGTTGAGGGCGCAAGTCGTCAGGTTCATATTGAATTCCTCTGCCATAACAGCAGTTTGGTAGTCGATAGGGATATGCTCCTCATAAATGCGGCAACCGACCTTGCTTTGCGTGCAGATATGCAGTAATTCCGAAGATAATCCGTCGGAAACGTCCATCATGGAAGTAGGCTGAATACCTTCTTTAGCCAATTTCTGAATAATATCGCGACGGGCTTCCGGTTTCAGTTGCCGTTCCAGCAGATACTCTTTGCCTGCGAAATCAGGTTGTAAATCTTTGTCGCCTCCTTTAAGGACGCTCTTTTCACGTTCCAGCAGTTGCAGACCCATATAAGCTGCACCTAAGTCACCGGAAACGCAGATAAGGTCAGTCTCTTTGGCGCCGTTGCGATAGACAACCTTTCCTTTTTCACCTTCTCCAATGCAAGTGATGCTGATTGTAAGCCCCGTATAAGAAGAAGACGTGTCGCCGCCCACAATATCCACGCCATATTCCTCACAGGCAAGGCGGACGCCGGCATACAGTTCTTCCATATCCTCTACGCTGAAACGTTTGGACAGTCCCAACGAAACGGTGATTTGCCGGGGTGTACCGTTCATGGCATATATATCGGAAAAATTCACTATGGCCGCTTTATATCCCAAATGCTTCAAAGGCACATACGTCAAATCGAAATGTACGCCTTCCAGTAATAAATCGGTGGTAACCAGCACTTCTTTGTCCGCCGGGTAGGAGAGGACGGCGGCATCATCACCGATGCCGTACCGGCTTGATTCGTTTTTTAATTCGATACCCTCGGTCAGGTGGCGGATGAGGCCGAACTCACCGAGAGTTGCTATTTCTGTTCTCATCTTAATTAGTTGAAAGGTGAAAGTTGATAGTTGAAAGCGAATAGTTACTACGTACTTACACTGCACGGCAACTTTCAACTCCCGACTATCAACTTTCAACTATTTGTTTACTTACGCTCTGTTAATCAACTCCCTCATAATTTCCGTCATCTTCGGCTGTGCGGCATCCGCAGCTTTCTGCACCTCTTCGTGAGACACCTCTACAATCTTACCTTCCACGCCTAAGTCCGTGATAACCGATACGCCGAACACCTTGATGCCGCAGTGGTTCGCAACGATTACTTCGGGAACGGTAGACATACCTACCGCATCCGCACCCAGGATACGGAACATTTTGTATTCCGCCGGAGTTTCAAATGTAGGCCCTTGCGTACCGATGTACACGCCATGTTGTACTTTGATACCCTTTTCGGCGGCAATTGCGTCCGCCTTACGGATAAGTTCTTTATCGTAGGCCTCGCTCATATCCGGGAAACGCGGGCCGTAAGGAATATTCCTGCCGTGCAGCGGATGTTCGGGGAAGAAATTGATGTGATCGGTGATAATCATCAGGTCGCCGATTTCAAAATCAGGATTCGTACCACCGCTGGCGTTAGAAACGAATAAGGTCTTGATGCCCAATTCGCGCATCACACGCACCGGGAACGTCACTTCTTTCATGGAATATCCCTCGTAGAAATGAAAGCGTCCCTGCATGGCCAGAATATCTTTATCGCCCAGCTTGCCGCAAATCAGCTTACCGCTGTGTCCCTCTACCGTAGAAACGGGGAAGTTGGGAATATCCTCATACTTTATTTCATACTTCTCGGTAATCTCGCCTGCAAGGCTGCCAAGTCCGGTTCCGAGGATAATCGCTGTCTCAGGACGCGTGTGCATCTTACCTTTCAGATAAGCTGCGGTTTCTTGAATACGTTCTAACATAGCCAATAATGTTTTGGTTAAATATATATTGTTGATTTTGCAAAAAACTCTATTTCGATGGGGAGTACATAAATATACGGTTTCAGCGTTTCGCTCAGAGCCGGATGATTTTTCAGTCGGGTAGCATCCTTTTCCGTTTGTGATAATCAGTCTTTTGCCCTCTTTACAAACCGGGCAAATTGCTCCTCAATGAGTTGCATGGTCTTTTTCGCCGAAGTCGTGATGGTTCGCCGAATTCCAGGCAGATTGACAATTGGGAGTGTACGAAATTCCACTTTCTTCCCACCAGCGGGGCAGGAGAAGGCGATGCCTTGTAACGAGTAGTACCTTGCTCGCTTTCCCGTACAGGAATATTCTCTCTTTCGTCTTTTCGGGGAATAACGGTAGTTAGCGAGCCATAGCGGAATCTGGAAAAAATACAATTGCTG
>ENA-OQAB01000701-OQAB01000701.1-human-gut-metagenome-genome-assembly--contig:-NODE-701-length-17323-cov-3.172424_pt1 | contig 17323 bp, 22 predicted proteins | sample MGYA00242490_ERZ504517 | MGnify/ENA primary metagenome ERZ504517 (study PRJEB26092, sample SAMD00036298) | human gut metagenome | host: Homo sapiens | study: EMG produced TPA metagenomics assembly of...
ACTGTGCGGGCATACTTTTTTACCAGATTTTCCACGCTGCGTACAGCCATGCGTTTCTTTTGGAGAGACAGGAAGAGTGCATCTTCACTGCCTGTTTTCGGAATGATACGGTCCCTTTCCTCCAAGTAATCTAAAAGAGCCTCCTCAACCTCCGTTCCAAAATATACCGTTACTTCTTTGCCGCCTTTTCTGTAGATACGAATACCTCCATTTTTAAAGTCAATATCAGCAATATTTAATCCCACACATTCTGACACACGGATTCCCGTACCAAGAAGGAGCGTCATAATGGCCAGATCTCTAAGTTTTGTCTTATTATGATATGCCTTTTGTTTTTCTGTCAGATTTTCTCCTTGTTCCACCTCATCCAGCAGAAGAGCAACTTCATCTATATCCAGACGAATGATTTCTTTTTCATGAATTTTGGGTAAACGGACTAATGCAGCCGGATTATTTTTAATACGTTCATTTCGGTAAAAATAATTATAAAAGCTTTTGAGTGATGAAATCTTGCGCATGATTCCACGTTCTTTATTCATAATTTCCTGATTTTTGTCATTAAACCGATATTTCAGATATTCCATATATTCTTCAAAATCTGTTACAGAGAGCTGATCTAAAAGATCAAGAGAAAGATCTGTGATAGCAATCTGTTTCAGCGCCGGATTTTCTTTATGGAGAAAATCAAAAAATATATGCAGATCATATGCATATGCAATTCGGGTTCGTGAAGAAGTCCTGGGTTCAATTCCACGGAAAAAATCTGCGCAAAATCCCGGAAGATCCCGGATCAAACCGCGAAGGCGTATAATGTTTTCTTTGTCTTTTTGTTCGTGATAGGATAATGTACTCATAATAAAAACTCCATACAATTCATTTTATAAAAACAGTTGGAGTTATGTGATGAGAGACAGTATTTCAACTATTCGCGAAACACAGCTTTAACGAATAGTTGAAGCAGGAATTACTAATTTTACTAAATCATCGACTTTCACTGATTTTCAGCTATTTTCAGCTGCCCCTGCTTCCTTCTGTTTTATATCACATACTCTTCATTATTGTCAAATGAATAAAACGTCCCGGACAATTTTTATCCGGGACATATTCGTATCTTACATCTGTGCAGATAAACTTATTTTATTATAAAATCGTCCGAAGTAATCCATTTAAAAATCCGGCAGCCTGTTTTTCGTCCGGACCATCTATCTTTAGTACAAGGTTTTCTCCCTGTCTGGCGTTCAGACTCATAAGTGCCAGCACATTTTTGCAGTTTGCCTCTCCTTTGGCGCTGGATATGGTAATCTGACTCTGATAATCTGAAGCCGCGCGGCTTAAGCTCATAGAATTTGATGCATGAAGTCCCTGTCTGTTTGAAATAACATATCTGTAGCTTATCATTTTTATCATCCTTTGCGTTTTAGTGTTTAAATTAAATCTTCAATATTACAGAAATAGACGGCATTGTTGTTTGATTTTAATCTTTTATTTATGACATTATTGAAATCTCTATCCTTATAGTAACACAATTGTCTGTTAATGACAACCATTGATTATAAACACTTGACACCGGAGGAACGGACGATTAGAATAATTTGGTACAAATTTATGAAAGAAAGGATTATAAAATGAAACTCCAGCGTTTATTAAGCTTGGTCCGCCAGGCTCTCGATACATATCATATGATACAGGACGGAGATCATATTGCAGTGGGAATTTCAGGCGGAAAAGACAGTCTTGCACTGCTCTATGCGCTTCACCATTTAAGACGGTTCTATCCCCAAAAATACGATCTTACAGCCATCACTGTAGATCTGGGGCTTGGAAATCTTGACCTGGATCCGATAAGGGAACTCTGCAAAGAATTTGAAATTCCCTATTATGTGCTTCCCACAGAGATTGGAACCGTTCTCTTTGATATACGAAAGGAATCCAATCCCTGTTCTCTCTGTGCAAAAATGCGCAAAGGCGCCTTAAATGAAAAAGCCAAAGAACTGGGATGCAATAAAATCGCCTATGCCCATCATAAAGAGGATGTGATGGAAACAATGATGATGTCCCTTTTTTATGAAGGACGCTTTTACTGTTTTCCTCCCAACACCTATCTGGACCGGATGGATCTGACTGTAATACGTCCTATGATTTTCGTATCGGAAGCAGATGTTATCGGATTTAAAAATAAGTACCAGCTTCCAGTATGTAAAAATCCATGCCCTATGGATGGATACACCAAACGCCAGTACATCAAAGAACTGATCCAGAAACTGCAAAAAGACAACCCCCATATTAAGGATTGTCTTTTTCGTGCTATTACAGACGGAAATATACCCGGTTGGAGCAAAGCTGCCGATTCTGCAGATGCTTAAATCCCTGGTCCCTGGTTACTTACGGACTCCCCGGGCTTTGTATCTTTAGAGGCTCCCGGTAAGGCAGAGATACCGGGGCCTCCGCCCGGCTGCTGGTCTGAGGATGCCCCAGGTCCTGTACTTCCTGCTTCTCCTAAAGGCCTGGAAGTGTCCTCTTCTTCCTTTTCCTCAGAAAGCTTATTTTCCAGAGATCCCGTTTCTTTCTCTGATTCGGTTTCCTTACTGCTGCCCGGTCCCCAAATTCCCGGTCTCTTCTCTTCCTCTTTTGTTGTTTCTTTTTCACTTTCCTTTATACTGATCGTTTCCCTTGTTTCTTCCGTTTTTTCTAAGCTGCTGCTCTCCTCTTCTGTTTCCGTTTCTTCTGCAGAAGTCTCCGGAATTGTCTCCTGTGGCTTTGAAGCCTCTGTTTCCTTTGGAGCATCGGCGCCGCCTGTCTTATCCTTGGAATCTATTTTTCCGGAGCCCGAAGAAGATTTGGAGGGTGCAGCTGCTCCCTCTTCATACAGCCCTGTTTCTTCCGAAATGTGGGCACTGATCTTTTTTAATCCGGAAGATGGATGGTATGGCGTATCCTCTCCATACAGGAACTGATGCAGCTGGATCACATTACTCTCCAGAGTAGTTGCGATCACACAGTCCATTTTTCCAACCCGCTTTGTCTCCCTGGAAAAAGGAAAACCTGCCGTATCTGCAATATGAAGTTGATCAATATCTTTTACCAGAGGCAGCACATCTTCAATCCCTACACTGGTAGAAATCTGAGGTAAAATAGCTTTTGCAAGATTAGTAAGCGTGCCTGCATCTGCCTGTCTTGCTTTTTCCAACGCCAGAGCAATCACCTTCCTTTGGCGCTCTGTACGCTGAAAATCCGTATCCATAAGCCGCAGACGGCTGTATGCTACCGCCTGAACTCCGTCTAAATGATTGGCTCCGGCCTGTTTAAGCTGCGTCGATCCAATACCCGTGGAATTGACGGTTTCTGTAATAAATCCATTGATATATTTGAACTCTGCCGGAGTAATTTCCAAATCAATACCGCCTAAAACGTTAATCGCTTCAGCCACTGCCTTCCAGTTAAAGGCAGCATAATCATCTATTTTTAGATCCAGGTTTTCTTCCAGTGCATCTACGGCCTGTTTTTGCCCGCCTTTAAAATAAGCTTCGTTGATTTTATGGTACGTTCCCTTGGAGTCAATTTTTAAATATGTATCTCTGAATACACTGGCTAACCGTATCTCACCTGTTTCTCTGTCCAGTGTGCAGACCATCTGTACATCTGCCAGCGCTTTTTTCGTATTACCGTCACGGCTGTCTACACCAAATACAGCCACTGTCCAGATCCCTGTAGGACGATGAAGGTATAGAAAGCTTCCATATGCCGTAACCGCTAAAAGAAGGAATATCAAAAGCATCGGCCATTTTTTCTTTCTTTTATGACGTCTTTCTCTGACAGAACTGCCTTTCGGATTGCGGCGGGATTTCTCTCCTGTCCTAAACTTATTTCGGGAACGGCTATAGGATTCTCTGTGGTTTTTTGGGAAAAACCTCCCGCTCTTTTCGCGGATCGTCCCTGGGATGTACCTCTTTTGGAAAGCTCATCTGAAAACGGTATATCCAGTCCGTCTTCACAGCCATACTCGTCTTCAAAATAAGCATCATCTATGGAATCAAAGGATTCCCGTTCCCGAAAACTGCGGCCGTCATGGGAGGAGACCCTGGAGCGGGAAGGCACGTTTCCGGAAGAGCCCGCCCTCCTGCGCCTGGACTGCATTCGTAAAAGTTCATCCTCATTATCATGGTAATTCATGGATTTTCACCTCTGTTTCATTTTCTTTCATAACAGCTATTCTACCACAGGAAAACAGATAAATACAGCTGTAAAGTCTTACGGAATCATTAAATCTGATTCATTGTCCACTGATGGTAAAATTTGTAAATATAAAAAATATCCCCTTTCAGACAGACAGATGAAATACCAAAAAACTGCTGCCAGAAAGGGGCATATCAAAAACTTCATAAATTATCGTGATTGAAATTACTTCTGATCCTTCCATTGCTGTTTCAGCTTTGCAAAGGCCATAATAGCCTCTACAGCACCATCAGGACCTACCGAACTGCTGTTTAAACACAGATCATAGCTTCTGGGATCACCCCAGCGCTTGTTGGAATAATAGTTATAATAGCTGGATCTCTTCTTATCTGTCTTTACAATAACCTCTTTTGCTTTGGAATCATCCAGGTTATACAGCGTCTTAATCCGCTCCAGCTTATCTTTTTTCATCGCCCGCGATAAATACGCTCAAAACATTGGGATAATCTTCCAGGGCATAATCTGCGCATCGTCCAATGATCACACAAGACTGTTCATCTGCCAGATGCTTGATCGCATCAAACTGCGCAAGAAAGATTTTGTGATTAATAGGCATATCCGAGTATCCTGCGGCTGTATAGCCCATAGAATAAGAATCCATCACCAAAGAATATAAAAGCTGCTGGTAGGACGTTCATCGTGCTTTTCAAATAATTCCTGACAGAGGCCGCTATGCTTTGCTGCCTTTGAAAGAAGCTCTTTGTCATAGCATTTCACTCCCATCTTTTCCGCCAGCTTTTCTCCGATCAATTTTCCGCCGCTGCCGCACTGTCTGCCGATCGTAATAACAAGATTTCCTGACATTCTGCATACCCCTTTCTCTGGCCTCACAGCAGGAACCAAGCTGTTCCCTGCTCTCTCTGCCATATTTGTATTATAACTCAAAAATTCAGAAAAGTATATAGAAATATACAGAAAATTCTATTTTAAAAGCACATTATTAGACAAGAGTGATAAAATCCACTAATTGTGTCTAATTAATTCAGAGTCTTAAGCAGATTTTCAAAGTAATCTGGAAGGGGAGCGGAAAATTCCATATAAAGACCTGTTCTGGGATGAATGAATCCAAGGACACCTGCATGGAGTGTCTGACCTTTAAGACCGGAAATCGGACATTTAGCCGGGCCATAAACGGCGTCTCCCAAAAGAGGATGATGAATGCTGGCCATATGAACACGAATCTGGTGGGTACGTCCTGTTTCCAGTCTGCATTCTACGTGAGTAAACTGCCTGAAACGTTTTAATACACGATAGTGGGTCACTGCTGATTTTCCCTTGTCATAGTTGATGCTCATCTTTTTCCGTTCCACCGGATGGCGGCCAATGGGAGCGTCAATCGTTCCCTCCTCTTCTTTTATGACGCCATGAACGATCGCCTGATAGCGCCTGGTAATAGAGTGTTCTTTTAACTGAGCCGCAATCGAATTATGTGCCATATCGTTTTTACATACGATCAATACGCCGGTTGTATCCATATCAATCCTGTGTACGATCCCCGGACGCATGACTCCATTGATACCGGAAAGCTGCCCGCGGCAATGATCCATCAGTCCATTGACCAATGTATGGGAATAATGGCCTGCGGCGGGGTGGACAACCATTCCCTTTGGCTTATTGATCAGGATCACATCCTGATCTTCATATAGAATGTCCAGTTCCATATGCTCCGGCTCTATTTCTGGTTCCACCGCTTCTGGAATATCCATGGAAAGAATATCCTCATCTTCTACCACATAGCTTGCTTTTACCGGCTTTCCGTTTACCAGGATCCGTCCGTCCTTTAAAAGCTTCTGGATGTAGGAGCGGCTCAGCTGTCCGGCAGCTTCGGCCAGATATTTATCAATACGCAGACCGCCTTCCTGGTCGCCTACACAGATTTCCTGTTTCACTGCGTTTTCTCCTTTCCATGAGCCTTTCCGGGCTGGAAGCAGTCCAAATCTTCATCATAATAATAAAAAAGCACTAAAAGCACCAGTCCTGCTGCCGCTATGGTAACGTAGCAGTCTGCCACATTAAATACGGGAAAATCAATCAGGCGAAAGTAAAGAAAATCAACCACATAATTCTGGGTCATCCGGTCGATCATATTGCCGACTGCCCCTGCGGCTACCAGCATCAGGCATACTGCTAACGGACGATATTTCGGTGTTTCCGGCATCCGCCACATCATATACAGGATTGCTGCCAATACGGCTATTCCGATCAGGAAGAAAAAAAACTGACGGTTCTGCAGCATTCCAAAGGCGGCACCTCTGTTTTCAAGATAGGAAAATTCAAATACACCTTTTATTACGGCTACCGGCTCCTGGTTCTTAAGAAACCGAACCGCCAGCCCTTTTGTCCACTGATCCAGCCCCACAAGAATCAAAAAACCGATTAAGAAGCTTACCAGAAGGGATCGTTTTTGTCTGCTCATCATTGTTACTCCTTCATATCAATCGTATTTCTGCCCCGGTCAAAGGCATAATCTTTTTTACAGGGAAACAGCCTCAAAACCGGCACGGATTTCATCCTCTGAAAGGGAATGATCCACATAAGCATCTCCGATTCCATTTAAAAGGACAAATTTCACCCTTCCTGCTTCCATCTTCTTATCACTCTTTGTAGCATCAAATACTTCCTTCCAGATCAGGCCATCTACAGTAGTTGGAAGTTCAAAGGACGCCATCGTATGTTTAATATCATCTGCTTCCGTTTCACTCAAAGTACCCTTTAAACAGCTGATACGGGCTGCTGCCACACAACCCAGGCCGACACAGTGGCCGTGAAGCATAGTAAAATTCTTTAACTTTTCCACAGCGTGGCCCAATGTGTGGCCAAAGTTTAAATATGCCCGTTCTCCCTGCTCTGTAGGGTCTTTTTCCACCACTGCTTTTTTTATCTCATTGCTCCGAAAGACCATCTGCCGGCATGTCGTAAGATCACGGGCCATCACCGCATCACGATGTTCCTTTAACCACTCATAGTATGCCTTATCCTGAATCAGTCCATGCTTTATCACCTCTCCCATTCCGGAAGAAAACTGTTCCGCAGGAAGCGTCAAAAGTGTTTCCAGATTGGTATATACCAGTCTGGGCATATGAAAGGCACCCACCATATTTTTGTAATCCGCAAAAGTCCACCCCCGTTTTTCCTCCGATGCTGGAATCCACCTGAGACAGCAGTGTGGTGGGGATCTGGATGAAGTCGATTCCTCTCAGATAAGTGGCAGCAGCAAACCCGCAGAGATCTCCTGTCACGCCTCCTCCCAGAGCTGCCAGCATATCTTTTCGGTCAAAATGCTCTAAAATCAGATGTTCATAAAGCATCCGAACCGTATCCAGGTTTTTATGTTCTTCACCTGCTGGAAAAATAAAAACAGAAACCATGCTGCAGCATTGGCTTAGGATTTCTTTTACCTTGTCCAGATAAAGGAATGCCACATTAGAATCTGTAACAATACATATTTTGCGCTTTTCCAGATGAAATGCCGCCAGTTCCCCCTTCAGTCCTTCAAAGGATGTTTCCATACAAATATCATAAATGGGATCTCCATCCCTGCAAACCGTCAAACGTTCCTTCATACGTCAAGTTCCTCCTGATCTGTCTGAATTTTGTGTAGTATGAACAGAAAAACGGGGGCTGCTGCAGGAAATAAAATTCTCCCAGTGGCAGCAGCCTCCGCAAATCCTGTCCCTATGTAGTTTAAATGTGAATGGTCATACCTGCCATCTCCATACCGGACACATCACCGGCTGCCAGCATGTCCTGAAAATCACCGGACAGCTCCACAGAATTAGGGGTTACAATGAAAATATAGTTGGAAATTCTCTGAAGATTGCCATCCATGGAATAAGCAGCTCCGGATACGAAATCAATGATCCTCTGTGCTACCTCCATGTGGATTCCTTCCATATTAAGAACCACTGCTTTTCCAGATAAAAGGTAATTACAGATATCCTTGGAACTGTCCATAGAGGTAGGCTTTACCATCGTAACCTCCATACCGGAACGGCGCATGGGAACCACCTTTGGCGTAGGACGTCCCAGAAAACGGGATTTGTCCTGAGGTTCATCGTAATACTCTTCATCATCCGCAGTATTCTTCCTTGAGAAAAAGCTCTTTTTAGGCGGCTCATCTTCAAAGTCATCGTCCAGGTAGTAATCCTCACCCTCCTCTTCAGGATTTAATCGCATGGTATCCATCAACTTACCTAACAGACTCATTTTACTCTCTCCATTTCCTCTCTATCAACGCTGCCTTACACAGCGCCGTAATGCCGCTCACCAAAAATACCGGTGCCGACCCTTACCATGGTAGCGCCTTCCTCAACAGCGACCTCATAATCTCCGGTCATACCCATAGAAAGCACATCCATAGTAACATTATCAATGTTTTTCCTACCTATGTCAACAGCAAATTCATATAATTTTTTAAAAATTTCCCGATTTTCCTCTGGATTCTCAACAAATGGCGCAATTGTCATCAATCCGCGGATATGCACATGAGGGAAGGTGCTGATCTCCCGTATGGCCGCCTCGGCATCTTCCATAAAAAAGCCATATTTGCTCTCTTCTTTTGCCACATTGATTTCCAAAAGAATATCCACTTCCATATTCTTTTTTGCAGCCTCCTCCTCAATCTGTCTGGCAAGGCGCAGGGAATCCACAGAATGGATCAGGACGGCCTTTCCCAAAACCTGATGAACCTTGTTGCGCTGCAGATGTCCGATCATATGCCAGCGCACATCATCAGGAAGGCTGCCATATTTTGCCTGGATCTCCTGAACCTTATTTTCACCAAAATCCCTGGCTCCTCCCTCATAAGCTTCCTCAAGCATGGGAACAGGTTTTGTCTTGCTTACCGCAATAAGCGTTACCTCGGACGCATCTCTTCCCGCTCTTTGGCAGGCCTCCTCGATACGCCTTCTTACTATTTCCAGATTGTCTCTTATCTCTGACATCGTTTCATCCTCCTCTGTCAAATCCTGATTTAAAACAGCGATCCTATTGATACAGGATCTGGCCTTCCGTAACCAGAGAGGCATCCAGCACAATATGGTCATATACAGACAAACCGTAGCTTGCTCCTTTTTTTATGGTATAGTATTCGCTGTTGGAATCCAGAATTTCAATTTCTTTAAATACGGTATATCCCTTGTTAATGTTAAAAACACCCTTTAAAGCCCTGGTACTTCCCACCTGGAACCGCTCCTGGGAATCAGGCTTTACAATATAGTCGCCGGCTTTTAAGGGGCCGTCCTCCTGAACAGCAATATAATAAAATTCTTCATCATCAAAGCCGATTTCTATAGGGGTAAAGACAGCTGTTGTTCCATTTGCATCATAGATTTCTTTATTTACACCGCTGTCTGTACTGTCCCCGCCCTGAGTGACAAAATCTCTTGGGATCTGATAGAAATTTTTCTCAGTTACTGCACTGACAGGGATTTTAAGCCCCTTTGCCTGATCCTGGCGAATCTCAAAATTCACAAAACGGTCTGTGATAAACTGTGCCATGTATTTATTAAAATCCAGCTTACCGAAAACAGAGCCGTCCTTTCCCGTAAAAATGGAAAAAGAAGCGGTGGTTTCAATACTGTGATCCTTAAATTCCACCTCAAGCGAGGACTTGTCCCCATAGAGGGCCCTGTCCTCCTCTGTAAGAGGGAATACAACCGACCAGTTTTCAGAAGTTGCAATCTTATAGGCAGGTGTTCCGCTCTCGATCAGATCTCCTGATTTATGAAAGGTTTTCGTATAGGCAGACCGGTCAAAAGATGCCGTCTCCACTTCCTCAGGCTTAAGACTTTCATAGGAATCAAAGCCATAGGATACCACACCTGACTGAGGCGATACCACCTGTTCAAAGACAATGCCGGATTCCCTGGCAATCTGATCCAGCTGATCCAGAGCACTGAAGCTGGAATACTCCATCACTGCCGCTTCCAGGGTATAACGGGCATCATAAATCGCCCCGAAATCCTCGTCCGAACGGCTGGTAACAAAGGAGGACAGCTGTTTTTTTAAATCAGCCAGGTTTTCATCACTGAGCGTCTGATTCTCAACCCCATGCTCCTTTAAAAGGGAATCCAGGCAGGCCGGTTTCGTCCAGAGAAATAAACCCTGGAACCTACGGAGGCACGTTTGCCTTCCCGTAGGTAATAGTTGATATACCCGCTGTTATCCGCATTATAGACTTGTTCTTCTCTCAGGATCAGTCCTGTGTAGGGACGGTCATTTACAATACCGCCTTCTGCCACCTCATAAAACTGGATTTTTTCATGTCCCATATAGATAAAAATATTGATCAGAAGATACAGAAAGATAACACCGAATATCAGCTTGCCGATATCATTGCGTGGCCGCCGGTAAGGAATGATCTTTCTGTTTTTTCTGTGCTTTTTACTGGCCATGAATAACGGCTCTCCTTTTAAAGTCTTGTTTCGTAAAAAAGCTGCCCTCCGCACCAGGCGTACTTCAAAACCTCGTGCGGCAGGCAGCCTAAGTTCTGTCTGCTATTTTATCACAGAATATGTATCATTACAATGAAATAATCACATCACCCTTTGCATTCTCCGGAAGCTCATCCGCGTCCATGGAAATGCTTAATACGAAAGTAACATGATATTTGTCACTGAGTTTTTTCAATGTCTCGTAGGTCTCGGAAATGTCCGCTCCCTCTAAGCACGCCAGCTTTAAGAAGCTGTCAAGATACATAGTCTCAAGATCATGATCCTGAGAAAGAATGCCACAGATAAATCCTAAAAATCCTTCGCTGTGTGTGATCGGAAATTCGTTCACATTGATAAGACGGATCCGGTTGTTCAGCTCATACATATGCTGAGCGCTCTTATCCAGATATACAACGGTGCCGCTGGCTCCCTTGATTGCTGCATTGGCCATGTCTAACAGATGTTTTGTCTTGCCTTTACCTTTTTTTCCTGCAATAATCTGAACCATACCTATCTCCTCCTTGAGTTATATATGTTGTATAAAAAATCAATTAAGATTACCTTGATTATAGTACAAATTCATGCGGAACGCAATCACTATTTGACGATTTTAGAAATTATATTTGTCATATTATCATAAAGATGGGCGCGGCTGTCCGATTTCAGCACAACAGATATAAAATTTCCTTCCGAGGCATTATCCTTTGATGCAATAATTAAGCAATAGCCGGCTGCTTTTGTGGTACCCGTCTTTCCGCCTAACACGGTAACTCCCTCCGGCGTATCCCGTTCCCCTGTGATAAACTGGTTGCTGCATTTCCAGGTTCTGGATACACTCTCTCCGGCCCCATTAATGTAATCTGCCGTGTACGCCTTCGCCTCAATAATCTCCCGAAATTGGGGGTATTTGAAGGCCTCGTTGAATATCAGATAGAGATCATAGGCTGTGGTATAATGATCCTCATCATGAAGTCCGTGCGGATTTACAAAATGGCTGTCCACTGCGCCCAGACGTTTCGCTTCCTCATTCATCCGGTCTGCAAATGCCTCTATACTGCCATCCATATGAACCGCAATGGCTGCACCCGCATCGTTTCCAGACGGAAGCATAAGACCATAGAGAAGCTGCTCCAGCGTAAGGGTATCACCCGGCTTAATGCCACAGAGTGTAGCGCCTGACTCTGTAATTACCGCTTCATCCGTAACCTTTACCTGATCCTCCAGATTGCCGTATTTGATCGCCACCAGAGCAGTCATTACCTTTGTAATACTGGCCGGATACATGGTCTCAAAGGCATCCTTGCTGTAAAGCGTCTGATAGCCGTTCAGATCAAAAAGCGCTCCCGCCTCAGAGGTGAGAAAATTCGGATCAAAGACACTCTCATCGGATACAACGCAGAGATCTGAGGCGAAACCTTCCATGACTTCTTCCTCTGAACCTGCCAAGGCAATCGCCGGAAGGCGCTCTTTCAGAGAATACGCATCAGAAAAGCCGCCAAAGCAGCCTCCAAGACACAAAGAAGCAGCCAATATGAGGGCACTCCAAGCTCTGACATACCCCCGCTTCATTATCTGTCAACCTCTCTCCATTCCATATCACCTCTGTCAAGAGCCTTGATCAAAAGCTCCGCAGTCGCCAGATTGGTAGCCAGCGGAATGTTGTAGGTGTCGCAGAGACGGACTACATCATTTACGTCCGGCTCATGTGACTTGGGCATCAGGGGATCCCTCAAAAAAATAACCAGATCCATATCGTTATGCTCAATCTGAGCCGCCATCTGCTGAATCCCGCCCAGATGACCAGCCAAATGTTTGTGAATATTAAGATTTGCAACCTCTTCTATGAGTCTTCCGGTTGTTCCGGTGGCATACAGAGATGCTTGCTTAAAATCCCTCTGTATGCGATGCAGAAATTCTGCATCAGCTTTTTTCTTTGCATCATGTGCAATTAAGCCAATTGTCATATTCAGACCCCTCCTTAGGAATTAGTAGTGTCGTGGTACCCGCTGCAGTCCTACATTGAGCACAAGCCCCATACCAATAAAAATACTGATCAGCGAACTGCTTCCAAAACTGATAAACGGAAGCGGAAGTCCGGTATTGGGAAAAATACCTGTAGCAACTGCGATATTGGCAAAACTCTGAAATGCAATGAGCGTAGCCATACCGGTACATAACAGCCTGCCAGCCATATCTTTTGCCCTGGCTGCCATCATAAGACATTCATATACAATCAGTAAAAACAGCAAAATCACGATGGCGCAGCCGATAAAACCAAGCTCCTCACCGATAACGGCAAAGATAAAATCAGTCTGCTCCTCCGAAAGAAAATTACCGTTTTTTACAGATGCAATCGTAGTGTTGTAAAGCCCCTTTCCATGCAGCTGACCGGAACCGATCGCGATAATGGAGTTATTCTGCTGATAACGTGCCTCTCCATACTGCTCTGGGTAAAACCAGGCTAAGATACGTCCCGCCTGGTATTCTTTAATAAACGGGATCATACCATGAAGAAGAAGGTACACGCCTGTCGCAATCATAGGGATGACAACTGCCAGTGTCCCCACGATCCAGCGGTAGCTGATGCCGCTGGCGAACACAATCCCCAACACGATCACCACAGTAACGAGACAGGTAGAAAGGTTTGGCTGTTCAAATATAAGCATGGCCGGAACGGCAAAAAGCGCTGCCGCCAGTACCACGGTAGAAACCTTGTCTACCTTCTCCTGATATTTCATAAATACCAGGAGAAGGTGATGATAAGGCCAATCTTTACAAATTCCGAGGGCTGGAGCTGTCCCAAAACAGGAACCTCGATCCAGCGTTTTCGCATATTGACGGACTGCCCCAAAACAGCACGGCCAGAAGGCTTCCGATGCAGATCAGATAAATGACCGTGCTGAAATTCAGTATCTTATGGTAATCTACCAGTGAAAGACAAACAGCAATAGCCATGCCAGCCAGTATGCCAAACATCTGTTTTGTCACTGCTTCCGAATCCATATTGGTGGCGCTGCGCACGACCAGTATGCCAATGACGCTTAAAGCTGTCATATAGGCAAGAAGCCGGAAGCTGTAATTTCTGAAATCATAATCAAAAAGCATATCAGTAAAGCCCCTTATTGGAAATGGAGCGTATGGGTATATCTGCCTGGAGCACCGGCAGCCCCCGGCAGGAGGCGGAACCGTCTGTGTCCATCAAAAGGCGGACATTGTCCTTTTCTATCTCCATGTATTTGGAAATGACACGGATCATGTCATTTTTGATCAGCCTTATGAGTTCCGGCGAACAGCCTGCCTTATCTGCCACAAGGAGAAGCTTCAGCCGGAATTTGGCCGTATCTTTGGAACGTCTGGTCTTCACGTTGTTTCACCCTCCTATGCCCGCTTCAGCACCCGGGCCAGCCTTACAAGAAAGCCTCTGGCCTCGCCGGGGGATTCGATGGGGATATTCTGCCCTAAGAGCCTGCGGCATACATTCAGGTAAGCCTGTCCGGCGGCGGACCCTATTCCTACCAAGGGTTCTCCCTGATTGGTGGAGACTACGATGTTTTCATCATCCGGAATAGCGCCAAGGATATCCACGGCTAAAATATCCCGTACATCTTCTAAAGACATCATGTCTCCCCGGCGTACCATATCCGCCCGGATCCGGTTGACTACCAGCCCGATTTCAGTAATGCCCGCGTGTTCCAGCAGGCCGATGATCCGGTCTGCATCGCGAATGGCTGAAACTTCGGGAGTGGTCACCACCAGAGCCCGTCCCGCTCCTGCAATGGCATTGTAAAAGCCCTGCTCAATCCCTGCAGGACAGTCCAGAAGGATATAATCAAACTCCTCCTTCAGGTCTTCTGTCAGCTTAACCATCTGCTCCGGATTTACCGAGGATTTGTCCCTTGTCTGGGCCGCGGGCAGAAGGTAAAGGCTTGGATATCTTTTGTCTCTTATCAGGGCCTGCTTCATACGGCAGTTTCCTTCTACCACGTCTACAAGATTGTAGACAATGCGGTTTTCAAGACCCATCACCACGTCCAGGTTGCGCAGACCGATATCGGTATCAACCAATACCACTCTCTTTCCCAGAACGGCCAGTCCTGTTCCCACATTGGCAGAAGTAGTCGTCTTGCCTACCCCGCCTTTTCCAGAAGTAATCACAATGACTTCACTCATATAGACCTCCTGAAAAAAATGAACTTTACCCATCCATTGTACATTAAATTTTGTGAATTTACCAGTATTTTTTTCCATTCAAGAAAAATTTAATACAGTTCGGCAAAATTTTACATATATCAGCCCATATCCCCAAAAATGGATCGTCCTTTTACAGGCCGGAACGCTATTTCACCGTCCCTGATACAGGCGATTCATGGCTCCTCGGCCGAACCGGCGGTGTTTTTCATTTGTTGGAATCGGACAGTTTCCGATACGAAGCTGAAAAGGCATCATGGAAAAGGCCATAACTACTGCCTGAGCATTTCCGGAAACACCTGCCGTCACAGAACCCTTTAGCTCGCCCAAGACGATCACATTTCCCTTTGCCGTGATCCTGGCCCCATGCTCCACATCTCCGATCACTATAATGCTGGACTCTGATTCCAGGGTATCTCCCCTGCGGAGTGTTCCACGGTAAAACTGTCCGGTCTGGGCACTCAGCTCCATAAGCTTTTCATTCAGAGCTTTTTCGCAGCGTTCGATCCGCTGGGCATCCGTATCCAGAAGACAGAGCACATCAATCTGTGAATTTTCCGTAATAGTATTTACCACAGCCATCTCCTCTTCAGGTGTAAGCCTGCGCCCTTCCAGTGTAAGAGTCATCTGAACTGCCCCCCAGAAACGGGCGCTGTCTTTAAATTTTTTTGCAATAGCGGCAAGAAGCTCCTCAAAGGGGAGATTTGGATCCAGCAGCACAGTCATGCCTGCCCGGCTGCTTTTAATGACGATCCCGTTTTGCATATGATCACCTTCCTCCTGTATGATATCATTCTTCAACGGAGCTGTTTGATGCGCTTAAGGCTCCTGAGCCCACAATTTCTTCAAAGCTCGTATAGCCGTAATAGTATTCATAGATCTGTTTTCCAAGAGAAGCCGCATTGGTTCCCGCATAGCCATATGGGATATTGACCGTTACCGCGATCTCCGGATTGGAATAAGGAGCAAAGGAAACGAAAAATGCATGGTTGGACCGGCTCCGATCCTCCTGTGCCGTACCTGTCTTTCCTGCCACTTCTACATGGGAGCCTGCGAATACGCTTTTTGCAGATCCCTCTGTAACCACCCGGCGGATACCGGACTGGACAGCATCCCAGGTAGAAGTCTTTGCTTCAATCTGTGAACTGGTTTCAGGGGTATAATCTTCAATCAGATTTCCGTCTGAATCCGTAAGCTTGTCCAGGAGGCTCAGTTCAAAGACCGTACCGCGATTTGCCACAGCGGAAATGTAGCGGGAAAGCTGCACGTTACTGTAGGAGTTGGTTCCCTGTCCCATAGCTGAACGCTCCGGATCCTCTGTGGTCAGATGAGGCTCTGTTTCAGGAAGTTCAATACCTGATGTGTGATCCAGACCGAACATGGATGCATATTTGCGGATTGCCTCAAGTCCCTTTTCCGAAGAATAGGTTCCATCCTCTGTAAGGCTTAAACGGTGTCCAAGCTCTGCAAAGACCACATTACAGGAATTTTGGATTCCGGTCACAATATCCTCTACTCCGTGACGTCCCGGGAATACCCAGCAGTTAATAGGCGGGCTGGACAGATCATAGGAGCCTGTACACTCAATGGTATCGGTAAGAGATATCACGCCCTCCTCCAGAGCTGCCACGGCAGTAATCGGCTTAAAAGTTGAGCCCGGCGCCTTGATGGCCTGAGTTGCATTATTATAAAGAGGATTGGACATATCGTTCTGGAGTTTCGCAAAATACGCCGCATCCACACTGCCTGACATCTTGTTATTATCATAGCTTGGGTAAGAAACGAGGGCTAACACCTCTCCGGTGCGCACATCAGTCACAACCGCTCCGGCTGTACAGGGATCTAAGGCCAGCTGCGCTGGAGTCAGCTCCAGATTGGAAATTTTCTTTTTAATAAAGTTGTAGGCATATACACTGTCTCCTCCGGCTAAAGCCGCCTGTGCTCCGGGATCCGGCTCCAGTACGCCCTGGTCAAAGAGGGCCAGACAGAGTTCGCTGCCTCTGATCACCTCGTTATTGATCAGATAGCGGAACATACGCTTAGTAAATTTCCCATCTTCCTCCAGATGAACACAAATGTAGTCAACCAGCTGTGCAAAGCTGTCATCCGCATTGGAATACTTGTTCTCCGAGTCCAGCTTTGTAGTGTCGATCCAGTTGCCGGATATACCGCTGTAGATATAATCCCTGAGGCTGATGGTTCCTTCTTTCCAGGAAAGATACTCCTCTGAACTGGTATCAATCTTATCACGCTTGATGATTCCTGTTTCTTCGGAAGCCAGAAAACTGTAGATATAATTCATATAGCTTTTCATATCCTCCGGAAGATCATTCATCGCTCTGGCATGAGGACTTAAAAGCTCATTCTTTATATCTGTCAAAATCTGTGTTTTGGATGAGGTATAGGTGCTGTAAAATCTTATTTTCCACAGAAGAGGCATCCGGCTCAGCCATAGCCTCCAGAGAAAA
>ENA-OQAB01000702-OQAB01000702.1-human-gut-metagenome-genome-assembly--contig:-NODE-702-length-17295-cov-2.705033_pt1 | contig 17295 bp, 16 predicted proteins | sample MGYA00242490_ERZ504517 | MGnify/ENA primary metagenome ERZ504517 (study PRJEB26092, sample SAMD00036298) | human gut metagenome | host: Homo sapiens | study: EMG produced TPA metagenomics assembly of...
ACACAGGTAATTCCTGAGGATGAAGGAGCCCATGCTGTGTCCCAGCATCAGATAAGGGACGCCTGGGATTTTCCTCCTGGATCATTTTTTTCAGGCGGTGGACGTCCTTAACCGCCGTGGTTGCAGGATCCTGGCTGCAGAAATAGCCGTAGGGATGGCTGCTGCCGGTGTGCTTTTCATCCCCCTTATTATATATGCTCTTTCCATGGCCCAGATGATCATTTCCCACCACCAGGATGCCTTTTTCCGCCAGGAAAACGGCCAGTCTGTGGTAACGGTCAATGTATTCGGCCATACCGTGGACAATTTGCAGAATGCATACCGGCCTGCCCCCGGGCAGCCATTCCACAGCATGGAGCTTTGTGAGTCCATCTCTGGAGTCGTAATAAAATTCCTTTTTTTCCATTGCGTAACCCTCCTTTACCGTATCTCCCCCTAAAAACGTTCCCTTATACTGCTGCTTCTCAGCAGATTTCCGCGCCGGCCGGCATCTCTTTTTCGGGAGCTACCAGCGCCAGGTTCCCTTCCGCGTCCTCAGCGCACAGGAGCATGCCCTCGGATACGATGCCCGCCAGCTTTGCAGGCTTCAGGTTCACCAGAACCATAACCTTCTTACCAACCATTTCCTCTGCGGAATAGTTGGACTTGATACCGGATACGATCTGTTTTACCTCGCTGCCGATGCGTACCTGGGAGCAGAGAAGCTTCCTGGACTTCTTCACTTCCTCGCAGGCTATGATTTCCCCTACCTGGAACTGCAGCTTCGCAAAATCATCATACGTGATTTCCGGTTTTCTTTCGATATCTATCACTGCGGGCTGTTCTTCCCCGGCTTCTTCCTCAGCAGGGCCTTCTGTCTCCGCCTTCCTTGCGGCAAACATGGCTTCCGCCTTTTCCACCACTTCCTTTGCATCCAGTCTTGCAAACAGGATTTCCGGCTGATCCGTCACCTTGTTCCCGCTGGGGTAATGGCCGAAAACAGCACATTCCTCAAAGGAAGGAAGGACAGTGTTCAGCTGCTGTGCAATCCTGGCAGAGGTTTCGGGCATATACGGCTCCAGCAGGGAAGCGCCGATGGTGATGCTTTCTACCAGGTTGTAAAGGACGGTGGCAAGACGGTCCTTCTTTGCTTCATCCTTTGCCAGTACCCAGGGCTCTGTTTCATCAATATATTTGTTGCAGCGTTTGAACAGGGAGAAAATCTCCGTCATGGCGTCAGCCACACGCAGCTCCTCCATTTTCGCGCAGATCTTTGCATAGGTGCCGGTCACCACGGACTTGAGATCCTCGTCCACAGCTTCCGCAGCGCCTCTGTCCTCCACCACGCCGCCGAAATATTTATTGCTCATGGAAATCGTACGGTTTACCAGGTTGCCAAGCGTGTTGGCCAGATCGGAGTTGATTCTTTCCACAATCAGCTCCCAGCTGATAACGCCGTCGTTTTCAAAGGGCATTTCATGAAGCACGAAATAACGGACGGCATCCACGCCGAAAAAGTTCACAAGGTCGTCCGCATACATTACATTTCCCTTGGACTTGCTCATCTTGCCGTCGCCCTGAAGCAGCCAGGGATGTCCGAATACCTGCTTCGGCAGCGGCTCTCCCAGCGCCATGAGGAAAATAGGCCAGTAGATGGTATGGAAACGGATAATGTCCTTTCCGATCAGATGCAGGTCCGCGGGCCACAGCTTCTTATACTGTTCGCTGCTGTCTCCGTCCGCATTGTAGCCGATGCCGGTAATATAGTTGGTAAGGGCGTCCAGCCATACATAAACCACATGTCTGTCGTCAAAATCAACCGGATGCCCCATTTGAAGGAGGTCCTGGATACACACAGATCCTGCAGGCCCGGAAGGAGGAAATTGTTCATCATCTCGTTTTTACGGGAAACGGGCTGAATGAACTCCGGATGGTCGTTAATATGCTTAATCAGCCTGTCCGCATATTTGCTCATTTTGAAGAAATAGGCCTCTTCCTGGGCGGGCTTTACTTCTCTGCCGCAATCCGGGCACTTGCCGTCCACCAGCTGGGATTCAGTCCAGAAGGACTCGCAGGGGGTACAGTAAAGGCCTTCGTAATGTCCTTTGTAAATATCCCCTGATCATACAGGCGTTTGAAAATCTTCTGTACCTGCTTTACATGATCCTCATCTGTGGTACGGATAAATTTTATCATAGGAGGTTCCCATGAGATCCCACAGGCCCTTCACCTCCCCTGCCACGCCGTCCACATAATCCTGCGGCGTCACACCGGCTTCCTGGGCCTTCAGCTCGATCTTCTGCCCATGTTCGTCCGTTTCCTGTCTGGAAAAATACATCGTAGCCGTCTTTTTCTTTTTAAATCTGGCAATGCTGTCCGCCAGCACAGCCTCATAGGTGTTTCCAATGTGCGGTTTGCCTGAGGTATAGGCAATGGCGGTAGTAATATAATACTTTCCTTTACTCATTTTCTAAAATGCTCCTTTCCTTTCTTTCCCCACGTCAACAAAAGCCCGCCCTCTTATTTTTTAAGCTTTAGTCAAAAAATAAGAAGACGAGCCTACACCCGCGGTACCACTTCTGTTCACCCTATCCTCGCGGATACGGTCTCTCCGGGTACGTAAAGCCTGCCTTCTGTGCTCATTGACATGGACTCGGCCTTTTTCTACCCTGCCGCTGTAACAGGCGGCGCCTGTCGCAGCCTTGCCCCCGGCTGTCCCGGCGGTTCGGTGCGCTGCTCCGAAGCCATATTCCATCCGCTTTGGCCTGATCCCTCGCAGCTGCAGACGGCGCTCTCCGCCTGCGGGATCTTCTCTGTAAGGCTTCCCTGAATGTACTCTCTTCTTCACTGCTTTTATACGTTTATAAAAGTCTGGCCGGCCCTCCGGCCGATTAACTTCAGATTATCACAATCATGTCCGGTTGTCAAACCTCGCCCGCGCCGCAGAGGCCGTCCGGCAGCCAGGTCTGGTTTTCTCCAAGTTTCACGGCAAAATCCTGCCCCGGTCCGCATCATATTTGGCCTGGTGGTATTTAAACAGCATTCTTCCGTCCTCCCACGCGCCAAGGATTTCTATTTTTCCGGTACGGTGGGACATGACATATTTAAAGCCCTTTCCGAAACCGTTCTGCATCTGTTTCGCACGCTCCACAATCTCCGCACCCTTAAGGATCGGCACCTGAAAATGGGTTCCCACTCCCGAAACGGGCCTGCACTGGAAAATATAATAAGGAATCACGCCAATAGCCGTCAGTCCTTTAAGCAGCCCCCCAAGCACATCGGGGTCATCATTTACCCCCCGCAGCAGCACCGTCTGATTTTTCACGGAAATGCCCGCGTCAAGGAGCATCCTCACCGCTTTTTCTGATTCCTCCGTTATTTCCGCAGAATGATTGAACTGCGTCACCACATAGATTTTCTTTTTCCTGTCATAACGTTTCAACAGCTCCACAAGCTCGGATCCAGGGTGATCCGGAAAGGGAAAGTAACCGGCGTACGCGTCCCTATACGAAGGAAATCCAGCTGCTCCATGGATGAAAGCACATCCAGGAAGTGTTTCCAGAGCCTCATTGCTGTTAAGCAGCGCATCTCCCCCGGAAATAAGCACATTGCTTTATCTCCTTATGCTCCCTGATATAATCTGCCGCTTTTCTCAAAATTATCCGCCGTCTCCTCCTCGCTGATACCTACAAGGCGCTTCCTGAAGCAGTGCCGGCAGTACATGGCGCACCGGTGAGTGGACAGGATCAGGGCGGTTTCCCCGTATTTATGCTGCAGGCCCGGAAGTCTGGTGTTTTCCGCTTCCCCACTGGTATCAAACTTCCCCGTCATGTCGTTTTCTTCCAGAGAGGGGATGCACATACGCCGGATGGGATCCTTCGGATTGTTCCAATCAATCAGTGACAGGTAATAGCGCGGGACCGACATGGGGAAGCGCTCTAAAATCCTCTCCACCTCCTGCTCATGCTCCCCGTTCAGGTGCATAATGTCTTCCAGTTCCCCGGCATGCGTCACATTGGTTTTCAGTATTTCTCTCCAATCCATAGTCACTCCTTTCCGGCAGACGGCCGCGCCTCTGCCTGCTGAACTGTTACCTGTCTTCTCTTTACCAATTATTTACGGCATGCTCCGCAAAGGATATCACATCCTTTACTTCCAGACATGTGCCGTCGTCAAGCACCGCCTTTCCTGTAAATTTTCCGAACATCTGATGGCAGCAGTTATTTACCCAGAGCAGCTTTATGCTCGTGGTTCTGTCATAGCAGGGAGTCAGCGTCAGATCAAGACGTCCTTCCCTGTCCGTCAGATGCCAGGGATCCATATATTTGTCTCCCAGCCTGAAGTCCACCTTCCCCAGCTTATGGGCCTTGCCTTTGTAAAAAAGCATGTTCTCGCTGGCAGTATCGGTGTTGCCAAAGCCGCATCCCAGGTTAAAGCCGAACATCTCTCCGTCCAGCCGGCCGCTTCCGTTGCTCCAGTACCATTCATTATGGAAGGGCCACACGCCTCTGCCCCAGTCAAGAATGCCGAAGGAATTTTTTCTGTCAAACCGCCATTCCCTGTCCCCGGATTTTACATAGCCTTCCGCCGTCATGCAGTTGATTTTATGGTTATAATAAAAAGCGCGGGCGTATTCGTCAAAGGGCAGATTAATCACCAGAGAATTGGGATTCTGCCGTTCCAGGCGGATTTTAACCTCCACATTTCCCCAGCGGCAGGTCAGGACACGCTTCTGGTTTTTGGTCTGGAAACGCATGAGAACGCCGCCCTTCTCATAGGAAAGGGTATTGTCCTTTTCCGCGTCCGTCGGCATATGGAGAGAGCCGAAGGGCAGCACCAGGATTTTATTCAGATCCAGAAGCTTTTCCCCTTTGATAAAATCAAACAGCATCAGGCTTACCTGTCCCGCATAGGCGGCGTGTCCTATGGTAAACTGCAGGCACAGCCTTTCATTGGATATCTGATAAAAATCCCATTCTTTAATGCGCCACGCAGGCGCCTTGATTGCCTTTCTGTCATACACCAGCGTGCTTTTTCTGGAATAGCCCGGTATGGGGCGGCCCTTTTCATCCAGTACCGGCCCTTTTTTCAACAGTTCTTTTTCCATATCCAATCCCCTTTCTTCCATGGCGGCCAGGATGCGGGGCTTATTCTGCCCGGCCTTGCCATGGCTCTTAACCCCTTTGTCTCACTTTCTGCAGGCGTCCCGCCGCTGCCAGCGGAATCAGGGTAAACAATGTGAGCAGCGCCGATACCAGAAACAGGCTTGGCGCAGGAACCATGCCCATAGTGCCGCTGACCTCCATTTCCACTCCCATCCGGTTGATTACCTGCGTCGCTATGGCAGGGCCTGTTATCATGGGGATACAGACGAAGAAAATCTGCTTGATTCCCTCAAACTGGCCTCTCTGCTCCTCCGGATACAGATTTTCATCCAGGCCGTCAGAGACTGGAGCACAAGTATGTAGCCGATGCCTGCACCGAACACGCCAGCCAGCAAAATTATCAGGTTCTGCGACAGGCTGACCAGTATCAGACCGGCAGTATTGCACAGAAAGCGCCGTAAAAATCACCTGCGGCGCCTTTCCCTTATCAATAAAGCGGGCCGCGGGAATCGTCATCACCGCAGCAGCCAGCAGGCCCACGCCCTGGATTATCCCGGTCATACCGTAGTCATATCCCAGATAATTGACAAAATAAATCGTAATGTATGGGAAATAAACATTAAATCCAATAAAGTACACCGTCATCACCAGAAAAACCCAGAACAGCTCTTTATTCCCCCTTACCGTCTCCCAGTTGAACACGGTGAGGAACTGATGCCAGAAGCCCTTCTCATCCCGTTTTGGATGCAGCGTGGGCGAATCCTCCAGAGTAAACAGGGCCATGACGCCCACCACAGCCACCAGGCCGCCCATCAGGCCAAAGAAGGCAAAGAAATCAATCTGATCGATAATAAGCCCTGAAACCACCGCACCGAATATGGTGGCGAACACGGGCATAACCGCCAGTGCGCCTCCCAGCTTTCCCCGGTTATGTTCATTGGAAATATCCGTCGTCCACGGCCCGAAGCCGCCGTCATTGCCCACGGAGCCAAAAAAGCTCATAACCGCATCCGCCAGCACAACGCATGCGGCCGCAATGAACAGAGGGTTCTTGGGTATCATTTCCGTAGCCCCGAAAATAAAGGTAAAAATTCCCCAGAGAATATACCCGATGCAGATAAAAGGCTTTCTTTTCCCCTTCCTGTCTCCCCATGTGCCCACCAGGAATGTGCAGAATGTGGAAACGGCAGCGCTCACACCCACCATCCAGGACACAATCGCCGGCTCCGGCGCAATTTTGTCATAAACAAAGGTATTGAACCAGGAATTTTCAATATTCCAGCAGATCTGCCCCGTCATCCCCAATATCCAGATTAAAATCCAGTTTTTACGGCTTATTTTCCCCATTAAAAGCTCCCCCTGTTCCCGTCATGCTGTTTTACTGTGTCTTTACTCTTATCTTACTCTGATTACCGGGCTTTTTCCATAGAAGAATCCTGAATTATTTCTTTGAGCGGCACTTGACGGCGAAGGACGTAGAAGACCGAAAATTTCCGTTTTATTGTATTTTGCCATTCAGCATGGTAAAATAAGGCCTGAAGAGCCTGTCTGCCTCCGAAGGTTTTTTCAGAACCAGACAGGAAGCATTTTACGGCTGCCCGATTTTGGAAGGCTCAATTTCCCGCAGCTGCAGATATTACATCAATCTATATCAAATACTTGCCGTAACCTGGCAGAATGGAGGAAATAATGAGCAGAAAAGTTGTTTTGGCCGGCGGCTGCAGAACCGCAATCGGCGTTATGGGCGGCGCGCTTTCCACTGTACCCGCAGCTGACCTGGGCACTATCGTGATTAAGGAGGCCCTGAACAGGGCAGGAGTAAAGCCTGAAATGGTTGACGAGGTATATATGGGCTGCGTTATCCAGGCAGGACAGGGGCAGAATGTCGCCAGACAGGCCGCCGTAAACGCCGGTATCCCTGTGGAGGTTCCTGCAACCACAATTAACGTATTGTGCGGCTCCGGACTTCATTGTGTCAATCTGGCCGCCAAGCTGATTGCCTGCGGCGACGCTGATATCATCGTTGCCGGCGGTATGGAATCCATGTCCAACGCTCCCTACTCCATCGCTAAAGGCCGCCGCGGCTATCGCATGGGTAACGGCGTTCTCGAAGATCTCCTTCTTCGTGACGGCTTGATCTGCACGGAAAACAACTATCATATGGGCGTAACGGCTGAAAACGTATCCAGCCGCTTTGGCGTAACGCGTGAAGACCAGGATAAATTGGCTCTCCGTTCGCAGCAGTACGCTTACAAAGCTCAGCAGGAAGGCAAATTCGACAGCCAGATCGTACCGGTTACGGTTCATAAGAGAAAAGGCGACGTCGTCATCGACAAAGACGAATTCATCCGTCCGGACTGCACCATGGATATGCTCTCGAAACTCCGCCCGGCCTTCATCAAAGACGGCACGGTTACGGCAGGTAACGCTTCCGGCATCAACGACGGCGCAGCTGCTGTCGTCATCATGTCCGCTGACAAAGCAAAAGAACTCGGCATCAAACCGCTGGCTCGCATCATCGATTGGGCTTCGGCTGGCGTAGATCCGGCAATCATGGGTATCGGCCCGGTTCCGGCTGTTCGCAAAGTCATGAAGAAAACGGGCATGACCGTCGATCAGATGGACCTCATCGAATTGAACGAAGCTTTCGCAGCTCAGTCCGTATACTGCTGCCGCGAACTCGGCCTCAACATGGACAAAGTCAACATTCACGGCGGCGCTATCGCTCTCGGCCATCCGATCGGCTGCTCCGGCGCTCGTATCATCGTCACCTTGCTCTACGCTATGGCTGAACCGGAAATCAACGGCCGCTATGGTCTTGCTGCTCTTTGCATCGGCGGCGGCCAGGGCACGGCTGTTATCGTAGAACGCCTGTAAGTTTTTACCCCCCTATTCCCTAATAGTAAGCAATCAAATGTATAGACTACGTAATTTTCTGAACGTGGTCTATACATTTCCTTTTGGAGGGTGTATTATATCATTATCTGGTATCATCATTATGATGATGCTTTTCGCGGCGCATTCGCCTCATACCGATGCGTCCCATTTATTTCATACGTAAAAAAATCTCAAGGAGTGATTCCAATGAAAGAAGTAGTTATCGTAAGTGCTTGCCGTACAGCTATCGGTAAATTCGGCGGCGGTTTCAAAGATACCCCGGCTGTTGAATTAGGTGCTGTCGTTATCGCAGAAGCCCTCAAACGTGCCGGCATCGAAGGCAAAGACGTCGACGAAGTCGTCATGGGCAACGTTCTTCAGGCAGCTCAGGGCCAGAACCCGGCTCGTCAGGCTATGATCAAAGCCGGCATGCCCATCGAAGTTCCGGCTCTTACGGTCAATAAAGTTTGCGGTTCCGGTCTTCGCTGCGTATCCTTGGCAGCTCAGATGATCAAAGCCGGTGACGCAGACGTCATCGTAGCCGGCGGTATGGAAAACATGTCCATGGCTCCCTTTGCCGTTCCTAAGGGCCGTTACGGCTACCGTATGGGCAACGGCGTCCTCGTCGACACCATGATCAAAGACGGCTTATGGGATGCTTTCAACGACTACCACATGGGCATCACGGCTGAAAACGTAGCTGAAAAATTCGGCGTTACCCGTGAAGATCAGGACGAAATGGGCGTCCGTTCTCAGGTAAAAGCCTGCGAAGCTATTAAGAGCGGCGCTTTCAAATCCCAGATCGTTCCGGTTACGGTCCATCAGCGTAAAAAAGACGTCGTCATCGACACGGACGAATTCCCGCGTGAAGGCACGACCATGGAAAGCCTGGCTAAATTGAAACCGGCCTTCAAAAAAGGCGGTACCGTAACGGCCGGCAACGCTTCCGGCATCAACGACGGTGCTGCAGCCTTCGTCGTCATGTCAGCTGACAAAGCCAAAGAACTCGGTCTCAAACCGATGGCAAAAATCGTAAGCTATGCATCGGCCGGTGTCGATCCGACCATCATGGGTACCGGTCCGGTTCCTTCGTCCCGCAAAGCCTTGGCGAAAGCCGGCCTCGAAGTTAAAGACCTCGACCTTGTCGAAGCCAACGAAGCTTTCGCAGCTCAGGCAGTATACTGCTGCCGCGAACTCGGCTTTGATATGGATAAAGTCAACATCCACGGCGGCGCTATCGCCCTCGGCCATCCGATTGGCGCATCGGGCGCCCGTATCCTCGTAACCTTGCTCTACGGCTTGAAAGAAGTCGGCGGCAAATACGGCTTGGCTACGCTGTGCATCGGCGGCGGCCAGGGTACGGCCTGCATCGTCGAAAACATCGACTAATCACCCTTGTAAAAACTGCAAAGAGTCTCGCATGCATGATGGTGCGGGACTCTTTTTTATCGTGCTTTTTCCGGTCGAAAAAAAATTATTTCTTGTCTCAAAACTTCCCATTTCTTATTGACGTCTGACCCTAATATTGATATACTTATCCAGTCGCAAAGAGGATTCATTTTTACTGGCTTATGGTTCTGAGGCTTGCTCAAAGATGAATCCTCTTTTTTTCGACCTTTTAGAGGCGGACCGCGCAATTTCCCTAGGAGAGATTCCCTTCCTCTTTCGGCCCTGATGCAGCCATTCCAATAGGAGGCCCATGACAGATTCTGCCTTGCCTTTTAATCTGGATAAGTTCAGTGAATTTTTGTTCTTTGAAAAAGAACCTTCGCTTCAAAAGAAAAAAAGTCAGGACAAAAACCATCTCGGACAGCTCTTTACAAAGAGCCTCCCAAAGGCTCAACAGCGCCTCATTTTCTTTAAAAATCCATGTTTTCAACCCCTTGGGAAAGCTGATGAAACCTAGCCTTCCCGGCCCTTATCACGGTATGTAAAATTTTCTATACAGATTTAGAATAATCGACATCAAAAGGGCCCTAAATACATATAGCATTTTTCAAAAAGCTATTTAATTTTCCCTGCAAAAATGATAGAATTAACTTGCTAAAATTTCTAGCCGTATACGCATTCTAAACGAAAGAAGGACTGATAATGAAAACTACATGTCGTAAAATGTCTGTTGTCCAGCTGACCTTCGTCACTGCTGCCAACATGCTTGGAGCCGGTATCATCATGCTGCCGACCAAGCTTGCCGAAGTCGGTACTATTTCAATCATTTCTTGGATTATTACCTCTTTTGGCTCTTTAGCCCTCGCCATGGCCTTTGCCCGATGTGGCATGTTTACAACAAAGCCGGGCGGTATGGGTGGTTACTCCGAATACGCCTTTGGGCGAATAGGACATTTTATGGCAAATTACGCCTACTCTGTTTCCATCGTAATTGCAAACGTCGCCATTGCCATCACGGCAGTCGGTTACGGCGCCGGTTTCCTTGAGACAACCTTTACGCCGATTCAGACGTGTCTATATACGATCGCTTTATTGTGGATTGCAGCTGCCCTCAACTTCAGCGGTTCCCGGTATTCGGGCAAGCTGAGTGCCATCACCATCTGGGGCGCTATCATTCCGGTTCTCGGTATTTCTATCATCGGCTGGCACTGGTTCAGCCCGGCAACCTGGCTCGCATCGTGGAATCCCAATGACCTGGGTCTCGGCGATGCCGTCGGAAATTCGATTGCCCTTACGTTGTGGTCTTTCTTGGGACTTGAATCGGCAGCCGTCAACATGGACGCCGTGGAAAACCCGAAAAAATCCGTACCCATTGCGACCTTCGTCAGCACCATCAGCGTCGCTGTCATCTACGTCGCTTCGACGAATGTCATCGCCGGAATCGTTCCCAATGCCGAAATTCTGGCATCGAGTGCTCCCTTCGGCCTGGCCTTTTCCTACATGCTCGGCGATACGGCCGGCAAAGTAGTCATGGGCCTGATGGTATTCTCCTGCGCAGGCTCTCTCCTGTCGTGGCAGTTCACCCTGGCCCGCGTCTTCAAGACCAGCGCCCAGCGCGGCTTGTTCCCCAAGATTTTTGCCAAAGTCACCAGCGCCGATGTCCCCGTCAAGGGCATGCTCTGCATCTTAGGCATGCAAAGCGTCCTCGCTTTGATGACCATCAGCCCGACCTTGGCCGCCCAGTTCGAACTCTTGGCGAACCTGGCCGTCGTCACCAACGTCATCTCCTACATCCTCTGCGCCGGGGCCTTGACGACAATCCTTACTAAGGAAAACATTCCCAATAAAGTCTGCAATCGAAATACTTCGATTTTCTTAGCAGGCGTATCGATTATCTACTGCGTATACGCATTGACAACGACCGATGCGACGACCTTCCTCAGCGGCAGCTTCGCCGCCTTCCTGGGCTGGCTCGTCTACGTCGTCCGCTTCACGATCATGAAGCAGACCATCGTCGAAATTAAATGAACAGATCAAAAAGGAGACCCCTTCAGGAGGCCTCCTTTTTTTTACAGCCTTTCCAAAAAAAACCGACCGTAAACAGAACCACAGATTACCCCATATCGGAAACAACGACGGCAGCAGCCCTGCTCGATCATGGAAAGGCTTACCTATCAGACAGGAGTATTCACTATGGACATGACCTTAACATTATGTACCGTCGATGACTTGGATGAACTTCGTAAATTATCGATTCAAACGTACTACGAGACCTTTGCAGCCGTGAACACGGCGAAAAATATGGAAGAATATTTGAACCGGGCCTTTGACCGGGAAAAGCTTCGCCGGGAATTGGAAAATATTCATTCAAAGTTCTTCATCCTGCGCTGCCACGAAAAGGCAGCCGCTTACCTGAAGGTAAATGAAGCCCCGTCACAGACGGATATCAATGACCCGGAGTCCATGGAAATCGAAAGGATCTACGTATCCGGAGAATTTCAAGGACAAGGCCTGGGACGCTATTTGATGGAACAAGCCATTGCCATGGCCGTGGCGCAAAAGAAAAGATACGTCTGGCTCGGCGTTTGGGAGCATAATGAAAAAGCCCTTCACTTCTACAAGGCCAATGGATTTTATAAAATCAGCACCCACCACTTTGTCATGGGAGATGATGTGCAGACAGACGATCTCATGCGAAAAGATTTAGACCAAGCCCACTAAGGATCCGTCAAGGCGTCGTAATCGATTTTGGACCGCCAAAAACCCTCATGATCAAAGGAACGTTTGCTCATGAGGGTTATCTTTATATGGGCGCTGCGACAGCTCATGTCCCATCCGGGTCGTCACACGGTAAGGATTTTCAGGTTGGAAAACATCTTATGGAGCCGATAGGCCTCAAAAGGAAGGTATTCGGCAATGGTAAAGCCGACAATATCGGAGCAGTCCTGGATCGTTTGGAGGATTTCTGACAGTTTTTCAAGGGTCATTTTTCCGCCGCCGGAACCGTCGCCAATGAGGTCGGGATTGGCAAAATAGGTAGCATGGAAAAACCGTTCATCCAGCACATCGATGTCGAAATGGACCAGGACATGGTCGAATCTTCCGGCAAAGGCTCGGATTTCTTGATCGGTCACAAATTCCTCGGTCTGGATTTTATACCTTACGCCCATGTCATCCAAAAAAATTTCGCTGATAGTCATGTAAGTCCTGAAGACCGATATACAGAATGTCTTTGGAATCAAACTTTGGCGACTTCATCAAATCGGACAAGGCTGCATCCCCCTGCCCCAACAGCGACCGCAGCACCATGGCATGGGCATTGGGGTAGCCGTCTTTTGTCGCAGATACGTCGGGATGGGCATCGATCCAGATAAGGCCAAGGTTTCCGTACTTTCCGTGTAAATAGTCAAATGGAGCCTGAGACACCATGCAGTTCCCGCCGATGGTGATAATTTTATCGGGCTGTGCATCTTCGATTTTATCCATGGCATCGACAATGCCGCTTACCACCTCTTCTTTCCCATAGATACCGTCGGTTACCTTTTTTTCTTCCCCTGTCGGCGAAAGGATGTTCACCCGTATCAAGGGCTGGTTTTCATTTTCCGGCAAAATATGAGCCATCAGGTTAGCGCCAAAATAATAGGTCTCCAACCCGCCGCTTACATAGTCCGGATACAATAATCGAATCGTTTTCATCATCGACACCTCCATAAGCACCATTTTATATCTCATTATATCATGATTATAGAACCGTACGCGTTTTTTCCCCTCATTCAAAAAACCCTCATGAAATCGAAGGAATCTTCACTCATGAGGGTTGTCTTATATAGTGTTGTTTCAGGATAAGGTTTCAACGACGACATTGCGAAGGGCCACACAGCCGATGATGACCAGGGACGACAACAGGAAAGGCGTCACAAAGACCAAGGGATTGTTCTGGAGGATCGGCATGGCCTTGAAGATATATCCGATGACCTGCATATCACTGTTGAACAAGAGATTTTGGACCATGACCCACAGGAGGACCATGACGACGATAGAAAGGAGATGGACGATTTTCTCTTTTCGGCTGTAGCCGTAACGCTTATAAGGGAAGAAATAAAAGGCAAAGGTGCCGATGACGAAGATGCTAATGGCTAAGAAGCAAAAGCCCATGATGGCCATGATGCCGATGAAGAGGCTCACCGAGGCCGACTCATCATTGAAGACCGGAAAGAGGAACATCCCCAGGACGGCACAAGGAAGAGGCAGGCTGAACAGGATGGGGTCAAGGAACTGGGAATACCAGTATCGCCGCAGCCGAGCATGCCAAAAATCAACCCCTTTCGCAGCCCCGTACTGAGCCGCAATGGTCAAAAGCATCCACAAGGTGAACAGGAATACCATTCCCCAATAGGAGTGCCAAAGAGACGATCCGATCAGACCGTTTAAGAGGCCCACGGCGACGATGAGGGCGACGGCGCCGCCATAGAAAGTCGCCCCGGCAGAGGCATAGTCATCGTATCGTCCCGCCTTGCGGCGGCGATAGCCGAGCCACAAGGGAACGGCAAAGGAGAGGATAAAAAAGACGAGGATCGACGCGGCGGCAATATAAGGCTTTCCCGACGCAAAGGCTCCGAAGGGAAGCGGCAAGATGCCGCAGGCCGCCCAAAGAACAGCCCTGAGACAGTCGTACCCCTTCTGTTTCCATTCAACCCGCATCATCCCACCGCCTTTCGACCCGGCATCAACGACGACAGGCCATAAGACAAGAGCATGACCAGGCTCATTTCGGCATACATGGCGATAATAAAGACGATATCACGACCGAAGGTCGGCCATTCCCAAAAGGGTGCCGCCTTCCAGTAACTGCCCAGATAGACCTTGACGGCCACTTTAAGGGCCAGCATGAAGAGCCAGACCAAGACGACGACCCAGCGGCGAATACGGCCCCTTTCCCGGCCAAAAACGGCATCTTGAGTTCCGACGTAGGCCGTAGGAACGACGAGAGACAGGAAAAGATAACTGACGACGGCCACAATAGCACTGGAACCGCTGTGAATCGTATAGGCTCCAATGGGAATGAGGACGATAAAAATACACATGAAAACAGACTGCCGCAAAATATCGCGCCACCAACTCATTTATGCAAGACCTCCTAAAACAATGCAAACGAAATCACTTTAGTATACCATATCCCTAAAGGAAAGAAAAGTTTGCGCAAACAAGGGCTTTGTGTAATAATAATAGTTAGTAAGCACTTTGTTAGCACCTATAGAGAAAGGGCACGATATGACAAAAAATTTTCAATCTCTCGGCCTGAACGTCGGACCTTTCCGAGCTTCTCCACAAGCAGGGAATCGACGAACCGACGGCCGTTCAATCACAAGCCATCCCGGCCCTGTTCAAAGGCCGGGATATACTGGCTCAGGCTCAAACCGGTACAGGCAAGACCCTGGCCTTCCTCTTGCCGTCGCTGCAGCAGATTCGGACCGAAGTCCACGCCGAGCAGGTCCTCATCTTGGCACCGACACGCGAATTGGCCCGCCAAATCGCGGACGTGGCCGCGACCTTGGCCCCGTCCCTTGACGTCGACGTCTTAAGCCTCATCGGCGGCAAGACCATCGAAAACCAGCTCCAAAAACTCCATCGCCATCCGCAGGTCATCATCGGTACGCCGGGACGGCTCCTCGACCACTGCCGCCGCAACTCCCTTGACCTCAGCGGAGTCCGCCGGGTCATCGTCGACGAAGCCGACCAGATGCTGCAGTCGGGGTTCCTCGAAGACGTCGATACCCTCATCGGCCTGACGCCGAAACGCCGTCAGCTCCTCTTTTTCTCGGCAACCGTCCCCGATAAGATCAAGGGCCTGGCCAAAAAACACATGCAGAATCCCCTGGTCCTGAAGATTCTCGAAGGCGATACCATTGCCCTTGAAAACATCGAACAGCGGATCTATATGATGACCGAAGAGCAGAAGCTGCCGAAATTATGCCAGATGCTGACCGAGATGAATCCCTACCTTGCCATCGTCTTCTGTAATACCAAGGAGCGGACATCCCTCTTAGCGGGCAAACTGATTGCCAAGGGCTTCAACATCGGCGAACTCCACGGCGATATGTCCCAAGGCCGACGCAACCAGGTCCTGCGCGACTTTGCCAAGGCCAAGACCCAGATTCTGGTCGCCACCGACATCGCCGCCCGCGGCATCGATATCGAGGGCATTACCCACGTCTTTAACTTCGACGTCCCTCACGACGTCGACTACTACATCCACCGCATCGGCCGCACGGGCCGGGCCGGCAGCGACGGCCTGTCCATCATGTTCGCCACCGGAGCCGATGTCGATTGGGTCCGCCGGATTGAACACAACATCCAGGCCACGATCACTAAATACACCCTGACGGGACAAGTCAAAGTAAAAGCCAGCAGCACCCCGCCGAAGCGGCAGAAGACTTATCGCGACAAGTTACCGGCCAGCACCTATCAAACGACTCGAAATAAGCGCCACAAACAGCGCCATAAGGGCGGAGACAACCTCCGCCGCCGCTAATGAACGGGAGGTTTATTATGAAACGTTATCTTGCTATTGTTCTCATGTTAGTTACCCTTTTGACTGCCGGATGTTCGACGGCCGTGCCGACGGACTCCCAGCAAAAAGAACAGACCCAAACGCAGCAGCAGTCGAAGGATACGAAATCCAATCAGGATACGAAGAGCCAGACTGAATCGAAAGAAAAGGCGGTCGCCACCTTGCCGACCATCGGCGATACGCAAAAAGCCTGGGAAGACGAATGGGGCCACCCCTATTCCCAGGGTGATACGATCCGCGTCTTCCATAACGGCCGCTACCAGGTCGTCTTTGAAAACGGCCGTGCCGTTACGGTTACCATTGCCTTAAAAGACGGCGAAGACCTGAATATCAGCGACCTCTTGCCGGAAGATGCCCAGAAACAGTCATCGTCTTCGAAAAATCTCGGCGGTACGACCATGACCGTCCAAAAATGGCACAGCGATACGCTGGAAAAAGCCTTCTCCTCGACGAAGGGCAATTTCACGGTTATGAAACAAGCAGACACGATCATCATCGACTGCACGCCGAACCTGAAAAAGTAAAACGAAAAAGATTCTATATAAAGCCGGGGCCTTGTGAACATCAGATTCACAAGGCCCCGGCTTTATTCTTTCGACTTGCCGTCAAAATACCTTAGATTTCCCCTACATATTCTTTTCTTTCGTTTTCATGGCGGATTCGGAAACTGGCTGTCGCAGCCATGGCGGCCAAGCAGAAGTTGACCATCCAAAGGGGTGCATAGCCCCAGCCGATATCTACGAAAAGGCCGCCGAGATAGGCACTGAAAAAGGCGCCGATCTGGTGCCCGATCAAGGTAAATCCATACAAGACGGCCATGTTTTTCGAGCCGAACTTTTTACTGATGATGCCCGACGTCGGCGGCACCGTGGCATCTCCTGAGAGCCCCAGTAAGGCCGTGGCGGCAAAGGCAAAGGCCACCGATTTGGGAAGAAGCAGAAAGGCCAGGGAAATCCCGACCCGCAGGGCATAGACTCCGGCCAGGACGCTTTTTCATCTTGAAAGCCGCTCCGAGAAAGCCCGTCCCGGCGGCACCGATCATGGTGGCGATACCGTAGACGGTCAGTGTCAGCGACGCCGTGCTGCCGTCGATGCCATAGGACAGATACTGTGAAAATAGATGGCTTTCAATGATGGACATGTTAAAGCCGCAGGTCGCAAAGCCTATGACGATTAAGCGATAGTCCCGGTCTTTTAGGGCAAATTTCAGCAGGGGAATGAGGGATACTTTCGAAGTCCCCTTCCCTTCGTGAACGGCCTCTTCTCGTTGAGTTTCCTTTTTGCCGATAGAGTGCATCCAGACAGCAATGGGAATCATCAGTAAAAAGGGAACGGTCAAAGCCCTCATGGCAAAGGCGATATCAAAGGTTGAAA
>ENA-OQAB01000703-OQAB01000703.1-human-gut-metagenome-genome-assembly--contig:-NODE-703-length-17252-cov-2.509606_pt1 | contig 17252 bp, 14 predicted proteins | sample MGYA00242490_ERZ504517 | MGnify/ENA primary metagenome ERZ504517 (study PRJEB26092, sample SAMD00036298) | human gut metagenome | host: Homo sapiens | study: EMG produced TPA metagenomics assembly of...
CGCAAGGGCGCTTGCGACACTGTCTACACAAACTTCTAAAGTATAGGGCATAAAAACCTCCCGGGAAGCAGGCCAGCGGGCGATGAAATGGACTGCAACAACAGCGACCGCCGCCAGTGGCGGATGTAGGAAGCTGTTGTTGGGGCCGCGGCCAGCAGGATGCGAGTGCAATTGCACGAAGCAGACGCTGGGAGCCGCAACCCGTACTCACTTGCGTGGGGAATCACCGCTGGCCTGTGGTGGTTACTTTACACTTTCGAGGAACCGCACGAAACCGGCGCGGCCGGCTTCATCCAGCTTGTAGACACCGGCATCTGCCAGCACCTGCGCGAACACCTGGCCTACCTCATCCTGCAGGATCAGGTGGACGCTGTCGCTGTTCAGCTCAGGATGGCGGGCCAGGATCTCCTGTGCCCATGCGGCGTGCTTTCTGCAGGGGCCTTCGGGGTACTGCTCGGCAGGCACCCGGCCACCAGCATATCTGCAGATCGAACAGTTCCTGCTTCAGGCGGCTGGGAAGGACTGCCAGACCCATGACCTCGATCAGGCCGATGTTCTCCTTCTTGATGTGGTGGAGCTTTGCGTGGGGATGGTAGACCCCCAGCGGGTGCTCCGGGGTGGTGATGTTGTTGCGCAGGACCAGATCCAGCTGATATCTGCCATCCCGCACCCGGGCAATGGGGGTGATGGTGTTGTGGGGTTCGCCGTCCGTCTCGGCAAGGATGAAGCTTGCCTCGTCGGTATAGCCGCGCCATGCGGTCAGGATCTTGTCGGCCAGCTCCACCAGACGCTCGTCATCCGCACAGGTCAGGCGGATGCAGCTCATGGGCCAGTGGACGATGCCAGCTTCCACATCCTCAAAGCCGGGGAACACCCAGCTCTTCTCGATGGGGGCCTTGGCCATGGCGAACTCATAGTGACCGCCCTGGAAGTGGTCGTGGCTCAGGATGCTGCCGCCCACAATGGGCAGGTCTGCATTGCTGCCCACGAAATAGTGGGGGAACAGGCCCACGAAGTCCAGCAGCTTGCGGAAGGTGGCCCGCTCGATCTTCATGGGGGTGTGCTGGCTGTTGAACACGATGCAGTGCTCGTTGTAGTAGACATAGGGGCTGTACTGCAGATTCCATGCGCTGCCGTTGATGGTCAGCGGGATGATGCGGTGGTTCTCGCGGGCGGGATGGTTCATCCGGCCTGCATAGCCCTCATTCTCCACGCAGAGCTGGCACTTGGGGTAGGCGCTCTGGGGGGCCAGCTTGGCGGCGGCAATGGCCTTGGGGTCCTTTTCGGGCTTCGAGAGGTTGATGGTGATATCCAGATCGCCGTAGGGGGTCTTGGTGACCCACTTCACGTCCCGCTTGATGCGGTAGCGGCGGATGTAATCGGTGTCCTGGCTGAATTCATAGAACCAGTCGGTGGCGGCCTGGGGACCCTCGCTTTCGTACCGCTCCTCAAAGTTGGCGCGGACAATGGAGGGGCGCGGGGTCAGCACGCCCATCAGCTTGGTGTCAAACAGGTCGCGGGCGGTGGAATTGTCCTCACACACGCCCCGGGCCACGGCATCGTCCACCAGCGTTTCAGGATGCTCTCGAGGTCCGTGTAGCAGACATCCCCCTCGGGCTCGGCAAAGCTGTCCAGCTGCATGGTCATCAGCAGCTGATTGCGGATGTAGATCTCGTCATCGGGCAGGATGAGCCCGGTGTCCAGCCCATAGTTGACGAGCTGTTGAATGGCAGTAGAGATCACAGCACGGCACCTCCTTCCGGACGGATGGAGAGGATGTGGCACTTGCCTGCGCCCAGAATGGCCTCCATCTCAGCCTTGAAGGCATCCAGCTTCTCAAGCGGTACAAAGGCCTGCACGGTGCCGGCAAAGCCGCCGCCGTGAACGCGGACAGCGCCCGCGCCGTTCAGGAAATGCTTTGCGGCGGCAATGGTCACAGCCACCTCCTGATGCTCCTTGTACCCGGCAGGGATGACGTTCTGCAGGTATTCCCAGCTGCTGGTGCCGGATTCGTTGACCAGCTGCAGGAAGGTCTCAAAATCACCGGCGCGCAGGGCGTTTACCTGCCGGGCAACGCGCTGGTTGTCAGCGTAGACGTGGAAAGCCCGGAGCACAGCCCGGTCACCGCACTGTTTGCGGCATGCGGGCAGATTTGCAATAAAGGTCTCAAAGGGCACATCCCGCAGGACTTCGCCGCCGCAGACAGCGGCCACGGCGCGGCACTCGTTGGGGATGGCGGCGTACTCATCGGTCAGGTCGGCGTGGTCTGCACCGGAATCCAGGATGCAGAGGGCAAGGCCTGCCTGAGAGAAATCCACCTGCACCGGCTCCACATCGGGGTGGGCAGGATCGGCAAAGTCGATGGTGATAATGTTGCCCACGCTGGAGGCCATCTGATCCATCAGGCCGCAGGGCTTGCCAAAGTAGACGTTCTCTGCCCACTGGCCGATCTGCGCAATGGCGATGGGGGAGACCTTTTCGGCCATGAAGCGGTCGTTCAGGATGACACCGATCAGCACCTCAAAGGCGGCAGAGGACGAAACGCCGCTGCCCTTGGGCACATTGGAGGAGATGTACACGTCCAGGCCGGAGAGGGCAGCGCCCCGCTCCTTGAAGGCCTCACACTCGCCCCGCAGCAGGGCCATGGTGGTGTTCTCTTCCTCCTTGCGGGCAGCAAGGTCGCCAAGGTCGATGACACAGAGGTCATAGCCCTCGCTCTGCACACGCAGCTGGTTCAGGCCGTTGGGGGCAGCGGCAGCGATCATGTCAATGTTCACGCTGCCGGCCAGCACCCGGCCATGCTGGTGGTCGGTGTGGTTGCCGCCGATCTCGGTGCGGCCCGGGGCACTGTACAGTCCGGCCTCGGTGTGGGCACCAAAGGCAGCTTCCAGCCCGTCCAGCACTGCCGCATAGCGTGCGGCGTGGGCAGCGGTCTGCTCCGGCGAACAGCAGTAGAGGGAGGCCAGCCGGGCGGTATGGGTGCCGCCCGCCAGCTCCTGCTTCCAGACAGAAATAGGCTTCATCATGGCGCGTTCCTCCTTGTATAGGTGAATGATTCTTCAAAGGGCCAGGGCCCGTTCTTCTGATTCTATAATATCGGTTCTGTCGAGAAAAGACCATGTATTATTGTTGCATCTGGATGAAAGGTCAACGCAGTTCCGGCGGTCAGCTCCGGGGCGCGAAATCGCCGCCGGTGAGCCCGTCGAGGTTCAGCATCCCTTCCAGCGCGGCAATGTCGGTGGAAACATCCAGCGCATCGGAGGCAAACAGCTTGTCCAGCTGGTTTTCAAAGGCGGTGATGAGCAGATCCATGCTCCGCTCAATGCTCTGCTTTGCCTCAGTGATGTTGGTGCCCTGCACATCCTGTGCCGAGAGCTGGGCGTAGGTATTCAGCAGCTTCAGCGCGGTGGGCAGGTAGTAATCCATAAATTTCTGCAGCTGGGCTTTTTTGTCCGGGTCCTTTTTTGCCAGTGCGAAGATGCGGGCGCTGACATCCTCCAGCCGGGAGATCTTGGCCGTCATCACCGGGTCGGGGATGGCATCGTTGGCCTGCCGGAGCTGGCGCTGCAGGGCGGCATACTGATCCTCGGGAGCCGGTGCGGGTGCGGGCTCGGCGGGTCTGGGCGGCTGGGGCGCAGCGCCACGCACCACCAGCGTGCCGGTGCGGTTGTCGATATAGGCATCGGCCCCGAAATAGCCGTGGTCGATGGCGCGCTCCACGGCGGCGCGGCCCCTGTCGGCATCAATGCCCGCAGCTGCAAAGAGTTCGTCCAGCGGGATATTATCCCGGGTCCCAACGATCTTGTCCAGCTGGCGCTCCAGCTTGCGGGCCTGCTTCATCCGCAGGCCCATGGCCAGCGCAGCGCCGCCGCCAATGGTCTGGGCCAGCGCGGTCAGAAACTCGCCCCAGTCGAACCAGTAGCCCCACATGTCAATGATATCGGCAAGGCCTGCAAGGCCCACCACCAGAAAGATGCCGCCGAACACCGTGCAGAGGCTGGTCAGGGTCTTGTGCCGCTTTTTGGCGTTCTGCTGCTCGGCAGTGGGCACATCGTGGCCGTAGACCGGCTCAGTGTCCCGGGCCGGCTGACCGGCACCGGTGTCCTGGGGACGGAAATCGCTGGAATATTCCGCGTTCTCCTGCTCCTTTTTCTCGGCATCCCGGTCGATGGCACGCAGGATGAAGAACAGGATGCCCAGCCAGGGCGACATGGCGAACAACACCAGTAACGCGATGGTTGGGATGTGGGCAAGAAAATGTTTGCTGCGTCTGGGCTCCATGGGGCAGAATCCTCCTAAAACAAAAAGCCGTGTTCCACTTTATTATAGCGGAGCACGGCCCTTTTGTTAAGGGGGTAATTTATTTGTGGGAAAGGAAATTACTTCATCAGGCTGCAAACGGCCTCGGCGTAAGCGGCGGGATCATCCACGGGCAGGCCCTCGATCAGCTGTGCCTGTGCGTAGAGCAGGCTGCTGTATTTCTTGACCTTGTCGGTATCACCGGCCTCCTGTGCGGCCTTCAGCACGGCGAACACGGGGTGGTTGATGTTCAGTTCCAGCACCTTGTCGCTCTTCACGCCCTCGCTGCCGGGCTGCTTGGAGAGCACCTTCTCCATCTCGATGGACAGGGGGCCGTCGGCGCTCAGGCAGACAGGGTGATCCTTCAGGCGGGTGGAGACCTTGACCTCCTTGACCTTGCCGTCCAGTGCGTCCTTCATGGCATCGAACAGAGGCTTGTTCTCGGCGGTGGCATCTTCAGCGGCCTTTTTCTCGTCCTCGGTCTCAAGGCCCAGATCGCCGCTGTTGACGTTCTTGAACTCCACGGTGCCGTCTTTGCCCTCGGCATCCTTGCGGGGGTAACTGCGCATGATCTGCAGGCAGAACTCATCCACGTCCTCGGTCAGCAGCAGGACATCATAGCCCTTGTCCAGAACCAGCTCGGCGGCGGGAGCTTGCCTAGCACGATCGGTCGGAGTCACCGGGCGGCAAAGTAGATGAACTTCTGCTCGGCAGGCATCTTGTCCACATACTCCTGCAGGGTGACCATCTTCTGCTCCTTGGCAGACCAGAACAGCAGCAGGTCGCGCAGAAGCTCAGCGTGCATCCCGTAATCAGAGTAAGCGCCGAACTTGATCTGGCGGCCGAACTCCTTCCAGAATGCCTCGTACTTTTCGCGGTCGTTGACCAGCATGGAGTGCAGCTCGTTCTTGATCTTCTTTTCCAGTGCATTGTGGATCAGCTTGAGCTGATTGTCCTTCTGCAGCATCTCGCGGCTGATGTTCAGGCTCAGATCCTGGCTGTCCACAATGCCCTTGACGAAGCTGAAGTAATCGGGCAACAGGTCTGCGCACTTTTCCATAATGAGCACGCCGGATGCGTACAGGGCCAGACCCTTCTCATACTCCTTGGTGTAGAAATCATAGGGGCGATGGCTGGGCACGAACAGCAGGGCGTTGTAGTTGGCGGTGCCCTCGGTGCGGCTCACGATGACGCGGGCGGGGTCAGAATAATCGTTGAATTTATCCTTGTAGAAGCTGGCGTATTCTTCGTCGGTGACCTCGCTCTTCTGCTTCTTCCAGATGGGTACCATGCTGTTCAGGGTCTCAAGCTCGGTGTAGGTCTCCCACTCCGGCTTGTAGTCCTCGGGCTTGGGATCGGGTTCGGGCTTCTGGCGGCTCTTTTCCCGCTCCATCTGGATGGGATAGCGCACATAGTCACTGTACTTTTTGACGATGGCCACGATGCCGTATTCATCGAGGAAGTTCTCGTAATTGTCGGTATCGGTGCTGTCCTTGATGTGCAGGATGATGTCGGTACCGGCGGTGTCCTTCTCGGCGGGGGTCAGCTCGTAGCCGTCAGCACCGCTGGACTCCCACTGCCAGGCTTCGTCCGCACCGTATGCCTTGGAGATGACGGTGACCTTGTCGGCGACCATGAAGGCGGAGTAGAAGCCCACGCCGAACTGACCGATGATGTCGATGTTCTCGTCCTTGTTGTCCTTCTTGAAGTCCAGAGAACCGGAGTGGGCGATGGTGCCCAGGTTCTGCTCCAGCTCTTCTTTGGTCATGCCGATGCCGTTATCGGAGACAGTCAGCAGGCGATTGTCCTTATCGCGGGTGAGCAGGATGCGGAAATCGCCCTTGTTCATGCCCACGGAAGGATCGGTCAGGCTCTTATAATAAAGTTTGTCGATGGCATCCGAAGCGTTGGAGATCAGCTCACGCAGGAAGATCTCCTTGTTGGTGTAGATGGAGTTGATCATCATGTCCATCAGCCTTTTTGCTTCAGCCTGAAATTCTTTCTTCGCCATAATACAAAACCTCTTTTGTACAGTATTCAGATCCGGCCCCTCGCAAAAGGAGCGGCAATGCAGAAGAAGCAGCCGATGCTGCATCTTCTTAGCACTCATATCTTTCGAGTGCTAATATACACCGATGCGGGTCAAAAATCAAGGGGTTTCATAAAAAGTTCAGAAATGAACTGGAACAAAATGCCTTTTGTGCGTTGCTACAAAAAATTCATAAAGAAATAGTTGACCTTTCACAATTTTTAGCGTATACTGGTCAGCGGAAACAAACGAGGAAAGAGGAATATGTTATGGCAATGAAGCCGGAGATCTCCGTGAAGAACCTGCTGATGCAGGCATTCCTGACGGGCTGGGAACGCTCGGACAAGAGCATTTCGCAGGATGAATACTTACAGAGCGCCATTCAGGTCATCGAAGTGCTGCAGGTGGAACCCGAGAATGTCTACGCCGAGGAGGGCCTGGGCCTGACCGATGGCGATGAGGTGGATCATCTGGACGACCTGCTGCGGGCAGACGGCCAGTGGCTGTATTACGGTGTGGAGGAGGAAAACTTCTTCCTCATCCAGTGGTACCCGGACAAGGCTTCTGCCGAGGCCAAGCTGGCCGAGCTGGAGGCGCTGGGCGACGGCAAGCAGTATCTGGTGGACCTGAGCCTGACCCGCGAAAATCCTTCGGCCGCTGAGAACTTCGGCAGCTCCAACCCGGTTCAGCTGCGGAGCTGAGCCTGGCGTTTCTGACAAAAAGAAAGGGAATTTTCCATGCAGCTTTCACAAACGGAACGGGAGCGCCTGTCCGCTATTCTGGAACAGTACGACCATCACCCCAAGGTGCAGGAAATGCGTGAGTTTATCCAGCACGGTGATGTGACCACCTACCAGCACTGCAAGAATGTGGTCGTGGTCAGCTGCTGGATCAACCACCGCTTCCATTTGGGAGCCGATGAGACCACGCTGGCCGTGGGGGCCTTCCTCCACGATTTCTATCTCTATGACTGGCACAAGCAGGGCTCTTTCCACGGCCTGCGGCATCTGTTTGAGATGCACGGCTTTTCCCACCCGGGGTCTGCCTGTGTGAACGCACAGCGGGTGTTCGGCATTACCAAAAAGGAGCAGAACGTCATTGCAAGCCACATGTGGCCCCTGACCTTCCGCCATATCCCGACCTGCCGCGAGGCGGTCATTGTCTGTCTGGCGGATAAATACTGCGCCATTGTGGAGAGCATGTTCCGCCGCACAAGGGTGGGCGCTGACGAAGAAGAGTGGTAAAGAAGCCGCCGCACTGTTCACATGAAAGAAAGCAAAAGACCAGAGTTGTAACGCCTTTTGGCGAAACAACTCTGGTCTTTTTTGCTGGGGCTTGTGCAACAGCCTCTTTGAAAAAAGTGATCTTATTCTGCTCTCAGAGCCTTGACAGGGTCAGAGCGGGAAGCGGTTTTGGCGGGGATGAAGCCGCCCAGAATGGTCAGCACAGTTGCCAGCGCAACCAGCACCACAGCGGCCTTCCAGGGCAGAACGGCCACTACGCTGGTGCCGACGGCGATCTTCTGGATGAGCATGTTGCCCGGAATGAGCAGCAGTCTGCTGAGGCCGATGCCCATGAGGCCCGAGCACAGGCCGATGATGAAGGTCTCGGCGTTGAACACCTCGGAGATGTTCCGCTTGGAAGCACCGATGGCACGCAGGATGCCGATCTCCTTGCGGCGCTCCAGCACGCTGATATAGGTGATGATGCCGATCATAATGGAGGAGACCACCAGCGAGATGGAGACAAAGGCCACCAGCATGTTGGAGATCATGTTGATGATCCTGGTCACGGAGGTCATCAGGGTGCCCACCACATCAGTGTACTGGATCACCTTGTCTTCCGCGCCCTGCTCACGCATGGCGGCATTGTAGCTGTCCAGCACATTGAGGACCTCAGCCTTCTGCTCGAAGTCCAGCGGATAGATGTTGATCTGGCTGGGGTCGTCCTCGCTGGCATAACCAAAGGCCTGCAGGTTGCTTTCATAGGTGGCGCTGGTGGACATCATTTTCGACTTCATCAGCTCCGCCAGATCGTCCTCGGTCATGTTGAACCGGATGGCATTCCGGAACGCATCTGCGTCGATCTTCAGCGCGCTTTCCATCTGGCTGCCCAGAGAGGAGAAACGCTCGGTCATCTGGCTCTGCAGATTCGTGCTGATCTGGCCCATGGCCTGCTCCATGGCAGCGCCCAGCTGGGCCTGCAATTCGGCGGCGATCTGTTCCGAGAAGTTTGACATCACGCTGCCCATGACCTGCTGCATGGCGGCAGTAAACTGCTCCTGCAGGGCAGCGGTATCGATGAGGCTGCCCATGGAATCCTTCATCAGCTGCTGGAACTGGTCACTGGCAAGATACTGGTCAAAACCGATCTTGTCCAGCCCCAGAATGCCGTTGCCGATGATGTAATCCTTGTAGCCGGTCATCACCTTCTGGGCCAGCTGCTGCATTTTATCGGCGGGGATGGAAATGTCCATGTTGGCGAACACGTCCGTCAGGGCGCTCATGTCGATGTCGGGCGTTTCGGTCAGATCAAATTGGAAGCTGTCCGGGTCAATGAGGGAGGAAAAATCTACGGAACCATCGCTCAGGTCAAGATCCAGTTTGCCGGGGTCGAACTGGAAGGCGCTCTCGAGCTGGTCGGTGTCAATGGAAAAGAGGGAGGCCATGTCCACGGCAGCGGTCTGCCCGGTGCCGAAGGGCTCACCGTTCAGCACATTGGTCTGCGGGTCGGCAATCTGATCCTGTACCAGCCTGCTCTGGGCGGCGGTGTCCATGACGTGCCGGGTCAGGGAGGCGGGATAGGCGATGCCGGAAGAAAGCATGGCGGCGGAGGCGTTCTCCCTGGGCTGCACCACGCCCACGATGGTCATGGTCTCGCTGTTGGCCACAAGCTCCTGCAGGAAGGCCTTGTCGTCCGATTTATCCACCCAGGTGCTGTGGGCCTCATCGTACTGGTAGCGGTCGGCCGCATTGACCAGCTTGAAGGTGCGGCCCAGAAAATCGCTGTACCGGTAGGTCTTGAAATCTTCGGGCACATCCACATTCTGGTTCTGGGCGAACTGCTGGATCATCTTGTCCAGCTCGGCGTTGTCCCGCAGGCCCAGCGCGTAGAGGGCATAATCGGTGATGGAACCATCCGCACCCAGCACGGCAACGCACTCGTTGTAGTTTTCGGGCCAGCGGCCTGCCTTGACCTCGTACTGGGAATGATACAGGGCATCGCTGGCGGGCAGCTGGTAGAACACGCTGGTGTTCATCATGCTGGCCATCATGTTGTTGGTCGAGCTGGTGGAGCTGATGCCCAGAGCGGAAAGGGAGGAATCCGGGTTCACCTGCCGGATGCTGCCGTCCGGGTCCTGGCGGTAGATCTGAGGCTGTACATTATAGGAATACTCCACCGAGGAAACGCTCTCCCCGATGCTGCAGGCATCGCTCTCGAGGTAGGCCTTCAGGCTCTTCAGGTCGTTGGAGGTGATGCCGGAAACCATCTGGGTCACGAGCTGGCGCACCGGCACCATCCCTTCGCCGAGGTCGGGGGCGGCGGTCTGGCCGGGCAGGTCGGCGGACAGCAGGCTGGTCAGATCCATGCCGCTGCGCAGGATCTGCACCGGGTACTCGGAAAGGGTGTCCCGCTCCATATCGGCGATATACTGGTTGACACCGGTGGACAGGGAAATGATCAGCGCAATGCCGATGATGCCGATAGAGCCTGCAAAGGCCGTGAGCAGGGTGCGGGTCTTTTTGGTCCAGAGGTTGTTGAAGCTCAGGGTCAGCGAGGTCCACCACGACATGGAGGAGTGGCCCATGTTCTTGTGAACGGCAGGGGCTAGCTGAGCGGTGTCAGGCTCGTAAGGGGCAGTGTCGGAGCGGATGACACCATCCTTCAGGTTCACGATGCGGGTGGCGTACTGCTGGGCCAGCTCCGGGTTGTGGGTGACCATGACCACCAGCCGGTCCTTTGCCACCTCCTTGAGCAGCTCCATGACCTGGATGCTGGTCTCGCTGTCCAGCGCGCCGGTGGGTTCGTCCGCCAGCAGGATATCCGGGTTGTTGACCAGCGCACGGGCAATGGCAACGCGCTGCATCTGGCCGCCGGACATTTCGCTGGGGTGCTTGTGCAGCTGATTGCCCAGCCCTACCTTCTGCAGCGCCTCGGTGGCGCGGCGCTTGCGCTCTGCGCCCGAGATGCCGGAAATGGTCAGGGCCAGCTCCACGTTGGCCAGAACGGTCTGATGGGGGATCAGGTTGTAGCTCTGGAACACAAAGCCGATGGTGTGGTTGCGGTAGGAGTCCCAATCGCGGTCGGTGTACTTTTTGGTGGAGATCCCGTTGATGACAAGGTCACCGCTGTCGTACCGGTCCAGGCCGCCGATGATGTTCAGCAGGGTGGTCTTGCCGGAGCCGGAGGGGCCCAGGATGGCGACGAATTCGCTGTCGCGCAGGTTCAGGCTGACATCATTCAGTGCGGTCTGTACAAGGTCACCGGTTTTGTATTCCTTGCGGATCTTTTTCAGTTGTAGCATAGGCAGGCCTTTCTTATGCGTGCCCGGCGGCGTGTGGGAAATGCCGGACAAAAAACAAAATAACGTAGATATAGTATCAGATGAATGTGAACAAACCATTGCTTTTCGGGAAAGATGGTGTTATGCTGAAGAAGGTGAAAGAAACAAAAATCGACACTTTATGACGTAAATTACCAGAAATCAAGACGCAAAAAGCCGCCATTCCTGCACGGTTCGACGCATAGTGACGTTTTTTCGGGGATTGAATCTTTCCGCAGGGCCTTATAAAATAGTATCGTACAGTACGCACAGAAGAAAAGTGCGGCAATTTTAAGGCAAAGGGGAAGGTTGGATTGACGGAACGACTCGTTTCAAAGCTGCATGTCGCGCTTTTGAGCTACGACGAGCGGGAGATCCGCGTCCGGAAAAATTATCTGGAGGAGCAGAATCCTGCGATCTGCTGTGTCTGTTTCCACAGCGGCGAGGAGTTGCTGCGGGAGCTGCGCCAGCAGCGCAGTGTGGATATCGTGGTGCTTTCGAGCCAGCTGGAGGATATGGACGGGTATGAGTTCCTCAAGCGGCTCAACAGCCTGCATAACCGCCCGCTGCTGCTGTTGCAGGGGGATGACTGGTACAGCGATGCCACGGCATCGTTCCTGCGGCCGGACGGCAGGCAGTACCTGCCGGAGCGCAGCAGCCTGCTGGATCTGCTGCTGGATCTGCGCAGCTCTACGGACATCGGCATCTTCTGGGTGCTGCCGTTCTGCAAGCAGCTTTATGCGGAGTGGGGCATCCAGCAGCCGGATGTAAACTGTGAATATCTGACCACTGCGCTGCAGGTCGTATGCGGCACGGAGCGGAAGCTGGCCGTGCGCAAGGAGATCCTGCAGACTGTGGCCGAGGAACACCACACCACAGTGGCCGCCGTGGACTGCGGGATGCGCCGCCTGATCGACGGGGTGGAAAAATACAACACCGAAGCCTGGCAGAAATTCAAGCAGGATTACGGCCTGATGGGGCATAGCGTTACCCTGGGCAAGCTGATCTATGCGGGCCGCCAGAAATTGATCGACAGCGGAACGCAGGGACGGAAGGCCGGACGATGAGAAAAAAGAGAGAGAACGGAATGGCAAAAGAGAGCGGGATGGGGGATTTCCCCCGCAAACAATTTGAGAGCGTGCTGCTGCACTCCCTGCGCATCATGGACCAGAACCGGGAATACCTGCAGATGCATCTGGCCCGGACCGGAGACGAAAGGACCCGGCAGGCGCTGGAGGACATGGGGCAGGAGAGCATCCGCCTGGAGCGCACCCTGCGGGAAATGATGGGTCTGCTGGAAGTGGAAATGAACGACAAGCCGTCCATGAAGCCGGTAGACCTGTGCTGGATCCTGATGGAGGCCGCCCAGATGGCCCCGGAGATCGAGAAGCAGCTGGGCATCCGGCTGACCGTGGATCACAGCCCGTTCCGGCGCTGCTATGTCAAGGCGGATGCCCAGGAGGCCGAGCAGCTGCTGTTTCATCTGCTTTCCAACGCCCTGCGGGCCGTAAGCCCCGGCGGGCAGATCAAGATCCGGCTCACCCGGGACGACGAGGATCTGTACCTGATCGTGGAGGACGACGGCTGCGGCCTGCCCACCGGTGAAAACTGGATGGAGAACCGCCGCCGCTTCCTGGGCGGTGTGCAGGCAGGGCTGCTGCTCTGCCGCCGTTACTGCGCCCACATGGGGTGGGTGCTTTCCCTCACGCCGCGCGGTGCCGGAAGCGGCACCCGGGCAGAGGTGCGCATCCCGCTGGCCGGAACGATGTTTCCCATTGAGGGCAGTGTGGAACTGCACACCATCCATCCGGCACTCACCACAGCTGATGGCCTGCGCTGGCAGATCCTGCGGGAGCTTGCCCTGTTGTCCGATAAAATGGAATGATACGATGTTCAGCGCCCTGCTCCGGGCTTTTCCGGGGCAGGGCGTTTTTGTGTAAAAATCACTCTGAGTAAAGAATCTTAACCGGAATGTAGAAAAACAGGGGAGCTGTATTCGTGAATTTAACAAAATGTTTAACTTTTTGAGCGGAAAATACTATTTTTTGCGTGTAAAATATGGTGACTGGATTGATTGTATCCCGATTTTTGAGTATAATACAACTGTATTTTTATATTGTTCCTCAGGAGGAAAAGCAAGTGAGAGTAGGTCTTGACATCGGAAGCACCACCATCAAGTGCGCGGTGCTGGACGAACATGATGCGCTGATTTATTCAACATACGAGCGTCATTACAGCCATATTCTGGAAAAGGCGCAGGAGCTGCTGCGCCGCATCGATGCAGAGCACCTGCACGGAAACAAGGCACTGCTGAGCATCTCCGGTTCTGCCGGCATGGGTCTGGCCGACAGCTGCGGCGTGCCCTTTGTGCAGGAGGTGTTCTCCACCCGTGTGGCAGTCAAGCGGTTTGTGCCCGCCACCGACTGCGTGATCGAGCTGGGCGGCGAGGACGCAAAGATCCTGTTCCTGACCAACGGCACCGAGGTCCGCATGAACGGCAGCTGTGCCGGCGGCACCGGTGCCTTTATTGACCAGATGGCCACCCTGCTGAAGATGAGTGCCGACGAGATGAACAAGGCCGCGGAAAAGGCCGAGCGCACCTATACCATCGCGTCCCGCTGCGGCGTGTTTGCCAAAAGCGATGTGCAGCCCCTCATCAATCAGGGCGCGCGCACGGAGGATATCGCCGCCAGCATCTACAAGGCGGTGGTCAACCAGACCATTGCCGGTCTGGCACAGGGCCGCCCCATCAAGGGCAATATCCTGTATTTGGGCGGGCCGCTGACCTTCAGCAGCGTGCTGCGCAAGAGCTTTGATGAGGCGCTGGGGGTCACCGGAACCTGCCCCGAGAACAGCCTGCTCTATGTGGCACTGGGTGCCGCCCTCTATGCGGATAAGGAGTTCGAACTCTCCGCAGTGGCCGACGCGCTGGACCAGTACGCCGCCACCGCTACTTATGCCAGTGAGCCTCCGCTCTTTGCCAACAAGCAGGAGTACGAGGAATTCCATGCCCGGCACATGTCCCACAGCGTGCCTCATGTGCCTTTCAGCGCCCAGTGCGGCCCGGTGCATATCGGCATCGACTCCGGCTCCACCACCGTCAAGCTGGTGGTGGTGGACGAGAAGAGCCAGATCCTGTACACCAATTACCAGCCCAACCTTGGCAACCCGCTGCCCCTGATCCGGGAACAGCTGATCAAGATCTACCGGGAACACCCCGGCCTGCAGGTGGCCAGCGTGACCACCACCGGCTATGGCGAGGAACTGGTCAAGAACGCCTTCCGCTGTGATTATGGTCTGGTGGAAACGGTGGCTCACTTTACCGCCGCCAAATACTTTATGCCCGATGTGGATTTCATCATCGATATCGGCGGTCAGGACATGAAGTGCTTCAAGATCGAGGATGGTGCCATCAGCAACATCTTCCTGAACGAGGCCTGCTCCTCCGGCTGCGGCAGCTTTTTGCAGACCTTTGCTCAGGCATTGGGCTATGATGTCAAGGAGTTCGCTGCTCTCGGCCTGTTCGCAGACCGCCCCGTGGATCTGGGCAGCCGCTGCACCGTGTTTATGAACAGCTCGGTCAAGCAGGCCCAGAAGGACGGCGCTTCCATCGAGAACATTTCCGCCGGTCTGTCCATCAGTGTGGTCAAGAACGCGCTGTACAAGGTCATCCGCGCATCCAGCCCTGAGGAGCTGGGCCGCAGGATCGTGGTGCAGGGCGGTACCTTCTACAATGAAGCTGTTCTCCGCGCCTTTGAAAAGGAGATGGGCGTGGAGGTCATCCGCCCCGACATCGCGGGCCTGATGGGTGCCTACGGTGCGGCCCTGTTCGGCCTGCGCCAGAGCCATAAGAACCATCAGGAAACTTCCAGGATGATGAATCTGGCCGAGCTGGAAGCCTTCGACCAGAAGGTGGTCAGCGTCAAGTGCGGCGGCTGCGGCAACCACTGCCAGCTCACCATCAACACTTTTGCCGATGGCCGCAAGTTCATCTCCGGCAACCGCTGCGATAAGCCCGTGACCGGTAAGAGCGAGGACGACAGCCTGAATCTGTACGCCTACAAGCAGCAGCTGCTGGCCGGTTACAAGCCCGTGCCCGGCAAGCGCGGCTCCATTGGCATCCCGCTCTGCCTGAATATGTACGAGCTGCTGCCCTTCTGGCACACCTTCTGGACCAGGCTGGGCTTTGCCGTGCACACCAGCCCGGTGTCCAGCCGGGGGCTGTATCTGGCCGGTCAGGCCACCATCCCCAGCGATACCGCCTGCTTCCCGGCCAAGCTGAGCCACGGCCACATCAAGGCCCTGAGCCAGATGCACCTGGATGCCATCTTCTACCCCTGCCTGACCTACAACTTTGACGAAGGACTGGGCGACAACCACTATAACTGCCCGGTGGTGGCCTATTACCCTGAAGTTCTGGCAGGCAACTGCCCCGAGCTGGAGGGCCAGAAGTTTATCTATGACTATGTGGGCATCCACCGCCCTAAGGACTTTGTCCGCAAGATGGCAAAGGAAGTCCTGCCCAAATACTTCGGCGGCATTTCCGAAAAGGAAGTGCAGGCTGCTGCCGATGCTGCCTACGCCGAGCACGAGGCCCACATGGCCCAGATCCGGGTCAAGGGCAGCGAGATCATTGATGAGGCACGCCGTCAGGGCAAGCGCATCATCGTGCTGGCTGGCCGCCCCTACCACGTTGACCCTGAGATCAACCATGGCATCGACCACCTTATCACCCGCCACGGCGCGGCTGTTGTCACCGAGGACAGCATCTCCAACCGGGTGGAAAAGTTCCCCACCAGTGTGCTGAACCAGTGGACCTATCACAGCCGCCTGTATGCGGCGGCCAAGTACTGCACCACCCAGAAGGATATGGACCTGGTGCAGCTGGTCTCCTTTGGCTGCGGCGTGGATGCCATTACCACCGATGAGACCCGCGAGATCCTGCAGGCAGGCAGTAAGCTTTACACCCAGCTCAAGATCGACGAGATCACAAATCTGGGTGCGGTCAACATCCGTCTGCGCAGCCTGTTCGCCGCTCTGGAGGAGCGCGACGAGGCAGCAGAGGAAAAGGCCGCCCCCAAGGCAGAAGCCTGATACATAGGAGGAACCTATGGAATACAATTATCCCAAATTTACCCCGGAGATGAAGCAGACCCACACCATCCTCATCCCCAACATGGCCATTACCCAGTTCCGGCTGCTGGAATACGCCCTGCGCTACGACGGCTACAAGTGCGAGATCCTGGGCAACTGCGGCAGCGCCGTGGCACAGCTGGGCCTGAAATACGTCCACAACGACACCTGCTATCCGGCCCTGCTGGTCATCGGCCAGTTTCTGGACGCCCTGAACAGCGGCAAGTATGACCTGGATCATACGGCCCTGCTCATCACCCAGACCGGCGGCGGCTGCCGTGCTTCCAACTACATCCACCTGCTCCGCAAGGCTCTGGTCAAGGCGGGCTATCCCCAGATCCCCGATTGCCAGCCTGAACTTCTCCGGTCTGGAAAAAGACAGCGGTTTCCAGACTGACCCTGCCGCTGGCCCGCCGCGCGCTTGCCTGCATTTTCTACGGCGATATGCTCTGTGCCCTGCGCAATCAGGTGGCCCCCTACGAGAACGAAAAGGGAGCCGCTGACCGGATGGTCGATCTGTGGGTCGAGCGTCTGGGCCGCGTTCTGCTGGCCGGCAAGGGCTTTACTGCCCGGGAAATGAAGCACACCTTCCCGCTCATTGCAAAGGATTTTGCGGCCATCCCTGTGACCCGGGTGCCCAAGGTCAAGGTGGGTGTGGTCGGCGAGATCTACGTTAAATACAGCCCCCTGGGCAACAACGACCTGCAGAAGTTCCTGGAGAGCCAGGACTGTGAGGTGAACTTCCCGGGCCTGATGGGCTTTGTGCAGTACTGCATCTTCAATATGGGCGAGGATCATGTCCTCTACGGCGGCAAGCTGGCCGTCAAGATGGGCACGGATCAATTGCTCAACTGGCTGGACAGTGTGGAGCGTGCCATGCTCAAGGCACAGCCGATGCCGGGTTCTATGCCCCCGGCCCCTTCAAGGGAGCTGGTGGAAAAAGCCCCCACGGCATCATTTCGCTGGGGGGCCAAGATGGGCGAGGGCTGGCTGCTGACCGCCGAGATGATCGAGCTGGTGCAGGGCGGCTACGGTAACATCGTCTGTGCCCAGCCCTTCGGCTGCCTGCCCAACCATATCGTGGGCAAGGGTATGGTGAACAAGATCCGTGCCCTGTATCCCAGCGCCAATATCACCCCATCGATTATGACCCCAGCGCCACCCGGGTCAACCAGGAAAACCGCATCAAGCTGATGCTGGCAGTCGCCAAGGAGCGCCCTGAAGCCCCTGCGAGGCCGCCCCCCCTGA
>ENA-OQAB01000704-OQAB01000704.1-human-gut-metagenome-genome-assembly--contig:-NODE-704-length-17247-cov-3.512150_pt1 | contig 17247 bp, 20 predicted proteins | sample MGYA00242490_ERZ504517 | MGnify/ENA primary metagenome ERZ504517 (study PRJEB26092, sample SAMD00036298) | human gut metagenome | host: Homo sapiens | study: EMG produced TPA metagenomics assembly of...
ATTAATCCAGTTGAAACAACAGCAGTAAAAAACACTGACAGTTAAAATCATTTTATAAGAGAACTTTTCCATTAAACGTGGAACAAATAATGAAGTGATGGCTGTGACTAACGAGAAAATTGTCATATGCATCGAAAATGTTCCTCGCATCATATGCAAACTTTCTGAAACAGGTGTATAGAAAACTCCTGATGAGTTAATAGACACCCCGATTGATGAAGCTGCTAAACCACAACATAAAGCTAAAATAATCCAAGGTTTTTTATTGTTTGTTTTCATTGTTTTCCTCCTTTAATTTATAAATTAAACAATCTAATGTATCTAAGTTTTTTTGACGTTGATGAATCTCATCTAAGATGTTATTTCTTTCTTGTTTTAAAATTCGAATTTTTTGGATTGATGTTGATTGTCCTTGTTCATCTAATTGAATATATTTCAAAATGTTTTCAATATGGACACCGGCCTTTTTTAAAGTTAAGATTAAACTTAATCTTTCAATATCCAAATCATCATACTCTCTTATGCCATTGACTCTTTTGACTTGATTAAACAATCCGGCTTTTTCATAATATCTTAATGCAGTCATGGGAACGTTATACTTTTCACTGACTTCTTTAATTTTCATAACATACCTCCTTACAACAAAAAATGTAGATATTCTTTTGACATCTACATTTTATAGTTTCTATTCAATTATGTCTAATACCTATAATCTATTTCATATAATGCTTACTAGGCATTATATGTTTTCTTATAGTTTGCAAGTGCTCCTACAAGATTAGAATCATTATAATAAGTACATGGTACAATTTGAACTCTTGGAATTGGGATTGGCATTTTCTCATAGATTTGATCTAATGATTTTTGAATGTATTCATGTAAGATAGGTTGTTGACTAATTCCCCCACCAACAGCTATTTTATCTGGATCAACAGTTGCTTGAATATTGAATAATCCCATTACTAATTTATCAGTATAAGCCTTTAAAGCAGTTAAAGCACGTTCATCACCTTGATTACAGTATTCAAAAGCTTTCATACCATCAAATGTTTTTGGATCTTCTCCAACTGCATGGGCAATAGAAGCCACTAAATATAAAGCACTGCTATCAAATCCCCACTTAGCTTCAAAGCCAACTTGTTTTGTCCAATCCGTAGATAGGTAACTAAACTCACCTGCAAAACCATGAGTTCCTGTAAAAACTTTATCACCAATAGTGACACCACCACCAATACCACTACCAATGATACAAACTGCTCCTACATCAGTACCTTTTAAACTTCCATATTCAACTTCACATAAAGCTGCACATTTTGCATCATTTTCAATTGTTAAACGATTTGTTGTAACTGACTGTAATTCAGCTAAAATGTCTACTCCTAGATTATATTCCAAAGCACCAGGAACTTGAACTAAACGTGTATGTTTATTGATAAGTCCTGGTAAAGACATAGCAATTCCATCTACTCTTTCTTGATATTTTTGATAAATAGATTGAACAGCTTGTTTAAATTCTTCTAATCCTTCTTTTGGAGTTGGTACTTTTCCTTTTTCTAACATTTCTAATTCATCATTCATAAGTGCATATTTGATGGCACTTCCACCGACATCTAAAACTAAATATTCCATTATAATCCTCCTATTTTTCTTTGTTTTATTATAACATGTCTTTTTTAAGCTTTAAACGTTTGTCTGATTTTTTCAATTAGACGTGACATCGCTGGTGAGAATATCTGATGTTTTTTCCAGACAATAACCGTCCCAGTTTCTAAAGTCGGATAGAGGGGTACAAAAGTAACTGGAATTTCCTCATCACCATAAAATAACTTATCAATTGTAAAAGCATATCCCATACCTTCTGCTACCCATATTGCTGCATTATAAATAAGATTATGGGTTGCTATAATATTCAGTTTTTCATGATCTTCTCCAAACCAATGTGCGATTTCATTTTGGACTATTGAACGTTGAGGAATCAATAAAGGTTGATTAATTAAATCTTGAGGGGTTACATGTTCTTTTGAAGCTAAAACACTATCATTAGGAACAATAATTCCCCATCTATCTTTGTAATTAAGTCTGGCAAAATCATATTTTTCAATATCAACCGGTTCGGTAAGAAGGCCAAAATCAATTAAGCCTTTATCAATTCTTTCTTTAATATCATCGGCCTGCCCACTAAATAAGTGATATTGAACTTGTGGATATTGTATACTAAATTCTTTCATCATCTTAGCAACTTGACGCATTGCATAAGTTTCTCCAGCCCCTATGTAAATTTCTCCCGCAATCAAATCTTCTCTTTGTAAAAATTCTCTTTCTGTTTTATCGGCTAAATCAACAATTTCTTCTGCCCTTCTTCTTAACAACATTCCTTCTTCAGTAAGCGTAATTTTATTCTTGCCACGAATATATAATTGTGCTCCTAATTCATCTTCCAATTGCATTAACTGTCTAGATAATGTTGGTTGAGTAATATGTAAAACTTCTGCAGCTTTCGTTATATTTTCTTCTCTTGCGACTGCAAGAAAATATTTTAAAACTCTTATTTCCATCTTATTTTCTCAACCTCCTTTTGAGCACGATCTATTAATTTGTGATAGAGATAAACATCATGTTCACTAAAATATTGATGATTAATCATATCAATATCAATCCATTCCACTCCACTATTTTCTTTTTCACATATCTTTAAAGGTTGATTCTCATCACATATCAATAGATAAGCAACCGACAAATGTAAATGTGTATTCACATAACAACCATTTTTAAAATGACTGGAAACCGGCAAAATATCTAATGAAGCAATTTGAGAAGATAAGGGTTGGATATCTTTAACACCGGTTTCTTCCCTTGCTTCTTTGAGTGCAACAGCTAATAAATCACTTTCTCCATCGGCATGTCCACCTGTCCATGCCCATTTTTTCATAATATTATGGTGAATCATCAAGACTTTTGTAAGAGTCGGATTCATAATAAATCCAGAACTTGTGATATGGGCAACATAATTATCTCTTGTTAAAATATGGGGAGATTGTTCGATTAATTGAATAATGACTTTTTGGTCTTGGATTTCTTGTTCATTAATTGGTTGATAATTTTTAATATCATCTTTAAAATTCATACTTCACCTCACACAATCTCAAAATCATATAAATCATCTTCAACTTCATCTACATAAGCTTCAACTAATTCCCAATTCACTTTTTCAAACTCACCATCATGATAATCAAATAATCCATCTGCTTTCACTGTTGTAGGGTCTATACCCCAATCAAGACATGCTGTTTGATAAATAAAGATTCCTGTATCATCCATATACTTTGTGAGATTATCCACATTAATTCCTTCTACTGCAATAACTTCAATCCCTTGACCATAAGTATCTTGTAAATAATGAACCATTTCTTTTCCCTTCAAAGCATTTTTTTGTTGACCACTTGTATAAATTCCTTCAACACCCATTGTAATTAAAATACACATTGTTTTATCTATATCATAAACACAATCAATAGCTTGATTAAAAAAAGCTTTCTTATGATAAGAATGAATTAAATCAACCATCTTTCTTGTATGAACAATATCAATATCACATTCTTCATCTAAAAAACCAAAAGCAATCCCATCAGCACCATTATCTAACAAAACTTCTGCATCTAACATCATCGTCTCAAATTCATCATCATTATAATAAAAACCAGCCGTTCTAGGTCTCACTAAACAAATAACCTCTAAATCTGTATTTTCTTTCACCTTTAAAAGTGTTCCAATACTTGGCGTTAATCCACCCAAATATAATCCATTACTTAAAATAATGCGAGAAGCTCCACCATTTTGTGCATTTAATGCATCACTATAATTTCCACATCGAATTTCTATTTGTCTTTTCATTTTTATATCACCTGTATACATTATAACGCTTCATAAAATAGATTGAAAAATTTTTTTATAAAAAATGAATACTTTAGTCTTTACTTCACAAAATAATATCGGAGTGATGAAAATGTCAAAAGAAAAATTGAATAAACAAAACAAAGAAAACAAAAAAACTGCTACAGACAATCAATGGACTAATAACAATCTAAAGTATTATCCAGATGATAGAAAACGCCAGGATGGACCCGGCGGTAATTAATCGATACATTGAGCACCTAAGATACAGAGAAAACTGTATCGTTTTTTCATTATTTTAATAATGATTCTGATATAAAGCATTTATGTGTGAGTTGTAAATACTCAACAATTTTATTGATAAGATATGAATCAACACCCAAACTTTTCCAAAAAAGTAAATTTAAATTTAATAATTCCCATTCAACCAAGACAGTTCCATAAAAATCAAATTCATTATATTTGATAATATTTTGTAATAATTCTATTTGTTTATAAACATCTGTCTCTTTAAAACCTGATACACCTCTTGGTGGTAACCCCTTATAATCGTCGCCATAATAAACATCAACAATCTTTATTTGATTGACGATATTCTTATTAAAATTATGAAGATCCTCTGCTGGTATCCATAATTCTAAATGCGTTTCATTCCCAACACAATGAACATCATATTTTTCTATATATGAATCTTCAACATCAAATTCAGTTATAAAACCTACATATCCTGAATTTTTATCTTTTACATTCCAAAAAGCTATTTCCTTAGCATAAGACTTATTTAAAACTGGATAGAAATAAGGTTGTTGTTTTTGTCTAGGAGGAAATGCTTTACAATCTGTTTCTAATATTTTTTTCATCTCATATAATCCTACTGGTCTATATAGTTTCATCTTCATACCTCATCTTCCATATCTTATACAAAGTTTTTTTATATTTATATATTACTTGATAAAACTTTTTATTGCTAGAAAATTATTCTGTCATAGATATTTTAAATAATGATTCTTGTATGTAAATAAAAATAGTGAAAGAAATTATTCATTACCTATATCATTAAGATAAGAAAACCAGAAATTTAATTCTGGTTTTCTTAGTGCATGTCCAATATTTCTAATATATCTTCCTGATTGTTTATCATAACAAATTGCTTTGTTAATTGTTCTAACTCTTTTCGATTACAGTTTCTAATTAATTGAATTGTTTCTTTTGATAAATATCCAATCTTTGTCTTTAACAACTCTATTAACATTGTCTTTTTTCCTTCGTTTCTTCCTTTGTTAAACCCTGCTTTTCTATTCCTTTTTGCAAATAAATCCAATGATGTACACATAACTACTTTCTCTCCTTCCTGTTCTTTGATAATCTTTAAAAACTTTTTACTATTAACTATGCTTGCAATTAAAATGGCAACTTCTTTTTTTACTTCTAACTTGATTTCTTCTTTTCCATTCCACCTATAAAACATCTGTATTCCTTGGATGAGGGCTCTGTTATCTTCATCTTGAAATAAATCAACATCAATATCCTTGATATCAATAATTCTTGCATCCCAATCATTGATCATTCCCTTATATTCCTTTGGTATCTTCATCATGTCACTTAAACACCTTGGTCCACTCCATGATCTTTCCCCATAATAGATGACTGATGTCATCACTGGTTCTAGCTTCAGTTTCTTCCTACCCTTTTTCTTTTTAAGTTGCTTTAACTGTTGATTATACATCAATGCATCATAGACAAAGACTCTTACTGGCATTGTATAATCAATTGCTTTCTGATTTTCAATCGCATTTAATACATAGATACCATTTTGATTATTTTTCATGATCACATCACGATTGCGATTAAAACTGACAGTGCCCTTCTTTCCCTCAATAACCGTAGACATATCCGTATCAACGACTGATAGATGTTCAGGTGAAAGAACCTGCCTCCCAGAGAAATAGATACCATTCAAAAAATCAGCAAAATGAACTTTATCCCTGAAATAATCTTTTAAAGTTGGATCAGCTTTACAATTCAACATTCTACATACCTCCCTTTTTATAGTTCAAAGCTTTGATATTCATATGAGGTATGTTCAACAATATAATAGCATAAAGCAAATTTTATTCAATACCCTTCTATTATATATATACGCATTTATTTCTCGTTTTCTTTTTTATTTTCAAAAAAATGAAAAAAGTTATCTTTCACAAGATAACAAATACCAATTGCATAAAATTAAAATTCCTCACATCTTATCTAATGTGAGGAATTTCATTTTAGTCTAAATCTTCTCCATTACTAGCAATAACTTTTTTATACCAGTCAAAAGAATCTTTTTTACTTCTTTCTAATGTTCCGTTACCTTCATTATCTCTATCTACATAAATAAATCCGTAACGTTTTTTTCATTTCCCCTGTTGTAAATGAAACACAATCAATGCATCCCCATGGTGTATATCCCATTAATTCTACACCATCTTCTTCAACAGCTTTTTTCATTTCTTTAATATGTTCTCTTAAATAGTCAATACGATATGGATCATGACAACTTCCATCTTCTTCTTTGACATCAATTGCTCCAAAACCATTTTCTACAATAAATAATGGTTTTTCATATCTTTCATAGAAGATATTTAAAGCATAACGTAATCCTTCAGGATCAATTGCCCATCCCCAGTCTGATTCTTTAATAAATGGGTTCTTTACAGAATGTTCACTTGAACCATCAGTTGCCTTAGAAACATCTTTATGTGAAGTAGAATCAACTGTATTTGTCATATAATAAGAGAATCCGATGTAATCAACTGTACCAGCAGCTAAATCTTTCTTATCTTCTTCAGTAATATCAATATGGAATCCTTTTCTTTCAAACATCTTTAATGCATATGCAGGATAATGTCCACGACATTGTACATCACAGAAGAACCAACGATCATGCATCATTTGATTTGATAAAACCATATCAGCTGGTCGACAAGAATATGGATAAATAGGTACCATCGCAATCATGTTTCCAATTAAGAAATCAGGATTAATCTTTTTACCAATTTGAACAGCTCTTGCACTGGCAACTAAAGTATGATGTCCACAGATATACATAGCTTCTTCAGGATTATCATAATTTCCAAAATGTGCTCCACTGTTTGTCCAACCAAAAATATCATTCTTATAGTTCATTTGGTTATTAATTTCATTGAACGTCATCCAATATTTAACCTTATCTTTATATCTTCTAAAGCAAACTTCAGCGAATTTCACAAAGAAATCAATCGTTTTACGATTCATGAATCCACCATATTCTTTTGCTAAATGATAAGGCATTTCAAAGTGTGATAATGTAATGACTGGTTCAATACCATATTTTAATAATTCATCAAAAACATCATCATAGAATTGTAATCCTTCTTCATTAGGTTCATCTTCATCACCATTAGGGAAAATACGTGTCCATGCGATAGATGTTCTAAAACATTTAAATCCCATTTCAGCAAACATTGCAATATCTTCTTTGTAATGACCATAAAAATCAATACCTACATGATTAGGATAATAGTTTCCTTCAACAACTCCATCAGTAATAACACGTGGTACACCATGAGCTCCAGCAGTCATAACATCAGCAACACTATATCCTTTTGAAGTATTCAAGACTCCACCTTCAAATTGATGGGCAGCTAAGGCTCCACCCCATAAAAAATCTTTACTTAATGCCATATAATTCCTCCTTTACTTGATACTTCTATTATACACAATTTTCCCTTGTTAGAAAATTAAATATCACTATTTTGAGATAATAATGTCATTATTCTTAACCAATTTCTGTTATTGATATTTCCATCCATCTTCATCATGATAAATCATAAGTTTACTCATTCCACCATCAATTTTAATATTCTCTCCTGTAATAAAACCTGCTTTTTCACTACATAAAAACAAAATCATTTCAGCAATATCTTCACACCTTCCTACTCTTTTCACAGGATGTTGTAAAGCATCAGGACCATCGTATTTTTTATCGGTTGTCTCTATCCACCCAGGTGAAATCGAATTAACTCTAGCAATGCCTGCCAATGAAATTGCTAGTGCATGAGTTAAGGCATGAATCCCACCCTTTGCTGCTGTATAGCTTTCACTTTGAGCTTGTGACATTGCATCCCTTGATGAAGAAATATTCACAATACTTGCCCCTTCATTGAAATAAGGTTTCAATAACTTCACAAGCATAAATGGAGCAGTCACACCAACTCTTAAGGCATATTCAAATTCTTCATAACTGCATTCATCAATTCCTTTAAACAAAGGCTTGGCATTATTAATAATATAATCAACATGTCCATAATCTGTAATCACTTTATGAGCAAATTGAATAAGTGTATCTTTATCACCAATATCCCCTTGAAAATATTCATTTTCTAATAAATCAATAAGACATACATGTGCCCCTAATTCTTTAAACATTTCAGCAGTCTTTTTTCCTATTCCTTGACTTCCACCAGTAATCACAACAACTTTTATCTTTAAAATCCATAACATTATTCCTTTCTTAAGATAGACTTTTTTATAGTATATCATTTTATCACATATATCTTAAACATTTTGATAATAAGCAAAAAGATATCTTAATCCTAATACAGACAAAATCCCATAACCTAGCAAAGAAAATAAAATTTGTAACAATCCTTGAACTGAAGAAATATATTGTCCAGCAAAAAAATAAAGGTATAAACTGATTGCATCTAATACATGATATCCTCCATAGCTTAAAATCATCGGCATCAAAAGAAAAGCCGTACTCATAAATAAAGTTAGTAAATGAATTTTTTGTTTTCACTCCTACAACATGAATAATCACAATTATAGAAATAACAACTAAGTTTTTTAAAACAAAACTTGCTAAACAAATCATCCCAATAGATATCCAAGAAGGAAAAATAGCAAAGTCTTGAATCGATGTAGCTGAGGCGCTCAAGGAAGCAAATCCATATTTTTGTTGTAATAAAAATAAAGATGGGAACATTGTCATCATTAGAAAAATGAAACCTATTAATAAAGACAACCCCAGTTTGATTTTCAAAACAGGTTTTCGTCCTTTCAATGTCAGTTGTGTAACAAGATTAGCATGATTTTGATATTCATAACTTATAACATGCGACATACTCATCAATAAGAATAAACATAATAATAATGTTGGCATGAAAGTCCATGTTGTTTCAATAAAGTATTGTTGATATGCCATTGGATAAACAAATTGTTTTGTGGATTCTTTTGGATATCAGATATTGTTGAAAAACTTTTTGAAAAGATTGTTCACCAATTTGTTGTTGGGATATTTCTTGTTGTAAAGTGATTGAAAGAGAGTGAGAAATAAGACCTTTTTTCTCTTTTTGTGAAATAAGTGATAACTGTTGGTTTAAATTATCATAATGTTTTTGAAGTTTAAGCAACCATTGTTCTTTTTCATTTGTTAGAGGACCTTCTAATTCTTTCATATATTGTTGATATATGATTTCTTCACTATCTTGATAAATTGGAACATAATGATATTGATAACATTGTACGAAAATACATAAAAGACATAAAATAAAAACTTTTTGAATAAAAAAGATTTTATAACATTCTTGTTGAAATAAAGATAAAGAAGGAAAAGAAAAATGTTTAAAATTCTTTATTTCAATATTTTGAATACACATATTTCTTTTATAATGATAAGTCATGGTTGTTAAAACAATCATTATCAATAATAAACATACTAATCCAATAAAAGTAAGTACTTGTAAAGAAATAAGTTGATGAAACACATCAATATTACGATATATTTGAAAGAAAGTATCTGTTTGTAAAATAGAAAATAAATTAAAATATTTAAGCAGATATAAAGAATCTAAAGGCGAAATGATAAGATATAATCCATATTCGATTGCCATTATAAATATCATCAATACCATAATTGTGATCTTATTTTTAAATACAATTGCACATAACAACATAAGTGTTCCAATTAAACAAGCTGCCAACCATTTTATAAAAATAAACAATCCAATAAATTCAATAACAGTCAAAGAATAAGGACATTGATAAAACTGTGCCAATGATTGTACACTTCTTGATAAATTTCCTAATCCATAAATATAAGAAGCATATAATAATTCACTAACCATCATGCAAATCGTAATAACTCCAATTATTAAAAACATAACTACACATTTGGCAAACATTGTTTGGTATTGTCCCTTAGGTGTTATTTTGATGATAGAAAATAACTTCTTTTCTTTTTCATCTATAATCAAGGATGAAGCAATAACCATCATCGCTAAAATGATCATCAAACTAGTAATGGGAAAACTCAATATTGAAGAAATCCCTTTTTCACATTCATAAGTGATTGGTGTATTGATTCTTGATTGATAATCATTAGCTGTTTTTTGAATATTCTTTTCTTCAATACTATTTTCTTTATGAAAAATAGAAATTTGAGAAATCATATGTGCTTTTGCTTGAATATTTTCAATATACGAAGGATAATCATGTAATTTTTGAAATTCATTTAAAATATTTTCTAAGAATAAAGCTTCACTTTCTAAATCCTTAGTATAAACTGGCTGATGATTTTCTTTATAGAGTTTCCCATATTTTTCTTCAACATCAGGAAAATCTGATAAAATTGAATCAATCATATATTGATTATCTTGAACATTCAAACGAAGGGTTGTCAACTGTTCAATAGTTAAAAAGCCTTGATACTTTTCATATTCTGTTTTGATATATTCATATCTTTGATGATTAGGAATAGATGCTAAATCAGTTTGTAATTGATGATAACTAGAAGGTGGAATTGTTGTGTCAAGATTTTGTACATAGGCAAAGATTCCTATATTCACGAAACATAGAATGACTAAGAAAATAACGAGACTTCTTTTTTGTATGATTTTGATGAACTCATATTGTATCAATTTCATTATGTTCATCTCCAAACAAATCTAAATAAACATCTTCTAGAGATGCTTTCTGATATTTTTCAAGTAATTCACTCACATTCCCTAAATCAACAATTTCTCCTTTTTTTAGAAAAAATAATTTCCTTGGCAATAGTCTCCACATCTGATACAACATGTGTTGCAATCAAAAATGATATGATCATTTGCTAATTGTTCAAAAACATGTCGCAATGAAACCCGATTCTTTTGGATCTAAGCCAGCAGTTGGTTCATCAAACAAAAGTAACTGCGGATTGCCTAATAATGCTTGCGCAACCAATAATCTTTGTTTCATTCCACCAGAATAAGTTCGATTTCGTCGATTTAAATAATTCTCCATATGAACAAGTTTAGCCACTCTTTCAACTTCTAATTTGATTTCACTTTTAGGTATATCTTTTAAAAGTGCCATATAGGTTAAAAACCTCAAGCCTGTCATTTCCTCATATAATCCTTGAAGTTGTGGTGCATAACCTAACAATTGAAAGTAATCATTTCCAAGTTTTTCAATATTATGATGATTCCAAAGAATCTCGCCATTTGTTGGTTTCAAACCACGACAAATCAAATTCATTAAAGTCGATTTCCCCGAACCATTAGGACCTAATAAAGCATAAACACCTTCTTTTAATGTAAAACTCACATGATTTAATGCTTGGACATCTCTATATGTTTTTGATAAATCTTTAACTTCTAACATTATTCTCGCCTCTTATCATTTAAAGTTTTGATTTGTTGATAATTTCTTTTTCCTTGTAAAAAATCATCAATTGAAATTAAACCAATATATTCTTTTGTTGTTTCATATTGCATAGTTCCAGCCCAAGTTTTTTCATCATGTCCTTCACGATCATACAAAACTAATAATTGATCTTTTGTTTGTGCTAAAATATTGACTGGTTCTTTTGGTGTTCTTAAATATTGTTTCAATTCTTCTAGCTTTGGATTTTTTAATGAAACTTTATAACTTTTGATAAAGTTGTCCTTCCACTCATTTAAAATAACATAATCATCAACAATGAATGTAATATTGTAGTCTTTATTCTTATCTAAATTGATGACTTTTGTTTCCTGATTCGTTTGAAAATCAAAGGAATATAAACCATCTTTTTTTGTGTAATAACTTTTATTTTGATAATAATATCCTTGTTCATTGAGTTTTACTGACATGGTTTTTGTTTTCTTTGTTTCTAAATTATAAGTTTCATAATTATATTTTCCATTCATAAGAATCTGATCATATTTTTGATAATTCTTTTGATCAAGGTATTTTTGAGGATCCTCACTATAACTCATTGTTGTCATAATGATATTTTGACCATTCACTCCTATAATATCTTTATATTTCATATCCATGATATTTTTTGCTTCACCTGATTTCAAATTAATCTGATACAGCTTCTTTTGCACGACAACACTCATTATATTGTTTTTCTTCATTTCAACATTTTTTGTTTTGGTTACTGGAATATAAAGACTCTCATTTCCTAAAACTAAGCTCGTATACTCAAATTCATAGCCTTCATCTAACTTACATAAATCATGACGATTTTTACCATCTAAATCCATTTGAATAATCTTTGCTGTATCCTCTGTTCTCTCACCTAAACTATTTATTATAATACCGTAGTTTTGTATCATATATAAATGATCTTTATAAACAAAAATCATGTTTGATAAATTAGGTGGTGCTAGATACGCTGTGCATGATTCATCTTTATGTTGACATTCTGGCTTATCACATAAATAAACTTCTTGTTTAGAAGAATAATCATAATAACAAAGATAACTATTTTCTCCATCATGATTAATCAAATAATAACCATCTTCATTAGAATTACCTTTCCAAAATAAATCTCGCCAGTTTTTAATGACTAAATCTTCTTTCTTTTCATTCTTTTGTACAACAGCCTTCTTTTGTTTTGAATTTTGACATCCTATTAATACAATACTTAATAATACTAATACTATTTTTTCATTTTATCACCCATTTTTATTGTAATAAGTGAATGTATCTAAATTTGTAAAAAAAAACAACTTTTTTTACAAAGTTGTCTTTAAAACAAATTATTTATCAAAATATAATCCCCATAATCGTGAATTAATGACACCCAATAATGTGACTTCAATAACTAAATTGTAAGTGTCTGTATATCTTTTATCCACGTAACATGATACACGTAATTTAGCTTGGTTTGACTCATAACCATATTGATTATAAACCCAATCATCAATATCATCTAATTCTAAATATTTTATCATTTGTAAGGCTATCTCTTTAAATTCATCATCTGTATAATTGAATGGATTATCTTGTCTTAATTCAATATGAGTTATTTTATGAGTATCGGCATCCATACTATAATCTACTCCTTTATAAGGATCTGGTTTCATCCTAAAGATATGCTCTAAATCATAAGTATTTTGATATTCTCTTATAGTCCCATATTCAACCTGATATTTTTTATCATTGTTCACTTCGAGTAATTGCTGTGATAGAATTTTGAAATCAATTAATTTTTGAATTTCATTAGAAAATAATGATTGTAAATAAAGAAGTTGTTTCTGTTTTGTATCAGAATACTCATCTTTTCTTTTGACGACATATGTTTCACTCTTAGCATCCGCTGTATAGTCTTGTTGATGACGATATAAATTAACAATAATCGGATGTTTTTTTAATATTTCTTGCGTTTGATTATCTTCTAAAGAAATCTCTTTATTAATCTCTTTTAAATCCAATAATTTAGAAATACCTATAGGAAGGATGAGCGATATTATAAGAACCATAATTCCAAACATTCTTATCTTCTTTTTATTCATGTGTGACAACCCCCAATTCAAAGCTTACTGTCGTTCCAACACCTAATTGTGATTGGATGGATAATCCTGTATGATGAACATCACATATACGTTTCACAAATGTAAGTCCTAATCCAGCACCACCCATTGAACGTGCACGTGACTTATCTGCCATATAAAAAGCTTCTGTGGCTTTCTTCACATCTTCTTCACTCATTCCTATACCTTCATCAATAACTGAAATCTTGACCTTATCATGAAAAACATCTGTCTTTATTTGAATCCTTTGTCCTTCTTGACTTGCTTTTATAGAATTATCAATTAAATTACGCAACAACATAAATAATAAATCTGCTTGTGAAAAAACCCAAATATCCATCTTATCAAACTCTAATATATTTTGAATATGTTTTCCTTGATAATAATCTTTAATTGTTTAACAATAACCTTCATTGATACTGATTTTAATTCTATTTGATTATTTCCTAAAGCCAGTAAATCCATCAATGTATAAGAAAGATTTTCCAAACGTTTTCCTTCCGTATAAATATATTGAGCAGCTTTCTGACGTGTTTGTTCATCACAATCACAAGTTCTTAATAAATCAGCAAAGCCTAATATTGCAGTCATTGGGGTTTTGACTTCATGCGAAAACTACTCATGAATTCTTCTTTTTGAATAACACTTTCTTGAAGCTGATGAATGTTTTTTCATTCATGTCTGCCATTTCATCAAAACTCTTTGATAATTCCCCAATTTCATCTTCACTTTGAATCTGTGTACGTTCACTATAATCACCACTTGCAATACGTTGAGTGACGACATTTAGTTTATTAATCGATTTTGTTAAGTATGATGAAATAATTCTTAATATTAAATAAGCGACCAAAAACAAAATACCACTAATCACTAAGAAATTCATTATTTGACGATCACGCTCTTGATAAACTGATGTCAAGTCATAACATGATGTTAAATAATAAACTGTATCTCCCGCATTAATTTGTGATGTCATAAACATGAAGTATTTTTCATCTCTATGTTTAATAAAATATTTTTGATTATAGTCTATAGATATATATTCTTTATATTTTTCATCAATGGTACTATAGAATACTTCATTATTAGGCAAACTTAAAGCAAATGTTTTTTGATTTTGAGAAGCGTATTGAAATTGTCCTAAATAATAGATTGCTTTATTCATTAAATAATGTTCATCTTTTTCAAAAGCTCTTTGATATCCAATAGAGTCTTGATAAAGACGTGTTTCTAAAGAATATAATTCTATTTCTTGTGTGGTTAAATCGTGATCAATAGTTGTTTGTAAAAGATTATGATGATTTTGATAAATCATAATAGCTGAACCAATAGAAAATAAAACAGCAAGTGTTAATAAACAAGACCAAATAATTTTCTCAGCAAATTTCATCATTAACCTCTAACATATATCCTACTTTATAAACTGTTTTAATTTCCTTATACCATCCTAATTTTTTACGTAATCTTTGAATATGTAAATCTAATGTTCTGGTTTGATCATACTCATCTTCATGCCATACTTTTTGATATAAAACATCACGATACAAAGCTACATTTTTATTTCTGACTAAAAATAATAACAATTCATATTCTTTATGAGTTAAATCAATTTGTTTATCATCTTGATAAACACACATTTTCTTTGTATTAATAATCGTATTTAATATATGAATTTCTTCCATACCTTTATGATATCGTCTTAATACACTTTCGACTCTGGCAATTAATTCATCTATTGAAAATGGTTTCACTAAATAATCATCTGCTCCCATATGTAGCCCTTTCACTTTATCTTTAACGCTTCCTTTGGCAGTAATAAAAATCACAGGTATATTGAATGGCTCAATATACTCCATTAATTCATAACCATTCACTTCTGGTAACATGATATCTAATAAAATAAGATCATATGAATTGTTTTCTATTTTATCAGCTCCTATTCTCCCATTTTCTGCATAATCACATTGATATCCTATTCTTGATAAATTCATTATAATTAAATCAGCAATAGCTCTTTCATCTTCTACTATCAATATTTTCATTTCTATCATCTCCACCATAATCATACCTAGAAGTTGTATCTTTATTGTATCACAAAAGAAAAATAAGAGAAAATTTCTCTTATTTAAAGACTCTTGTTGCTTCTACAGCTTTTAACCAGCCTTGATAATATTTTTTACGTAAATCTTCCTTCATAGATGGTTGATATGTTTTCATAATAGAATGCATCTTAGCAATTTCTTCTTGGTGCTTCCAAAATCCAACTGCCAATCCAGCTAAATAAGCTGCTCCTAATGCTGTTGTTTCTTTAACTTGTGGGCAAACAATAGATGTATTTAAAATATCACTTTGAAATTGCATTAAAAAGTCATTAGATGTTGCTCCACCATCAACAGAAAGATGATCTAATGTAATATGAGCTTCTTCTTTCATTGTTTCAATGACATCTTTACTTTGATAAGCGATTGATTCCAAGGCAGCTCGAACAATATGATTGCGTGATGTTCCTCTTGTTAATCCAAACATTGTTCCTCTGGCATCATTATCCCAATAAGGTGTCCCAAGTCCTACAAAAGCCGGAACCAAATAAACACCATCATTATCATTTAATTGTCTTGCCATATTCTCACTTTCTAAAACATTATCAAATAATTTTAACCCATCTCTTAACCATTGCATAACACTTCCCGCTACAAATACCGAACCTTCTAAGGCATAAGTCACTTGTCCATCAATTCCCCAGGCAATTGTTGTTAATAATCCATTCTTTGATGAAACTGGTTTATTCCCTGTATTCATCAACATAAAGCAACCTGTTCCGTAGGTATTTTTTACATCTCCATCATGAAAACATGTTTGGCCAAATAAAGACGCTTGTTGATCTCCAGCTATTCCACTAATTGGAGCTTTAAAATGAAGTCCAGTTAGAAGTGTTTCATCACTATATCCGTATATATATGAAGAATCCTTAACTTCTGGTAACATACTTGATGGTATATCAAATAAATCTAAAAGTTCTTGATCCCATTTTAATTCATGAATATTGTAAAGTAGTGTTCTTGAAGCATTTGAGTAATCAGTCACATGGACTTTTCCCCCTGTTAATTTCCAAACTAACCAAGTATCAATTGTCCCAAACAATAAATTATTTTTATCTTTGATTTCGACATGATCCAATATCCATCTTATTTTACTTGCACTAAAATAAGGATTTATTAATAGTCCTGTTTTCTTTTGAATAAACTCACTATACCCTTCATCAATCAATTGATCACAAATATCCTGTGATTGTCTTGATTGCCATACGATTGCATGATAAATAGGTTCTCCTGTTATTTTATCCCATACAACTGTTGTTTCTCTTTGATTTGTAATTCCAATTCCTTTAATTTGTTCTGGTTTAATATTATTTTCGATAAATAAGCTTTGTACAACTTCAATGACCGTATTCCAAATTTGTTTTGCATCGTGTTCAACCCAGCCAGGATGAGGAAAATTATTGAGGAAATTCTCTTTGTGATACATATCTTAACTTTCCTTGATGATCAAA
>ENA-OQAB01000705-OQAB01000705.1-human-gut-metagenome-genome-assembly--contig:-NODE-705-length-17244-cov-2.596074_pt1 | contig 17244 bp, 14 predicted proteins | sample MGYA00242490_ERZ504517 | MGnify/ENA primary metagenome ERZ504517 (study PRJEB26092, sample SAMD00036298) | human gut metagenome | host: Homo sapiens | study: EMG produced TPA metagenomics assembly of...
CTGGTGGCGGACATCCATTCGATTACCGGCTGGCCTCGGAGTGCGGTGGCTGCCGGGTGCGACAAAGTGCGCATAATCCGGGTAACATCGGCGGGGAGGACCGGGTGAAGGCGGTGGCCGACGCCTGCCGCCGAAAAGGGGATCCATCCGTATCGGAGTCAACGGCGGTTCCCTGGAGAAGCCCATCCTGGCCAAATACGGCGGGGTGACGCCGGAGGCCCTGGTGGAGTCGGCCTTTGGACATATCCGCCTGCTGGAGAAATTTGACTTTACCGACATATGCGTGTCCCTCAAGTCCTCCAGCGTGCGCACCACCATGGCGGCCTACCGCCTGATGAATCAGGAAAGTGATTATCCTTTACATCTTGGGGTGACGGAGACCGGCACCCTGCGCATGGGCACCCTCAAATCCGCGGTGGGCATCGGCGGCTTGCTGGCCATGGGTATCGGGGACACCATGCGCGTCTCTCTCTCCGCCGATCCGGTGGAGGAGGTATACGCCGCCCGGGACATCCTCAAGGCCGCCGGGGTGCGGAAGGAGGGACCGGAGCTGGTGTCCTGCCCTACCTGCGGGCGCACCCGTATCGACCTCATCGGCCTGGCCAACCCAGGTGGAGGAGCGGCTTAAGGCCGTGGACAAGCCCATCACCGTGGCGGTCATGGGCTGTGTGGTCAACGGCCCCGGAGAGGCCTCCGCCGCCGACGTGGGCATCGCCGGCGGCAACGGGGAGGGCCTGCTCTTCCGCAAGGGAGAGATCGTGAAAAAGGTTCCCCAGGAGGCCCTGGTGGACGAGCTTTTCACACTAATTGAGAAACTTTGACGGAGGAGGCAGGAGCGTTTCAACCATGTCACAGGCACAGAAGATTCCCTTTTTGAATTTGTTTTCCGCCTGGCGGCCCGGTGAAGAGCTGGCGGCCCTGGCAGGCGGCTATCTGGTCACGGGGGCGGTGATCGATAAGGCGGCCCGCTCTATCCGCGCCAAGGTGGAGTGCCCTCGAATGCCCGAGGAGGGCCTGCGGCACCAGATCGAGAAGAGCCTGGCCTTGGCCTACCGGGTGGAGCGGGTGGAGCTGGAGATGGGAGCGGCGGCCGCGACTGCTCCCACATCGGCTCCTGTGGCGGCTGAACCGGCTCCTGCGGCCAGCGCCCCTCCTCCGCCGCCCCCGGCCGCCCCGGTGGAGGAGGATGCCATGGCGGCCTTCCGCCGCACGGAGGAGATCCGCCGGAGAGCTCTGGCTGGTCTCAAAACTGCCAGCCCGCGGGAGAAAAAGGCGGCCTCCGGCGGCCCGAGAGGAAAGCTGCTCTACGGCAAGCACGAAATCAAGCGGGAGAGCATCCCCATGAGCACCCTGGAGCTGGACATGGGAACCGTCATCGTCAAGGGAGACGTGTTTGCCGTGGATCACCGGGAGCTGAAAAAGCGGGGCGCATGGGTGGTGTGCTTCGATGTGACGGACTATACCGGCTCGGTGCGGGTGTCCAAGTTTTTCCCCGGTGACGAGGGGAAGGGCATTGTGGACGGGGTGAAGAAGGGCCAGCATCTGGTGATCCAGGGCAAGCTGAACATCGACCGCTTCACTGGCGACATGGTGCTGGAGCCTTACGCCATCATGGAGAGCGCCAAGCCCATGAAGACCGACGACGCGCCGGAGAAGCGGGTGGAGCTCCACCTGCACACCACCATGTCCTCCATGGATGCCCTCACCCAAGTGAGCCCCAAGGCGGGGCCGGACAAGAACGTGGTCAAGCGGGCGGAAGCGTGGGGCCATCGGGCCATCGCCATCACCGACCACGGCGTGGCCCAGGCATTCCCCGATGCCTGGCACTCGGCCAAGAAGATCAAGGTGCTTTACGGCGTGGAGGCGTATTTCATCAACGACGTAGACGACCGGGTGGTGGTACACGGGGACAAGGAACAAGACTTTACAGGCGATATCGTCTGTTTCGACATTGAGACTACCGGCCTGGACAAGCGGCGGGATGTAATCACCGAGATCGGAGCGGTGGTACTGCGGAACGGGGAGGTGGTGGAGCAGTTCTCCACGTTTGCTGATCCTGAACGGCCTCTGACCCGCGAGATCACCGAGCTTACCGGCATTACCGACGAGATGCTGAGGGGAGCCCCTCCCAGGCGGAGGCCATAAATGCCTTTCTGGACTTTGTGGGGAGCGCCCGCTGGCCGCCCACAATGCGGAGTTCGACATGGGCTTCATCGCCGAGGGGTGCCGCCGCATGGGCCGCCCCTTCGACAGCACCTCCATCGACACGCTGATTCTGGCCCAGAACCTGCTGCCGGAGCTGGGCAAGCACAAGTTGGACATCGTGGCGGAGCACCTGAATCTGCCTGCCTTCAACCACCACCGGGCCTATGACGACGCGGCCACGGTGGGCTATATGCTGGTACCTTTCTTCGAGATGCTGCGGGACAGGGGTGTACATACCCTCCAGCAGATCAATCCGGCTATGGCCAGGCTGCGTACCGGGGGCAAGGCCCGCCGCCAGCCCAAGCACCTAATCGTGCTGGCCAAGAACCAACTGGGCCTGCGCAATCTCTACAAGCTCATCTCGGCCTCTCACCTGGACCACTTCAAACGCTACCCCATCATGCCCAAGAGCCTGATCAACCAGCACCGGGAGGGACTCATTATCGGCTCGGCCTGCGAGGCTGGAGAGCTGTTTCAAGCAGTTGTAAAGCGGAAAGACTTTGCGGAGCTTAAGCGCATTGCCTCCTGGTACGATTTCCTGGAGATTCAGCCTTTGTGCAACAATGCCTTCATGCTGCGCAAGGGTATGGTGCAGAGCCAGGAGGAGCTGAAGGACTTCAACCGCACCATCGTATCCCTGGGTGAGGCGCTGGACAAGCCTGTGTGCGCCACCGGCGACGTCCATTTCCTGGACCCGGAGGACGAGATCTACCGCCACGTCCTGCTGGCCTCCAAGGGCTTTGAAGATGCCGACTCCCCGCTGCCCATTTACTTTAAGACCACCACCGAGATGCTGGAGGAGTTTGCCTATTTGGGGAAGGAGAAGGCCTATGAGGTGGTGGTGCGCAATACCAACCTGGTGGCCGACTGGTGTGAGGACGTAGTGCCTCTGCCCCAGGGGCTGTTCGCCCCCAAGATCGAGAACTCAGCGGAGGAGCTGACCAGCCTGGTCTGGGGGAAAGCAAAAGCCCTTTACGGTGAGGAACCGCCCAAAATCGTGGTGGACCGCATCAATGCCGAGCTGGGCGACATCATCAAGTGCAAGTACGACGTCATTTATATGTCGGCCCAGAAGCTGGTGCAGGACTCCCTGGCCCACGGCTACCTAGTGGGCTCCCGTGGCTCCGTGGGCTCGTCCCTGGTAGCCTTCATGTCGGGTATCACGGAGGTGAACTCCCTGCCGCCCCACTACCGCTGTCCCAAGTGCAAGCACTCGGACTTCGACACCGCCAAAGAGAAGGGGATCGGCTGCGGCGCGGACATGCCAGACGCGGTGTGCCCCGTCTGCGGAACGCCCTACGCCAAGGACGGCCTTCAACATCCCCTTCGAGACCTTCCTGGGCTTCGGCGGCGACAAGGTGCCCGACATCGATCTGAACTTCTCCGGCGAATATCAGGCCAACGCCCACCGGTACACCTTTGAGCTGTTCGGGCAGACCCACGTGTTCCGGGCGGGCACCATCGGCACCGTGGCGGAAAAGACCGCCTTCGGCTATGTCAAGAAGTACATGGATGAGCGGGGAAGGACGGTAAACCGGGCGGAGGAGAACCGGCTGGCTCAGGCTGCACCGGCGTCAAGCGCACCACCGGCCAGCACCCCGGCGGCATGGTGGTCATCCCCCAGAACCGGGAGATCTACGACTTCTGTCCGGTACAGCACCCCGCCGACGATCCCAACAGCGACATCATCACCACCCACTTTGAATATCACTCCATGGAGTCCAACCTGCTCAAGCTGGATATGCTGGGCCACGATGATCCCACCATGATCCGCATGCTCCAGGATCTCACCGGGGTGGATCCGCAAAAGATCCCTCTGGACGACCGGGACACCATGAGCATCTTCACCTCCTCTGAGGTGCTGGGCTTCGTGGACGACCCCATCCTGGGCCCAACCGGCGCCGTGGCCATCCCGGAGTTCAACACCCGATTCACCCGGCAGATGCTGGTGGACACCCAGCCCCACGAGTTTGACATCCTCCTGCGCCTGTCCGGCTTCTCCCACGGAACCGACGTGTGGCTGGGCAACGCCCGGGATCTGATTGTGGATCAGGGCGTCCCGGTCGGCCAGGCCATCGGCTGCCGCGACGACATCATGCTCTTCCTCATCTCCTGCGGCATGCCGGAGAAGCGGGCCTTCAAGATCATGGAGTCGGTGCGTAAGGGCCGGGGCCTGCCGGATGGGGCGGAGGAGGAGATGAGGGCCGCCGGCGTACCCGACTGGTACATCGGCTCCTGCAAGAAGATCAAGTACCTGTTCCCCAAGGCCCACGCGGTGGCCTATGTCATGATGGCCTTCCGCATCGCCTGGTTCAAGGTCCACCGCCCCCTGGCCTTCTACGCCGCCTTCTTCTCCATCCGGGCCAAGGCCTTCGACGCCACCTTCATGTGCCAGGGGATGGATGTGTGTAAGGCTAAAATGCGGGAGATTGAGAGCAAGGAGAAGCCCTCTCCCGTGGAGGAGGATATTTTGGTCACCCTTGAGGTGGTCTATGAGTTCTATCTGCGGGGGTTCACCTTTGAGCACATGGATCTCTACCGCTCTCACGCGGTCAACTTCCTGCCAGACAATGAGAAGGGAAGCCTGCTGCCCCCCTTCACCTCTGTGCCTGGTCTGGGCGAGACGGCGGCCTGGTCTATCATGGAGCAGCGGGAGGGAAAGCGGTTTATATCCATCGAGGAGTTTTCCGCAGCCTGTCCCAAGGTCTCCAAGACCCACATCGAGCAGCTCAAGGCCGCTGGTGCTCTGGACGGCATGCCGGATACGAGTCAGATTACCCTGTTCGACGGACTGTTTTAACCGGCATGCCGTCCGCTGCCTGTAGCGTCCGAGCGTTTTGCCGCAGGCAAAACCTCGATGGCGGGGCGAATTGATTTCGTCCCGCCAGATGGAGGGAAACGGGACCCCAGGGACGGCGCGGCCGCCCCTGGGCCATGCCGGATACGAGTCAGATTACCCTGTTCGACGGACTGTTTTAACCGGTATCCTGTCCTCTGTTGCCTACGGCCATTGTTAGGGCGCAGAGGAATTTCTGAGTGGAATTTACAGTTGTAACAGAATAAAATCCGTGGTATTCTTATGCCATCCAGATGAGAAAGGAGTGTATTTATTATGCTGAACGAAAAAGTTGCCTCTCTGCTGAACGAGCAGATCAATAAGGAGTTCTACTCCGCTTACCTGTATCTGGAGTTCTCCGCCTACTTCGAGGACGAGGGACTGGACGGCTTCGCCAACTGGTACAAGGTGCAGGCGCAGGAGGAACGGGATCACGCCATGCTTATGTTCCAGTATCTCCAGAACAACAGCCACCGCCCGGTGCTGGAGGGCATTGCCAGGCCCACCGCCGCCCCCAACGGCAGGCTGGAGGTGCTCAAGGCCGGCCTGGCCCATGAGCAGTATGTCACCAATCTGATTCACACGATCTACGATGCAGCCTATGAGGTCAAGGACTTCCGCACCATGCAGTTCCTGGATTGGTTTGTCAAAGAGCAGGGCGAGGAGGAGAAGACCGCCGAGGATATGATCAAAAAGATGGAGCTCTACGGCGACGATGCCAAAGGCCTCTACATGCTCAACAGTGAGCTGGCGGGCCGCACCTATGCAGCTCCCAGTCTGGTACTGTAACCTGTAGTTGAAACTGTAGACAAGGTGGGTGCCCTGCTATGGACAGGGCACCCACCTTACACATATATGCCGCGTCAGGGCATAAAAAGCTCAGGCCGCGTAGTCCAGGGCGACTGGGCGCTGGTGACAAACATAGTATAGAGGCGGCTGAGGGTATTCCAGCTCTCCTGATCCAGCGTCCCGGTTTCCGGACGGTGATTCAGATGTTGAATCCACTTGATGTTGTGCTCGGTGGCGGCATTGTTTACCCCGGAGACATCACAGGTTTCCACGCCGTTCAGGACCCGAGACAGCCCGCAGAACATGGACTGCACCAGGTTAAGATGAACGCTGGCCTCACCCGGTGCGACGGAAAACTCTGGACTTGGAAAGCTGCGGGTGGGCAGCGGAGTGAGGCGGGAAACCACCTGGTGATACAAGGAAACGATAGCGTCCCAGGTGGCCTGGTTTACCTGTCCGGTGACCGGAGGGAAAAATTCCCTCTGAAAGAGCATGACGGCCTCTAGGGTGCGTTCGCCGAAAATTCCGTCCGGCGTGAGACGGGGGAGGAAGGGGTAAGCGAAAGAAATGGTGCGCAGCATGGTTTGGAGGCTGCGTACGGGCTGTCCAATCAGGTGGAGTTGGGAGCGAATCATGTGGCGTCTTCTCCTCTCTCGTCGGTGCTGCCCAGTGTCATGGGTTGGCCGGGGTACTGGGTCAGGCTGGTGGCTTCGCTCTCGGGAAGCTCCGGCCGGAACTGCTCTGGGATGACATTGGTATATTGGCTCATGGTATCCACTATGCCGACATAAAATCGGTAGAGTGCGGCCCAGGTGTCCTCGCCTACAACGCCGTCTTGGTACAGACCAGCCATCTGTTGAAGAGCCAGGACTGCGTTTTTGGGTGGATTGCCCGAAAATCCCGTCCACAGCCACCGGGGGGATGTTATTATAAAACTCCGCCACCACAGAGAGAAGGTACTGTATTACCTTGACATTTTCTCCGGTGTCGCCGAGGGAAATGGTATCGGGGCGGTTGACGGGCACCAAGGTGGTGTAGAAGGTCTGACCCTCGCTGACCAGCTCCGCCAATTCCAGAACGCCCACGTACAGAAAGACCAGCTTATACCAGGTGGCGTTTCCAACGACTCCGTCCGGCGTCAGGCTGAAAATCTGCTGGAATTTGATGACCGACTGCTCGGTGGACGCTCCGAAGATCCCGTCCACCGGCTGAACCTTCGGAATAGCGGGGTAATCGCGGGAGATGCGGTTGAGCATGGTCTGGATGCGCACCACCGGCTCCCCCCGGTCGCCCAGCCGCACCGGAGTTCCGGGGTAGGAGCTGCGGATACCCATGACAGGAGCATTGTTCACGATCTCGATATTGTCGCCATAATAGTTTCGCAGGATGGTGACGGAGTCGGCGCCCTGCTCTGCCATGGCCTGGCTGCCCCACTGGGAGAGACCGTCGCAGGTGGTGGTGGTGCCGTTGCAAAATTTGGCTGCCAGGGGCTCCACAAAGCCGGTGCGCCGTATGTAGGAATTGAAGATCTCATCCACCATCTGGCTGATGTTCTCAAAAATGTTGCGCCCTTTGATGAATTTCTGGTCGTAGGCCGTGCTGGCGGTGATGTTGAAGGGGTAGCCGCGGCTGGGGTAATATTCGGTATATACCCGGTTGAGGGCAAACGAAATAATCGCCAGGATGTTTGCACGGATAGCCGCCGGCTCCCAGGTGGGATAGATCTCGCTGGAGGCCACATTCTTAACGTATTCCGGGAAGGAAACCGTCACATTTTCCGCAGCGGCGCTGGGGGCGCCCAGATGCACGGTGATGTACTGTGGGACATAGGGCGTTACAGGTGTGGTCGGCATGGGGGTACCTCCTTACAGATCCTGGGGTGGAATATCCACGATCTCCCCCCGGGTAGACGACGAGGTCTGCTCCGGCAGGGGAATCAGCTCCAGCTCCTGTAGTGTTTCCGTATTAGGAAAGACCTGGACATTCTCCACCAGAAGCATCTCATAGCCCGGTACCTCCACCCAGATGTCACAGACGGCGAAAGGGGACTCTGTCCCTGGGGATTCACTGGCAGACGGCTCGGGTGTGGCGACGCGGATCGGCGCGGTGCGTCCGTTTTCGTCCGTCACCCGTAAGGCCAGCAGCGTATGCCGCCCGCCGCCCGCCCTCTGCGTCACCGCTACAGTAGCGCCCGGCACCGGGAGCTGGGCCCGGGAGGTATATACGCGGGTGACAATGGTTCCAATCGAGGCCAATTGGCATTCCTCCTTTTCCTCACTCTATGCACCGGACCGGAAGGCGGTTCCAGGGAAAAGAACGTTGACATCGGCCCCTCTTTCGAGTAAACTGAATAGGAATCTTGCAGCGGAACGGGCGAGTTACGTGCGGTACCGCTTTGGAACAAGAAGAAGAGTGATGGAGCTATGAAAAAAGATAAAGTGTCCAGTGCGGTGATACGTCGCCTCCCACGGTACTACCGCCACCTGAACGACCTCTATTTGGCCGGTGTGGAGCGCATTTCATCCAACGCGCTGGGCAAATCCATGGGGCTGACCGCCTCACAGATCCGGCAGGATCTCTCCTGCTTCGGCGGGTTCGGCCAGCAGGGCTACGGCTATAATATTGAAAATCTGCGGGGGGAGATTTCCGACATTCTGGGTATGAACCGCGGCCACAACGCGGTCATTCTGGGGGCGGGGCAACCTTGGGCCTGGGCCCGTGGCATGGGAAAACTTTCAACTTTCGAGCGCTCCGGTGTGGCGCTTTCGGCCGCCTTTGATGTGGCGTCCGGATGTGGTTGGGCAGAGACGTCTCCGGGGTGCCGGGTCCACCACGTGGACCAGTTGGAGGAGTATCTGGGCCAGCATCCGGCCAGCATCGGGGTGCTGACGGTTCCCCGGAGCGTGGCCAACCGGATCGCCGGTCGGCTGGTGGGCCTCCGGCGTGAAAGGAATCTGGAATTTCACCAATATTGAGCTGACGGTGGACGCGCCGGACATAGTGATTGAGAACGTCCACTTTGCCGACAGCCTGTTGGCGCTGAGCTATATGATTTCGGAGGTACCATGAAGAGACTTGCCGTTGGCCTGCTTGCCCTGGTCATCCTGATAGGCTGTGCGGCAGTATATGCCGCCGATACGGGAACAGGGGAGAGCCTTGTAACGCAGGGCTACCTGAACGACACTTATATTCCGGACGTACTGCGGCAGGCGGAGACACGCATCGCGGAGCAGACAAAGACCGTCTACGACTCTGTGCTGGCGGATCTGAATGCCAGGCACAGCGGTTATCTGGCCCGGGCAGGTGGAGAACAGAGCTATGCCGCCTCAATCACGGATTTCCGCTTTAAAAGGGGAGACGTGGTCAGCCTGCCTGCCGGTTCCGGGTTGCTGCTCCTGGCTGGAAGCGGAACCGTGTCCTATTCCGGCGGCAGTGTGGTGGATATTACGGTGGGGCAGACCGTGGCCTCCGGCACCGCGCTGACCGCACGTCACCGCGTCTTAGCGGCCGAAAATACCACAGCGGCAGTGACAATCACCTCTGATACTGCGGTTTTGGGCGTAGAGGGCTTCTATACCGTGTCCTCCGGAGCGGGGCTGGACTATAATGCTCTGGCCGACGCATTAAAGCAGATGGGGCTGTTCCAGGGCACTGGAACGGCCTACGGCTCCGGGTATGATCTGGAGCAGGCTCCCACCCGTATCGTGGGACTGGTCATGTTCCTGCGTTTGATCGGGGAGGAGGGGGCTGCGCTGAGCAGCACAGCGGCCAACCCCTTTGCGGACACCCCTGCCTGGTGCGACCGCTATGTGGCCTATGCCTATGAGAAGGGCTATACCAAGGGCAACAACGTCAGTGCCGGTGGACAGCGCTACTTTGGACCGGATGCACAGCTCTCGGCAGGGGAGTACATGACCTTTCTTCTGCGGGCGCGGCTAGCTCGGACAGCGGGCGGTCGCCTGACTCTCCTGGGCCAATGCCGTGGGCAAGAGCGTGGAGTTTGGTGTGCTCAACGCTGCGGAGCAGGCCAAGCTGACAGGCAACCCCTTCCTGCGGGCCCAGGTGGCCTATCTGTCCTATTTCGCACTGTCGGCCCCTCTGAAGGACGGCAGCGGCATCCTGCTGGACAGGACGGCTGCCAGCAGCGGCGTGGACAAAGCCGTATTTCAGGCGGTGATGAACGGCGTCACCGTGGACAGGCCGAGCTGAATGGAAAGACCCTCCGGTTTACCGGAGGGTCTTTTTGTAAATGTTGCCCATTGACAACTGTTAGCAAGATAACTAAAATAAACTCTGTAAAATAGCTTGCATGGAAGGGGGGGCTGTCTGAATGAGGCAAGAACGCCATGCGGGTTACGAGGTCAAGGCGCTGTCCAATCTGATCCGGCGCAAGGTCTGGGAGCTCTCCGGCCAGCCGGAGTGCGATGCTTTTACCGAGATGCAGGGGATGCTTCTGGGATTTCTGTGCCATAATCGGGATCAGGAAATCTTTCAGAAGGATCTGGAGGAGGCGTTTTATATCCGCCGCTCTACCGCGTCCAGGCTGCTGAAGCGCCTGGAGGAGGAGGGATTTGTGATGCGGTGCTCCGTATCCCGTGACGCCAGGCTCAAGCAGGTGATGGCAACGCCGAAAGCGGAGGCCCTGAACCAGCAGATTGCCTCGCGCATCACACAGGTAGAGGCGGCGCTGACCAAGGGAATCGGCGCTGAGGAGTTGCAGCAGTTCATGATAACCATCGCAAAAATGAAGCAGAACCTGATGGAGCCGTCTGTACTTCCGGCCGGGTGCACCTGCGGCAAAGACTGTGAGGATGCTAACAGTTAGCAAGCGAATCAATCCCCAAGGAGGAATGTGCATGAAGAAAAAACGCGGACTTGTGAGCTGTATTCAGGAGTTCAAAAAGGACACGATTTTGACGCCGATCTTTGTCATCGGCGAGGTGGCCTTTGATGTCCTGATTCCCATGATGACAGGCCGTCTGCTGACCCAGGGCGTTGAGGCGGGAAATATGGAACGTATTTTCTACTACGGCGGCATTGTGGTCCTCATGGCCCTGGCGGCTCTGCTGCTGGGCGCCCTGTCCGGCCGTTATGCCGCCCGGGCGGCCACCGGCTTCTCCCGCAATCTGCGCCGGGAGATGTATCAGAATGTTCAGAAATTTTCCTTTTCCAACATCGACAAATTCTCCACCGGCGGTATCATTACCCGCCTGACCACCGATGTGACCAACGTACAGATGGCCTTTATGATGATCATCCGCATCGCTGTGCGCTGTCCCATCATGCTTATCTGTGCATGGGTGCTCACCTTTACCATCAACCCCAGACTGGCGCTGGTCTTCCTGGTGGTGATCCCCATCCTGGGCCTGGGCCTGTTCTTTATTATGACCGGAGCCCACCCCATCTTTGAGCGGGTGTTCAAGCGGTATGATCACTTGAACAATGTGGTACAGGAAAACCTGCTTGGCATCCGGGTGGTGAAGTCCTTTGTGCGTGAGGAGCACGAGAAGGAAAAATTCGGGAAGGTCTCCCAGGAGATCTATATGGACTTTTCCAAGGCGGAAAAGCTCATCGCCTTCAACATGCCGCTCATGCAGTTGTGCGTCTATGCGTGTATTCTGACCGTGTCCTGGCTGAGCGCCCATCTGGTAGTGGGCGGCAGCATGGATGTGGGGCAGCTCACCAGTATGTTCAGCTATATCATGATGATCCTCATGAGCCTGATGATGCTCTCCATGGTGCTGGTCATGATCATCCTAGCCCGCGCCTCCGCCGAGCGTATTACCGAGCTGCTCAACGAGGAGAGCGACCTGCGCAACGGGGAGAATCCGGTGGAGGAGGTCAAGGACGGCTCTGTAGTCTTTGAGAACGTCAGCTTCAGCTACGCCAAGGACCCCAGTAAGGAGTGCCTGAAAAACGTCAACTTGAACATCAAGTCCGGTGAGACGGTGGGCATTCTCGGCGGCACCGGCACCTCCAAGACCACTCTGGTGCAGCTTATTCCCCGGCTGTACGACGCTACCGAGGGCCGCATCCTGGTGGGCGGTGTGGATGTGCGGGACTACGACATGGACGCCCTGCGGGAGCAGGTGGCCATGGTGCTCCAGAAGAACGTGCTGTTCTCCGGCACCATTAAGGAGAACCTGCGCTGGGGTAAGAAGGACGCCACCGATGAGGAGATGGTCCGGGTATGCAAGCTGGCCCAGGCTGACCCCTTTATCCAGGAATTCCCCGACAAGTACGACACCTATATTGAGCAGGGCGGCTCCAATGTGTCCGGCGGCCAAAAGCAGCGCCTGTGTATCGCCCGGGCCCTGCTGAAGAAGCCGAAGATTCTGATTTTGGATGATTCCACCTCCGCCGTGGACACCAAAACCGACGCACTGATCCGCAAGGCGTTCCGGGAGGAGATCCCCGACACCACCAAGTTTATCATTGCCCAGCGTATCTCTTCCATCGAGGACGCGGACAAAATCCTGGTGATGGATGGCGGAAGGATTTCCGCCATGGGCACCCACGGCGAGCTGCTCCAGAGCTGTGAGATCTACCGGGAAATTTATGAATCCCAGACGAAGGGAGGGAGCGAGAATGAATAAGATGCCGAAGAAAAAGTCCCACACGGTCCGGCGCCTGCTCAGCTATGTGGGCCGGGGCTACCTGATCCGCTTTTTTCTGGTGCTGGTATGCATCCTGGTCAGCGCGGTGGCCTCTGTGGCCGGCTCCATTTTCCTGGGCGCCCTGATCGACAACTATATCACGCCTCTGCTGGCCATGGAACACCCGGTGTTCACCGGCCTGCTCCACGCTCTGCTCCTGATGGCCTGCCTCTATGTGGTGGGCGCCCTGTGCGCCCTGGCCTACAACCGCCTGATGGTCACCATCTCCCAGGGCGTGCAGAAGAAGATCCGCGACGATCTGTTCGGACACATGCAGACCCTGCCCATCCGGTATTTTGACACCCACGCCCACGGCGATGTGATGAGCGTCTACACCAACGACGTGGATACCCTGCGGCAAATGCTCTCCCAGAGCATTCCCCAGGTAATCAATTCCCTGATGATGATCGTGGTCACCTTTGTCAGCATGGTTGTACTCAACCTCACTCTCACTGGCGTGGTAATCGTGTGCATCGTGTGCATGCTGCTGGTGACCCGGTTCCTGGCCGGACGCAGCGGCCGCTACTTCGTCCGCCAGCAGGTGAAGCTAGGCGATCTGAACGGCTATATCGAAGAAATGATCAACGGCCAGAAGGTGGTCAAGGTTTTCTGCCACGAGGAGGAGGCCCAGGAGGGCTTTGACCGTGTGAATGACGCCTTGTTTGAAAGCGCTTATAAGGCCAACAAGTACGCCAATATCCTCATGCCCATCCTCATCAACATTGGCAACATCCAATATGTGGTCGATCGCCATGGTGGGCGGAGCGCTGGCCCTCAATGGCCTGGGGGGCGGTATTACCCTGGGTGTCATCGCATCCTTCCTCCAGCTCTCCAAGAGTTTGACCAACCCAATCAGCCAGATCTCTCAGCAGCTCAACTCTGTGGTCATGGCTCTGGCCGGTGCTCAACGGATTTTTGACCTGATGGATGAGCCCTCCGAGGAGGATCACGGCACCGTCACCCTGGTCAACGTGTCCTATAACAAGGACGGCGCCCTCCAGGAAACCAGTGAGCGCACCAATCTGTGGGCCTGGAAGGTCCCCCAGGAGGACGGGAGCTTCGCCTATACCAAGCTGGCGGGCGACGTGCGCTTTGATGATGTGGACTTCGCCTATGAGGAGGGCAAAACCATCCTCCACGACATCAGCCTTTTCGCCAAGCCCGGCCAGAAGCTGGCTTTCGTGGGTGCCACCGGCGCGGGTAAGACCACCATTACCAACCTGATCAACCGCTTCTACGACATCGCGGACGGCAAGATCCACTATGATGGCATCTCTATCAACGATATTCATAAGCCGGATCTGCGCCGCTCCCTGGGCATTGTGCTTCAGGATACCAACCTCTTTACTGGCACCGTGCGGGAAAACATCCGCTACGGCAATCTGAGCGCCACCGACGAGGAGGTCGAGGCCGCCGCCGTGCTGGCCAACGCAGACGACTTTATCCGCCGCCTGCCCCAGGGGTACGACACCATGCTCACCGGCAACGGTGCCAACCTGTCCCAGGGCCAGCGGCAGCTCATCGCCATTGCCCGGGCCGCTGTGGCCGATCCCCCGGTGATGATCCTGGATGAGGCTACCTCCTCCATTGACACACGCACTGAGGCCATCGTCCAGAGGGGCATGGACTCCCTGATGACCGGCCGCACCGTCTTTGTCATTGCCCACCGGCTATCCACTGTGCGCAACTCTGATGCCATTATGGTGCTGGATCACGGCCGCATTGTAGAGCGGGGCGACCACGAGGATCTCATCCGGCAGCACGGACTCTATTATCAGCTCTATACCGGCGCCTTTGAGCTGGAATAAAAAGAATTTGTACTAAGCACCCCTCTGCGTCCCCGGCATAGTATGAAGTGAGACCGGACCGGAACGGCGGTACTCCCACCGCTCCGCCTCTGGTTTCCATCATCAAACCAGGAGGTACTTCATATGGGGTGCAATAATGGCTGTGGCTTTGGCGGCGGCGGCTGCCTGTGGATCATTCTGATCATTATCCTGCTCTGTTGCTGCTGCGGCGGCGGGAGCTGGGGCGGTTGCGGCTGTGGTGGCTGTGGCTGCAACAACGGCTGCGGGAACAGCTGCTGCTGAGAAGGCAGTACAATAGCCGAACGGCAAACAGGCAGACGTGCCGTGGGGTGTTTTTCCCCACGGCACGTTCCTGTGTATCAAACAAGTGGAAAGGAAGCGGAACACATGCAGAGACGTACAACAGCCCTCTATTTCAGTCCCACGGGCGGGACGCGCACCTATGTCCGGGCTGTGGCGGCAGCTATGCCACACATGGGCGGAGAAGTGGACCTGACCCGGCCGGAGGAGCGGCGCAAAGTTCATATGTTCGGCGCAGATGATGTAGTTGTCCTGGGCGTACCGGTTTATTACGGCCGAGTGCCGGAGGTGCCAGGGCTGCTGGACGGCCTACAGGGGGAGGAGACTCCGGCGGTGCTGCTGGCTGTGTATGGCAACCGGCTCATTGACGACGCGCTGGCGGAGCTGAGCGACCTGTGTGCCGCCCGGGGGTTCCGCCCTCTGGCGGCGGGGGCCTTTGTAGCGCCTCACACATTTTCCGCCAAGGTAGCCATGGGGCGACCCAACGCAGGGGATCTGGCGGCGGCCGCGGAGCTGGGACGCCGGGCGGCGGAGAAGCTGTCGGGGCCTTGGTGCGCCCCGGAACTGCCCGGGAACCGGCCCTACCGCAGCTTTCAGAGGGCGCCGTTCTACCCAGTGGGGGACGATACCTGCACCCGCTGCGGCTGCTGCGTCGGGGCCTGCCCGGTGGAGGCCATCCATCCTGCCGCGCCCCGTGCGACCGACGGTGAGAAGTGCATCCGCTGCCTGGCCTGTGTCCGGGCTTGCCCGGCGGGCAGCCGACGGGTGGAAGGCCCCGCCTTTGCCGCTACAGCGGCTCATTTGGAGGAGGCATTGACCAAGGGGGACAAGCCGCCCGAGCTGTATCTGTGAAAGTAAACACAGGAGGCACCCCGTGGGGCGCCTCCTGTTTGGTTATTTGGGGGACGCATATGGTCCACGCAGCAGCCGGAAAAGCTGGGGTGACAGCCTCAGATACCGGCAGCCGGAACGGCCGCCCAGGGCCACCTCCCTATGGTGCCAGTATCGAGAAAAGAGTATGGGATGGGCCGATTGGCTGACCCTAGAGGCCTAAGAGACTGGCGGTGATGCCGCCGCCCACATTGCCCGCCGCCGCTGGAGCCAGCTACACCAGCGTATCTGCCGCCACGGGTTCGTCCACGTGGGGCATCCGCTTCATTTCCCGGGTAACTAGGGCTAGGGCCACCACTACTGCCGCGCTGTCGGCGATGGGACCGGCGTACATGACGCCATCAATCCCCAGGAAGAGGGGGAAGATCAAAATCAGAGGAATGAGAAAGATCACCTGCCGGGTGAGGGCGATCAGTGCGCCCCGCTTGGCCTTGCCAATGGAGGTAAAGAAATTGGCCGTAATGGGCTGGAAGGCATTGGCCAGTGTCATAAACATATAAATGCGGAAATACCGCTCGGCGAACTGAAAATACTCCTCGCTGCCAGAGGGGTCGAACAGTGCCACGATCGGCCGGGGAAAGAGCTGAAAGCACACAAAGGCAATGCAACAGATTATGGACGCGGCGACAATGGCCTTTCGGTAGGCCTCACGTACGCGGCTATACTGCCGGCGCCGTAGTTGTAGCTGAAGATGGGCTGGCAGCCCTCGAGAGATACCCAAGGTAAAGCCCAGCATCAGGATGTTGACCTTGGAGATGACCCCAACACACGCCAGGGGAATGTCCTCACCGTAGTGGGAGAGCGCACCGTAGTAGGTCAGGGTATTGTTGAGGGTGATCTGCACCAGGAACATGGCCATCTGATTTAAAAAGGGGGAAACACCCAGGGAGCAGATGGCACGCAGAAGTGGCCCGGAAGGGTGCAGGGAGGCCGCCGTCAGGCGGATGGTACGGATGCGGGTGCGGAACAGATAGTACAGTACCATGACCAGGGAGAGAGCCTGCCCCAATACGGTGGCCAGCGCGCCCCCGGCCACGCCCATGTCCAGACCGAAGATAAACACCGGGTCCAATATGGTGTTGAGTACCGCGCCGGAGAGGGTACAGAGCATGGAATAGGTGGGACTTCCATCGGCCCGGACCAGGGAACTGGCCCCGGTGGTAAAGGTGACCATAGGCAGGCCGAAGGCAGTAATGCCCGTGTAGATCATGGCGTAGGGCAATACCTCCGGCGTAGCGCCAAACAGGTTGAGGAGTGGGCCTCGGAAAAACAAGGCGATCAGGCCCAGGGTGAGGCTGAACAGCGCAAGACAGGACAGTCCGGTGCCGGCCACCCGGCGAGCCCGTTCCTCATTTCCGGCCCCTAAATTCAGGTTGAAGTTGGCAGCAGTGCCGATGCCCATCATCAGGGCAATGGCGGTGGACACGGTGGTGAAGGGGAAAGCCACATTGGTAGCGGCGTTTCCCAAATATCCCACGCCCTGGCCGATGAAGATCTGATCCACTATATTATAAAGAGAGGTGACCAGATAGCGACAATGGAAGGATTGCGAATTTGGGCAGCAGGGTATTGATGGGGAGGGAGCCGAGGGGGATTGGGCTTGGAAGTTGCTGGTCTGGCATAGCCATTTTCCTCGCTTTCAAATCGCCTGATAATACTCTTATTGTAGTATAAATGCAAAGATTCGTCAAATAAAATCCGGCCCTCCCCAAAATGGGAGTTGCCGGATTTTATATATGGTATACCGGGTGCTGCGTTG
>ENA-OQAB01000707-OQAB01000707.1-human-gut-metagenome-genome-assembly--contig:-NODE-707-length-17232-cov-3.102368_pt1 | contig 17232 bp, 22 predicted proteins | sample MGYA00242490_ERZ504517 | MGnify/ENA primary metagenome ERZ504517 (study PRJEB26092, sample SAMD00036298) | human gut metagenome | host: Homo sapiens | study: EMG produced TPA metagenomics assembly of...
GTGGCATCTTATAAAGTATGTCTGTATGGGAGGCAACTATCTGCTGATGATGTTTTATACAACAGTCGGTGGATGGATGATCAATTACTGTTTGAAAATGGCAAGTGGTACCTTTGAGGGTCTGCGAACAGAGCAGGTGGGTGAAGCTTTCTCCAATATGCTTGCCAGTCCGGGACAAAATCTGTTCTGGATGATTGCAATTACGGTTATCGGCTTCTTTATTTGCAGCAGAGGTCTTCAAAACGGTGTGGAAAAGATGTCCAAATATATGATGTCCTGTCTGTTTATCGTCATGCTCGTGCTTGTGATTCGGGCAGTTACCCTGCCAAACGCTGTTGAAGGCTTAAAATTCTATCTGATTCCGGATTTTCAGAAAATGATGGCAAACGGCTTATGGGACGCCATATTCGCAGCCATGGGACAGGCGTTTTTCACTCTGAGTCTTGGAATCGGTGCTCTGGCAATCTTTGGAAGCTATATCGGAAAAGACCGCTCTTTGCTGGGTGAGAGTCTTAATGTCTGCATTCTGGATACCTGTGTGGCCTTTATAGCAGGTCTGATTATATTTCCTTCCTGCTTCTCCTTCAACGTTGCAGCAGACAGCGGTCCCGGTCTGGTGTTTGTTACACTGCCGAATGTATTTAATGCCATGTCTGGTGGAAGGTTATGGGGCTTTCTGTTCTTCCTGTTCATGTCTTTTGCAGCTGTCACGACCATTATTGCGGTATTTGAAAATATTGTTGCCTTCGCAATGGACAGCGGCTGGTCCAGGAAAAAAGCTGTTCGTGTAAACTTTATCCTGATTCTGCTTTTATCACTTCCCTGTGCATTCGGCTTCAATCTTCTTTCCTTTATAGAGCCGCTTGGGGATGGAAGTACCATACAGGATCTGGAGGATTTCATTGTATCCAATAATATGCTGCCGCTTGGATCCCTCATGTATCTGCTGTTTTGTACCTTCCGCTATGGTTGGGGTTGGAAAAACTTCACGGATGAGGCAAACAGCGGTGTAGGCTTTCAATTCCCTATGTGGGCAAGATTTTATGTTTCCTACATACTGCCTGTTGTTGTGATCTATATTTTCTTTCAGGGCTATATTGAGAAATTCGCAAAGCCGTGGAATATATTGATTCCATCGGTACTGCTTCTTCTGATGATTTATGTTCCTTTGCAGGCATGGAGAAAGAAAAGAGCTAATAATAAGAATACATAAGCCTGCTCACAGAAGCAACATGAGTAAGATATGAAAGGAGGTTCCTTAAAATTTAAAGGAACCTTTTTTACGGTTATTAAACGATTACCACCAGGAACGGATTTAATTTTCCTTCCTTAGCATATAGGATTGAATCGCTTCACCTACAGAATCCACCAGGTGATCGGCTGCTTCTTTTACCTTCTTAGGAGAAGCATGAAAAGTAAAGGATACATCTGCATCCTGCAGCATGGGAATATCATTGTAGGAATCTCCAATGCCATAGCAGCTGTCCAGATTCATAAGCTTTTTCAGCTTCAAGAGCGCCTTTCCCTTGGAACAGCCGTAAGGTACCACATCAACGAAATTCTGATTCTGGAATGCGGCACAGGTGTCCGGAAATTGCTTTTCAAGAGAACTGCATAACTGTTCTGCGGCTGCCTCGTCTGTCATGCGAAAGGATAATCCGTGTATTTGCTGCCCCTTTATTTCTTCTATATCGTGAATGACTGGAATATCTGTAAATGCTCTTGCTTTCTTATATGCATAGATGTTCCCGCCAGCCTGAATAGCGGTGCTTTCCACATCTTTCGTAAGCATACTGAGCCGCTTTGCAGTTTCAGGTAAAAGACAGCTTTCAAACAATATCCTTTGATTTCTGTCCAGTATCATTGCTCCGCTGCTTACGATATAAAAATCAGGATGCAGTCGCTTAGAAAGAAATGCTGTAATACCCCATAAAGGACGCCCGGTACAAAGACCGAACAGACAGCCCTGCTTCTGCAGCTGCCCGATTCCTGCTATATCCCCTTCACGATAGCTTTCTGCTGCATCATGCAGATACAGCGTTCCATCAAAATCACTCGCCAATGCCTTCATAATCTCACAACCCTTCATCTGCTTCATTGTAAGAGGAAAGTGTTTAACTGTCAACAAAGAAATAGGTTACTCTTCGCTCATACTGATAGAAGAAGAAAGCTGCTATATCTTAGGTTCTTTCTCGATTGTGAGTAATTATAAAAAAGAGAGACTTCAACACTATTGTATTGTATTTATCAATAGAAGCTGAAGTCTCCCTTTTGCAAACAACCTAAAGAATGAAAGAAGCTGTTTTAAATATCATAGCTGAAATCGTGTATGCATGGCTGCGATAGTAAACAAAGCTCCCTTTCTTAACAAAAAAATGATGAATATCAGCATTCCTTCTGTATTTCATATGCCTACAGCAAAAGGAATTCAATATCTATGGATGAACACCAATAGTTTGAATTCCTCTTTTCTTAAACCTTATTTAAGCATATCCCAAAAGGATACAGGTCTTTTTTATAATAAATGGTAATGCTGCAGCATCTCTTTGATTTTCTCATCATCCTGTGCACTGCATTCCTGTACCGGCTTTCTTGCCGGTCCGATTTCCGCAATCCCTGCCAGCTCTGCCGCACGCTTCATGACAACCGGTACCGTTCCCAGCTTCAATACGCCGCGCAGTACATCAATGTCCTTCTGCAGTTCCTCTGCTTTTTCTGTTTCTCCATTTCGCAGTGCCCTGTCCAGCTCCACCAGCACCTCCGTTATCACATTGGAGGTTCCTGCCACGGCACCGCTTGCCCCCAAAGCATAGCCATAGCTGATTTTGGAATCCGAACCGATCAGCAGATCAAAATCATCCCGCTTCGCAAGCTCTGCGTATGCCTTCAGATTTTCTTCCTTACCACTGCTGTCCTTGATACCGCGAATGTTTTCTACCTCTGCCAGACGTCCCACGACCTCTGCGCTTAAGTTACAGCCTGTTGCCTTTGGGATGTTGTAGAGAATGATGGGAATACTTACACTTTCCGCAACCGCTGTGAAATGCTGTACCAGCTCTTCCTCTGTCGGTGTCAGAAAATACGGTGTGATGACACTCAGTGCATCCGCACCCAGCTCCTCCATTTTCTTTGACAGACGGATGGTTTCCTTTGTGCTGCATGCCCCTGTCCCTACATAGACCGGCACACGGTGGTCAACCATCCCGATCACCTTTTCGGCAAATTCTATTTTTTCCGCTTCATCGATCACATGAAACTCTCCGTTGCTTCCAAGGATGAAGATTCCCTTAACGCCCTTAGCGATCAAATGATCGATCAGCTGCTTTGTCGCTTCATAGTTGATACTCTGTTCCTCATCACGATGAAACGGCTGTTACGATTGGTGTTATAATACCGTCAAACATAAATATTTGTCCTCTTTTCTTTATTTTTTAAAGATCGAGTAATCCTTATTGTCAAAGGGCGCCGTCTGAAAGAACATACGGATTCCCTGACTCTGGATATAACGGATCTTTTCAATATCTTCTTCACTGAAATAATCCGAGAGGCTTTTGATCATCATACGGCTTGCCGGATACGGCATTTGAATTTCCTTCGTACGGAAACCCGCTTTCACTGCATCACAGGCAACACTTAAATTAGGAAAAATAACCATTGCCTTAATATTGCGTCCTTCATTGATATATTCAAGAAATTGTTCTATGGAGAAAATTTTAACCTTCATGGTCTTGGGAAGACAAAGCTGCATTACATCAGCAATAAATGGATCATTCACATAATCCGGATCAACAATCAGTACATTGTCTGCATCGATAAACTGATTCCAGTTCAAAGCAACTGTCGCATGCAGTAATCGTTTGTCTATCCGTGCAAGTTTGATTTTTGTACTCATGCTTCATCACCTACTTGAACTCGTTTCTGATATTCTCTCAATGCATAGGATATCAGCATTAAGAGAACCTTTCCCTGAAAACTTCCCCGGACATCTATCTGAAAAACTTCCTCATATTTCTTAAGCTTATATATCAATGTATTTTTATGCAGAAACAGATCGTCTGCGGCTTGTGTCAGATTAAAATCATTCACAAACAGTTTATCGCAGATGTCCACCATTTCCTCAATATCGACACCTTTTCCGCATTCCCTATAATAATCAAACACATCCCTGATATCATCCACCGCTACCTTTGACAGAAAATAGTCATAGAGATAATCGGAGAAAAATACCGGAACATCCTTCTCGTATGTTACATGGTTCTTCAGCCATAGACAATTCTGATAGCTGATTGCATACTGCCGCAGCTTTTTCTGAATGGAACCGACAAAATAATAACAGTCTGTCATCTCCCATTCCCGCAGACTGCGGATATAGTCACGTATAAACGGCTTGAAATCTGTCGATGACTGGCAGGTTTCCGGCAAATCCTTGAAGATCAGCAGACATTTGCTATTCAACAGAGAATAGATGATTTCCTTACTGTCCGGCTTCATTTTCAATCGCATGACATCCTTTGTATTGAATCCTTCATTATGAACCACATAAATCGCCACCCTTGGTTTATTTTTATCTATTTCCAGTTCATCCAGAAGGCTTAACACATGATTCATATCAAAGTTTTCCGTATTCAGTATATACTTCACCAGCTCGTCATCCTTAGTGACCTTCTGGTTTAAGGTTTTCTGATTGATTTCATACATCAACCGTACGGTAAGGGATTCATTCAAAAGCTTACTGATCATCGGCAGATTTTCATCATTGCCACTCACCCACAGGAAGCCGAAATCCTGTCCCTTTACACGTACTTCAAAAAAATGCATTGTGCTTATCCGGACGGTTTACATCAATCTGCCGTCCGATTTCCGCTTTATTACTGCATAATGTCACTGTCATATTATCATTCACAAGCCCAATCGTATAGCGATTGTTTTCCTGAACGACATTTATAAACTCCTCAAAAATCTTCACCTATCAGCATATGATCTCTCCTTTCGCAAGAGTTGAACTCTCATGAAGTCTGACATCTTCCCTGTATGCCAATAGTACCACACGGTAAACCAGAATAATATATCCCCTTCTGCATGATAGTGCTTTCATGGAAATTATAATTCATATGACAGGGTTTGTCCAGACAGCTTTGTTCAGGATTCCAGCTGTGTATTCGTATGAACACAGCTGGTTTGCAGAGTTTCCATCGTTTCCCTCAGCAGTGCTTCCTCATCCAGATCCGCTTCATCCATATTGGAAAGTTTCAGATACAGATCGATCAGCATTGGAAGGTTCAGTCCGGTAAGCACGGGGTAGTGATACTTTCTGCTCATGACGGTAAATACATTGCATGGAGTTCCGCCATACAGATCCACAAGGACAATGGTAAAGCCTTCCTTGGTGCACATGGTTTCGTCCGCAAGCTTCATGTAGTCCTCAAAGGAATATTCCGGAAGCAGAGAACAGCATTGTACATTTTCCAATGCTCCTGCAATCATTCTCGCAGAGTTTACAAGCTCCTCTCCGAATCTTCCATGTGTTCCGATTACAATATTAAATTTTTCCATAGCTCCTCCTGTTTATTTTTGTAGCTCTTTGATACTTTTACCAAGACTTCCGCCCGGATGCCATTTCACATACTGGTTTAAATCCAGCTTCTTTGCTTCCTGCAAGACTACGCTCAGACATTGCAGGATGAGAATCTCCGACAGGATGGAGGCACGCGGCGGCTTGTTCAGCGCATCCCCTTCTTCATCCACATGCGCTACCAGACATACCTCCGACTGCTTTGCCAGCGTCGATTGCGGATTTCCCGTACAGCTGATGATGTGTGCTCCGTTTGCTATAAGTGTCTGTACGGTTGCCTCCAGTTCCATCGTTTCTCCGCTGTTGGATATGGCAATCACCACATCTCCTTTTTTCACCTGACCGCTGGATCCGTGAACGGCCTCTGTTCCATGCAGCTCATAGGCACTCGTTCCTGTGGAAGACAGCAGGGATGCGATATAGCCTGCCACATGCCCCGGCTTTCCGATTCCCGTGACATGGATCCGTCCTCCCTGCTTTTCACTTTCCATTATGATATGGGCTGCTCGTTCAATGCTTTCCATATCCATATCTTCTATATTTTTCCCTAGTTCCGATGCAATATTGCTCAGATATTCTTTTACACATTCTATCATATATTCACCTAGTTCCCTATCAGCTGTTCCAGTATGATGTCCGTAGACATTGCACAGGTTCGCTGTTCACTTTCCATGCTTCTTGCGGCTGTGTGCGGCGTTAACAGGAAATTATCCAGTGTAAGCAGCTTATCATCTTCCCTTGGAGGTTCGCTGCTGTACACATCAAAGCATGCACTTCGTATCTCTTTCTTCTTCAATGCTTCATATAAAGCTTCCTCATCCACGATACCGCCGCGTGCTGCATTCAGCAGGCAGGCATCCTTCTTCATTTTTTTGAATTCCTCTGTGGAAATCATATTCCGTGTGGACTCCAGAAGCGGTACGTGTAAAGAGATATAATCACAGTCTGTAAGGATATCCTCCAGTGTGGAAATCTGTGCATGGTACTGCCTTGCGGTTTCCTCTGCGATTGCAAAGGCATCATAGGCATATACCTCCATGCCACAGCCGTAAGCATACTCGGCAAGATACTTGCCGATCATTCCAAAGCCGATGATTCCCAGCTTCTTTCCATAGATCTCTCTGCCTGTCGGTTTATTCCAGCCATGCTGCTTCACATCCCTTACACTCGTATACAGATTCTTTGCTTCCATAAACATCATGGACAGTACATGCTCGGCAACGGAGCGGGAATTGCTTCCCACACAGCGTCCGACATGGATATTACGCTCTTTTGCATAATCCAGATCGATATTATCCGTTCCGACACCGAACTTGCAGACCGCCTTCAGATTCGGACAGCCCTCCATCATTTCTCTGTCCATTTTATCCACACCGACGATAATGGCATCGGCATCCTTCGACAGTGCTTTAAACTCCTCATGTGTATATGCCTTACCCGTGGCATTGTAATGTACCTCCAGACCCTTGGACTTCATTCGCTCCACCTGATCCAGACCGTAATTCGCAAACCCTCTCGGGGTTATCACTACTTTCATACCCCTTCTCCTCACTTTATGATTTATCCTGCATGCTGGCTGATTTTACAGCGATTATGGAATCCTTATGCAATTCATGTGTCAAAGGCTCTTTCAAATAAATACTACCTCCAAGGATTTCGCTTTCATCATACTGAAAATGCAAGGTAATATGACCAAGATTTTTGAAATTCTCATTAGCCACACTTCCTACTTCTTCAATCGTATATACATATCCGTCAATCAATAGTAAATCTCCCGACTGTATTTCTTCATAAAGCTCATGTGAATTTAAAATAAAGCAGTATTGACGGAGATCTTCCGGTGCCATATCTCCAAAGAAAAGTATCATATTTTCTTTTACAAAGCCTATAGCATCGGAACCAACTTCCTTCACCCTCGTATTTACTTTGAAATCCATAGGCACTTACTCCTCCAATAGCTGTATCTGATGATCTTTTGTAACTCCAGATACATATATTTCCGGAGTGATGAATTTAGCAAACGGCCCTGCTTTTCCTGTATTTCTAGTATTCACAGTTGGAATGCCTTTTTGCGGATAAACACCACAGCGCACAACACCTCCACAGTCTACGATTGCCACAGCTATCTCCTCATCCGGAACCTTCGTCTTAAATCCATTAACAGGAATCAAGCCTGTCAGTTCAACAATGCGCTTTAATATAGCCGGTTCATTTCCTCCAGTTATATACATCACTTTATTTTTTTTATCTGTAGGCTTAATCACTAACGGGCCGCCATAACCACCACTGCCCTTTGTAATTATAATCTGGTTCATCATTTCCTCCATTCTCTTGCTGTACGCAAGCATACATATTATTAACTGCTCATTTTACAAAGCTTTATTTCTCTTATACGCTACAATCCTTCTAATACAAACCGATGGAAAGTAAATATCCTATAAGCACTCCCAGTGGACCGGTTACTACCCTTGCCATTAAAATAGACGGCACACCAATCTCAATCGTCTCAGGATCAGCATCAGCAAGACTCAAAGCAACCGGAAGAAAGTCCGCTGCGACCTGTGAGTTGATGGCAAACAGCGCAGGCAGAGAGAGCTGTGGTGAAATATTACCACTTCCGATTTCGGTACCGATAAGTACACCTACAACCTGTGCGATTACAGCTCCCGGTCCTAAGATAGGTGATAAAAACGGCATACTGCAAATAAACGATAATACGAACAAGCCCGGAAGTGTACCGGCAAGCGGTGTCAGAAAATGCGCTATGATATCTCCTATCCCTGAAGTAGAAATAATACCTACCAATGCTGATACAAAAATCATGAAGGGAAGCACTGTATGCAGAATCATATCGACAGTATCTCTTCCTGCTTGAAATAATACAGCAGTTACATTACCAAAGCCGTTACCAAACTTCGTTGCTATATTTGAAACCATATCTATAAATTTATTCATACACTCATTCAACCGCCTTTCTATTCCCCGTTATGCAACGCTTTCCGTTTTCTGTTCAACATCATTTTATATACCTTTTCTGTAATAATACCCCTGCATAAGCCCAACAGAATTCCAGCCAGCAAATAGCGTACAGCTAATTCCGTAGTCCCTAAGCCAAGCTTGGTAATACCCTGTGCCACACCGAGAAATACAAACAATTCAGCCGGGTTTGTGTGTGGAAATAATCCTGTAAACGGATGTCCCATACCTGTCAGAGAATCACAATATGCCGGTTTATATTTCTCATCCAATAGTTTTCCCATAGCAAAGTTGGTGGGTGAGCCCATTGTAAAGGTAAATACAATAGGCAGTAAAGAATAACGTATGAGCACACTCTTTCCTGCATATTTAGAAATCTTTGCAACCCGTTCCTCACCAATCAGAGCCATCAATGCGTTTAATACTGTGATAATAACCGCAAGCAGTGGTAATATCCCAGTGATATTTCCAACCAGCGTTTCCGCTCCGGCTTTAAATAACCCTATAAAGCCTTCCGCAAATTCAACAATTACATCCATAAATTCATCTCCTTTAACAATAATTCATAATATTCTCAGCAGCATTCTGCAGAGCACGAAACCCCTTTTCCCCTACTTTTCCTTTAAGGTAATTCTTATGATGTTCAAGTTCTGCGATATCCACCTCCTCTTCCAGATTCACGCGCCTCATCCTAGCTGTTACAAGCAAACCGTCCAGCATATAGAATTCCTGTATCATGTTTCTATGATCTGTCACTAGAATCACAACAGGATTACAGCCAATTTTTTTTCTTACGATTCATTCCAATGAAATATTCTCCCTTATATTTATCCGTTAATTCCAGATTATTGCTTTGTTATATGCTTCATTTGCAGATATGACAGATAGAACTGCAGTAAATACGCAGCCACAAATAGTCCTGCTATCACCATTACATCCCGTGAACTCATAGATTACCTTCTTTCTCCAATTTCTCAATGACTGTTCTCAAATCGCTTCTTTGTTGTGAGGCTTCTGAAAACTGATTGATAATATCAAAAAATATAGTCATAAATCTGAACGATTAGAAATTCCTTTCCATCGCGTACATTCTCCGGTATTCCAATTAAACAAATCAGCTGATACTGCTGCTTTTTCTTTGCGGAAAGATATAGCGTCATACTTAATAGATATTTATTCTGACCCTTTAGAATTGCATGCGGCATATAAGCTGATACATAGCTGAAGTTTTTTTTTCATCCAATGTAAGTATGACATCTTTGAATTCCTTGTTGATAAGATCCTGCTTGTAAAGATTTGCAAGTATATCAACGATATTCTGATTATATGCATGTATTCGATCATTCACTTCGATAATATTTTTATGATAGACAATATCACTGTTCGCAAGCAAGGTTCTCTGTTCTCCCTGATTAACAATATGTGCAATGTATTCTGAATCAAAAATATTAGATAAAAGTATAATCGGTATTCTGCTGTCTATGTATATAGGGTTAAGCGTGAAGATTGCATTTATTTCTTCCGGATTGAGTTCACTGATTTGCGACTCTTCTATTTCAATGAATTCACAGCCTTCATAAAACATGAGTCGAATGCGGTCCTCCACTAATTTTGAAATGGATCTCCCAGTGGAGCGTACAACACCGAATTTTTTAGAAGCATTGTACTTCTTCTGTATCGCCATTTGGAAATACAATGCCAGATATGCGATTTCCTGTGCGTTGATATGTACCTGAAGCTTTTGTTCAAGCACATCGCATGCACTTTTTGAAATTTGATATGCAAATGGATAATTCGCTTCTATTTTCTCATCCATGGATACAGACGGCGGCATATGAAACAGGATGCGATTGATCATATAGGAGAGATGACTTTTAATTTCCTCATCTATGAAAACCTTATCCAGATAAAATTGATATTCCGTATAAATCCTATCCAGCATATTTTCCATCATTTGATCCACTTCACTTTTTTCATTACGCGGTCTTTTTGTCGAACCAAGATAAAGAGGAAAGCACAGAAATTCAAAATCATAATCATTGATTTCAACCAATGCAGAAATACCGGCTTTTAATTCAACAAGTAGTGGATCCTCCTGATAGGAGCTGTGAAAATATGCTGTGGATTGCAGGATATGCTGATTGAAACCGCATCGTATTATCGTTATCTGAATCACTCTTTCGAATATTTCCTTTGTGTGCTGATCTATCATGAAATGATTGGCTATTTCTTCGATTAAATACAGAATTCTATTATGTAAACACACAGGATGAGCCTGACTGTCCCTATACAGCTGAAAGAAATGATTTAATATAAACAGCCTGATATTAGTTTCATTCCCATTGATTGTAATTCCCTTTTTTGTAATTCCTTTAATTGATAGCTGGTATGCGCTGATACTATGTTTTACAACGCTCATATCTTTGATCAAGGTACTTCTGCTGATAAATAAATCCTCAGCAAGTCGTTCAAGACTGACATACCCTTTCCCTTTATCCTTATATCGTATCAGTCTGTTAACAATCTGATTATAGCGCTCCTCTTTTATGTTTCTGTCCAGTATATTGTCTTTCTTATCCATAAGTGCAAAAAGCTTTTCCTTATCCTTAATTTCAGCTTTCACCACTTCTTTCTTTTTTTCAATACGAAGAATCCCGCGCATATTATATTGTAAATCGTGTAGTGCTGCATCCAGTTCTTCTTTATTACAGCCTGTTTGATTCAGCAGCTGAAAATAACTGCACTTGTTCTGATTCGATAATAGAAATTTTAATATCATATACTGGTTTCTAGTTATGACCATTCTGCAACACCGCCTTTCTTTGTGTCTTCATTATAGCCCGGTTACTCAGGCTTAATAGGTTCTACTTTTCATCAAAATTCATGTAAAAAGATATACTAATACCAATCAGCTTTTCTTTTATAATTCCTATAGGAGGTATGCGTATGAAAATAATTATAAATGCAGATGATCTGGGACTTACGAAAGAGTCCAATTATGGTATTCTAAAAGCTTTTGAACGGGGATATGTCACACAGACAACACTAATCGTTAATTCAAGAGGGAGCAGAGAGGGTGCGGCTATTGCACATAATTATGGTTTTCAAGACAAGACGGGACTTCATCTGAATTTGAGCGAGGGATTCCCTTTAACGGATGATATTAAGCAATATTCAAAATATGTAAAAATGGTGAATTCTGTTATATACCTGAATTCATGAGGAAAGAGTCTTATACAAAATCCCCCCTTTATACATACAGAGATTCTGTCTCATCACCCGCATTTAAAAAGGAAGTCTTTGCATTACGAAAGGAACTGGAAGCGCAGATTCAAAGGTTCATAGCTTTTGGATTTACCTGCCGGCATATAGATTCACATTGTAATCAGCTTGTTGATTTCCCTGTCTGGCTGGCTGTCAGACCACTTTTTACTCCGATATGGATTTACATCGATTCGCGGCATATATCATAGTTTTCTAAGTGACGACATATATAATCATATTTACGCTACCTGGCTGCAATCTGAATTACAGTCAACAGGTCTAAAGCATCTTTCTTATATTTCAAGTATCCCTAAATATTTGAAATATAAGCAGCGATTATCAGGTGAATCAATCATTGAGCTGTATGTACACCCTGTTCTTTTCGATGATGTTCTCATAGACAATTTTACAGGTGGTATCTCCTTAGATGATAATATTTCACAGCTTTCCACTTATGATCCATATACATATTTTCAATTATAAGTGTATATGAATCAATCTGATTGTAGATAATGCCTTTTTAAATTACAACTTGTAAATATTTCCAAATACACTTCAAACAAATCCTAAAAAAGGAATTCAATATCTATGGATGAACACCAATAGTTTGAATTCCTCTTTTCTTAAACCTTATTTAAGCATATCCCAAAAGGATACAGGTCTTTTTTATAATAAATGGTAATGCTGCAGCATCTCTTTGATTTTCTCATCATCCTGTGCACTGCATTCCTGTACCGGCTTTCTTGCCGGTCCGATTTCCGCAATCCCTGCCAGCTCTGCCGCACGCTTCATGACAACCGGTACCGTTCCCAGCTTCAATACGCCGCGCAGTACATCAATGTCCTTCTGCAGTTCCTCTGCTTTTTCTGTTTCTCCATTTCGCAGTGCCCTGTCCAGCTCCACCAGCACCTCCGTTATCACATTGGAGGTTCCTGCCACGGCACCGCTTGCCCCCAAAGCATAGCCATAGCTGATTTTGGAATCCGAACCGATCAGCAGATCAAAATCATCCCGCTTCGCAAGCTCTGCGTATGCCTTCAGATTTTCTTCCTTACCACTGCTGTCCTTGATACCGCGAATGTTTTCTACCTCTGCCAGACGTCCCACGACCTCTGCGCTTAAGTTACAGCCTGTTGCCTTTGGGATGTTGTAGAGAATGATGGGAATACTTACACTTTCCGCAACCGCTGTGAAATGCTGTACCAGCTCTTCCTCTGTCGGTGTCAGAAAATACGGTGTGATGACACTCAGTGCATCCGCACCCAGCTCCTCCATTTTCTTTGACAGACGGATGGTTTCCTTTGTGCTGCATGCCCCTGTCCCTACATAGACCGGCACACGGTGGTCAACCATCTCAATCACCTTTTCGGCAAATTCTATTTTTTCCGCTTCATCGATCACATGAAACTCTCCGTTGCTTCCAAGGATGAAGATTCCCTTAACGCCCTTTGCGATCAAATGATCGATCAGCTGCTTTGTCGCTTCATAGTTGATACTCTGTTCCTCATCACGATGAAACGGTGTTACGATTGGTGTTATGATTCCTTCCAGCTTCATTTATCTGTCCCCGCTTTCTTTGATACTTGCGCCCAGACTGCCGCCCGGATGCCATTTCACATACTGCTGCGGTGTCAGATTCTTTGCGTTCTGTAATAAGATGCTCAGACTCTGCAGCATGACCATCTCTGCCAATATAGAGGCTCTTGGCGGCTTGTTCATAGCATCCCCCTCCTGATTGACACCGGCAATCAGTGTGACGTCCCCCTGCTTTGCCAGCCAGGAATCAGCTTTTCCGGTTAATGAGATCAGCCTGGCACCATTGCTTTTCAGTGTCTCCACGGTTGCCTTCAGCTCGGTAGTCTCTCCGCTGTTGGAAATTGCAATTACGACATCTCCACTCAGCACCTGTCCCGCACTGCCATGTACCGCTTCCGTACCATGCAGCTCATAGGTTGGTGTTCCTGTGGAGGATAACAGTGATGCCGCATATCCAGCCACATGTCCCGGCTTGCCAATTCCTGTCACATGCACACGGTTATGATTTTGTTCCGCCTGCAGAATCAGTTCTCTGGCCGCAATCAGCGCCTCTGCGTCAATGCTGTCTATAAAATTTTTTAATTCGCTGGATTCGATATCCAGAAACTCCCGTATCTGTTCTTTTTCTACTGCCATATCATTACGTCCTTTCCAGTTGCTCATATTCTCTCACTGCCTGTTTTAAGCCTTCCCGCATCAGTGCTGTATCAATAGCGGAAACAAGCAGACTGCTTTCCTTTTTAAAATATTCCTGCATCGCTCTGCCACCGATAATTCCAAAGCCCAAAGCTCGTTTCAAGCAGGCATCTGCGACCTTTTGAATCATGCTGAGCTCTTCCTCATGCATGAGATCATCCGGCCTGCCCAGCGATATTGCCAAATCACAGGGACCGATCAGAACACCGTCGATTCCCTTCACATTCAGGATAGCTTCGATGTTTTCCACACCCTGCTTTGTTTCGATCTGTACGATACTCATCGTTTTCTCATTCAGCTGTTTCATATGCAGGGCATGATTTCCCCCAGGGGCATAGTGCGTATTGGCTCCCCCGGAATAGCTTCGTTTTCCCAACGGCGGATATTTGCTCCACTGTACAAGCTGCTCTGCCTGTTCAGCTGTTTCAATCATAGGCACCATCACACCGGCTGCACCGTAATCCAGAATTCTGGATACATCTGATCTTGCCAGCTGTGCAACTCTGACGATGGATGAAAGCTTTCGCATATTGCCAAGCACCATAAGATCATGCAGCTGTTCATAGGACAGGACACCATGCTCACAATCATACAAGATAAAATCCATTCCGCAATCCTGTGCCATGATGACCAGAGAAGGATGCGCCAGTGTTTTCACAAGGACACCCTTTGCTTTCTGCTGCTTAATCAGCTGTTTCAGTTCCATAGGACCTACCTCTTTTCAAAAAGAAGGACAAGGACTTTCATCCCTGCCCTATTCGTGAATCAGGCGAAGATTCCCAGAATCCAGTTCAGGAATGCTCCGATAATATTGTAATCGACGTTCGGGAAGGATGCTCCGGAAATTCCCAGACCTGCGAATGCAGGATACAGAATCAGCGGCAGACCGGTCAATGCCATACCAACGATGAAGGAACCAACCAATGCGCCCTTCCATCCGCCATAGGCATTTCCGAAGATACCGCAGGTACCACCGGAGAAGAAGCAGATACCGGCTGCCGGAATCATAATGACACTGCTGTTGCATGCAATCATGATTGCCATTGCCGCAAGACCGCCTACGAATGCTCCCACAAAGCCGATCAATACAGCTGTCGGTGCGAATGGGAAGATTGCCGGACAGTCAACTGCCGGTTTGGAGTTTGGAATATATTTCTCAGAAATTGCAACGAATGCTGCGGTGATTTCTGCAATAAACTGACGCACACCATAAATCAGGACGCTCATACCGGCCGCAAACTGCAGACCCTGCAGGAACGGATAGATAAACCAGATATCATTTCCTGCTTTTTCAAGCACGATATCCATATGACCGTTTACCACACAGGCGATGACAGCCACGTAGAACAATACAACCATGAACAGTGCTACCGAGAAGATAAAGTCACGGAATAATTCAAAGAATTTTGGCATATTAACAGTGCTGGCATCCTTCTTCTCTTCTGTGCTTTTTCCCATTTTACCGAATAATTTCCCTACATATCCGGAGAATGCGTAACCGATACAGTTAAAGTGACCCATTGCCAGGTTATCGGCGCCCGTGATTTTATTCATAAACGGCTGACAGAAGGATGGCAGTGCTGCTCCGCAGAATCCAAGCAGGATACCACCGGCGATTACCGTAAGCGGCATCGGCAGACCATTTGCAATAAAAATCAGTGCGATAACACATGCAAAGTACAGAAAGTGCTGTCCGGTAAGGAAGATTGCCTTAAATCTTGTAAATTTGGCAACGATCAGATTGACAACGAAGCCCAGCAGCATAACCAAAGCCACTTCCGTACCATAGGTATTCAATGCAAGACCTGTTGCGACCTCTACCTGCGTGGTAACTCCTTCGATTCCAAATGCTACATTGAACAAATCTGTAAATGTCTGTACAACACCTGACATTGCTGAAGATCCAATGTTGAAGACCATAAATCCGATAACTGTTTTCATCGTACCGCTGATCACATCCGTTGCGTGCTTTTTCTGCAGCAGCAGACCAATCATCGCAATCAGCCCCATAATCAATGCGGTATTTCGTGATTGCGCTAAAATCGCATCTAACATATGTTTTTCTCTCCTTTAGTTATTTTTTATACATTCCCTTGTTCATCCCTATTTTGTGGCAAGAAACTCTTCCATTTTGGATTTCATTTCCACCTTGTCCATGATATTGCGAATCCCCAGTGCATAAGGAACCTTGTCCTTTAATTCATCTGCCAGATCATCCATCGTGATAACAAGATCCCCGCTAAATCCATTCAGTGAATCCAGATTTCCATGCTCTGTCTGGATCGGATAGCCGTTTTCGCTGATGACCTGATCCGCCTTGATTTTCAACAGCATACTGGATCCCATGCCTGCACGGCAACATACTAAAGCTTTGTACATATCAGTTTCCTCCTTTTTCTATTTACTGATGTATTCCATGATTTCCTTTGCGCTCTCTGCATGTTCCAGGAGCCTGTAAAATTGAGCATCCTCAAACATTCCCGCCAGCTCAGCCAGTGCATTCAGATGTTCCATGTTATCCTTTGCACTTAAACAGAACAGATATTTCACAGGATCGTTTGCTTCATTTCCGAAGACAACCGGTGTCTTTAAGGTTGCGATACCAATGGCACTTTCCAGTGCTCCGGACTCCGGTCTGGCGTGTGGAAGTGCAACATGCTTGGTAAGAACAATATAAGGACCGTTTCTTTAACCCCTGTAATCATGTCATCCACATAGGACGGCTTGACCTTGTGTTCGTCTATCAGCGGCTGCGCAGATTTGCGAATTGCTTCTTCCCAGTCAGCAGCTTCAATGTTCAGCCGGATCAGCTTTTCATCTGTCAGATCTTTCAGCATCATGTCACCTCCTTCACGCTTCCTCGTTTGCTTTACACCTAGATAATAAAAGAGATTCAAAAACATTTCAATCCAATTTAAGTTCAACTTTTGTTTTGGATAATGACAGGATATGAACTCTTGAAAGCCCTTTATTTATAGGCTTTTCAAAGCATTTAACCATATATTTGTAAAGTCTTATTTTTGTTTTGCGAACACACAGACTCTGTACTGAAGTTATAAAAAGCCGGTAAATAACGTGCTGCAGTGTTATCTCTATCCATACAAAAAATGTGATGTATGCAGTTGAAGCTGGCTGCTGTTGTCAGTGCTGCGACCACTGTCATCAAACTGAAGGAAGGCATTTCCCGG
>ENA-OQAB01000708-OQAB01000708.1-human-gut-metagenome-genome-assembly--contig:-NODE-708-length-17224-cov-3.538223_pt1 | contig 17224 bp, 20 predicted proteins | sample MGYA00242490_ERZ504517 | MGnify/ENA primary metagenome ERZ504517 (study PRJEB26092, sample SAMD00036298) | human gut metagenome | host: Homo sapiens | study: EMG produced TPA metagenomics assembly of...
TTCGGTCCGGCATTATAAAAGCCAAGGTTCAGCGTACCAGTTGTAATGCTGTTGATCCTTGGTTCCAGGTATCCTTTTGAAACGGGGATTCCTATGGGTGCCTTTTTAAAACCCATCTTACTGATGTCCACGGCAATGTTGTCTGAAAATGCTCCTTCCTCCACCATGCCGCTTTTCGCAGAGGCAGTCTGGATGGAGCGGACCCGTATCTTTGTGTTTTGTTCATTTACTCCTGTTATGGAGAGAAAGGCGGAAAAATGGAAAGATTAAGATTTGCAGACGGAACGGAAATGGAGATCTCAGAGGGCTCAGACCTGAGGAATATCACAACAGGGCTCAAAAGTTATGCGGAACTGGACGGACTGGCTGGGAAACTGACCAGGAAAAATCTGACAAAGGTACAGTTCCTGACAGATGAGATGCTGACAGGGGAGTACCGGGATATGGAACTCTGTACCCCGGAGTTTACGGTCGTACAGAAAGAGGGAATCCTTCTGGCAGGGTTCGGCCTGCAGGAGATCCCGGCAGCGGAAAAGCAGCAGGAAGAGATCCATATGGCATTATCTTATCTGACAGATGAAGAAGCGGCAACGGTAAGCGGCCTGTATCCGGAATGGAAGCCGGATACCCGTTATCAGACCGGGGAGAGGGCTGCATACCAGGAGATGCTGTACCGTGCAAGACAGGACCATATTTCGGACGGACAGTATCCACCGGAGACCGTACCGGCTTTGTGGGATATGATCCCACTGGCAGAGTAAAGGTGGATCATATGGAATCAGGGCAGGACCGTAAAGGTCTTTTTTTTATACTTAAAATTGCGCCGGCGCAAGAAGGGAGAACGATGTGGAAGCGATTATAGATTATATCCAGGCCAACTGGGTACCATGGCTGTTTGCAATCCTGGGAGTGATCCTTGGGGATATCATCCGCAGACTGAGAAACCAAAAAAAGGAAAGCAATGCCATAGCGGCGGGAGTACAGTCTTTGCTCAGGGAAAACCTGGTATACAATTTCAACAAGTATACAGACCGGGAGTATTGCCCGATCTACGCAAAAGAATCCATCAAGAGGATTTATAATGCATATCATAACCTTGGAGGGAATGATGTAGCAACGGAACTGTATCATAAACTTCTGGCAATGCCGGAAGATTTGAAGGAAAGAGAGGAATAACTATGGATATCAATTTTTTATTTGACTATGTAAACCCTTTGATCTTAGGTATCTGCCTTTTATTAGGTTTTTGTCTTAAGACAGCCTTTGACTGGTTTCCCAACAAGTACATACCGCTTACTGCCCTGTGTATGGGAATGCTGATTGCAATCCCGATCAATTTCCAGACAGGGATTAATGCAGAAGTAGTTCTGGGAGGCATGATCTCTGGACTGGCAAGTACAGGCTTATATGAAATGCTGCGGAATCTTCTTGATAAGGATGGGAAAAAGGAGAATTAAAGATTGAAATAAAACTTGCAGATGTGCTATGATATGGAAATGGAATAACCGTGTTACAGGGTGGCTGGCCTCTATTCTTACATAGAATGGGGGTGGTGCTGATGAAACATTTTGATTTTAAAGACCTTATGGCTTTTGGAATGTTCGTTCTTGCATTACTGACATTCGTTTTTACGTTCTGTCGATAATGAGTTAAAGCATAAGAAAACCACCCTTTGAACTTTGACCGAGTATCTAGGGTGGTAATCTTATCATTCTGTCGAGGTCAACCCCTTGTGGGCGGTTGTTCCTTTAAACATATTATAGGGCAGATATCAGAATAATGCAAACATTTTTTGAGAGCTTGGAAACAGGCTCTCTTTTCTATTGGAGGAAAATCTATGATTGAAAAGAATATTGAAGTATTGAGAAAGATTCTTTACGCAGTAGAAACCGGCGGTCAGGTATACGGAAAGCAGAGATATGATGCTTTTATCGGTGCCGGCGCCAATACGCCAAACGAAAAGGCAATCACCATTGGAGCGGGCCAGTGGTATGCCGGGGAAGCAAAGCGGCTCCTGCAGGAGATCCAGAGAGCAGATCCAGCTCAGTTTAAGCGTCTGGATACTCAGGGTATCACAGACGATCTGTTACATAAAAACTGGTCCAGGTATGCAATCTCTCCTACCTCTGCAAAAGCAAAGTGTATTATCAAGATTATCTCCTCATCCGTGGGTATAAAATCTCAGGACAAGCTGATGGATACCCAGATAAGAGAGTATGCAGAGAGCATTACAAAAACTTACGGATCCATGCCCGATACAGCTATGATGGAGTGCATCAATATTATTCATCAAGGCGGATCAGCAGCACTGAAAAGGATTCTGGCTAAGACGGCCAAACCTTACACATCTGAGCGGATCTATTCGGCTCTTTGCACGGATCCGGCAGATAAAAGTAATAACAACCAGGTAGGGGACTATACCACCCGCCAGAAAAAGGTGATCGAGATGATCCGGACATATGCGGCAGAGGAGGAAGCGAAAGTGAATTTGTGGGATAAAACAAAAAAACTTTTGGATGACCAGGTTGGATATCTGGAAAAACGCAGCAATGCAAATCTGGACAGTAAGACCGGAAATGCAGGATATGGCAACTACACAAAGTATTCTCGGGATGTGAATAATTGGGGCTTAATGGGATGTCAGGGACAGCCATGGTGCGCTACTTATCAGTTCTGGATCTGTGTCAAAATTTTCGGAAAGAAAAAAGCACTTGAAATCATGGGGAATGGGTTTTACAACTGCAACAGTGTCAAGGCTCATTCCCGGTCAAAAGGCACATGGCACAGTACGCCGAAGCCGGGGGCACTGGTCATCTTCCGGAATGGCGCACACATTGGCCGGGTTATTCGCATCTCTGGAAATACAATTTACACCAATGAGGGAAATACATCTTCCGGTGGTCTGAACCATGTGGAGGCAAACGGCGGCTGTGTGGCTGAGAAATCTTATACTATAGGAAACAGCCAGATTGATGGATATGTTTGGATTGATTACGGAGAGGCAGAGGTCAAGCCGGAAAAACCCTGGAAAGCAACCGGAACGGCTACGTCTACTGTAGACAATCTCTTTGTCCGGGCAGAACCAAACGGAGAAGTGATTGGCGAGCTGATGAAAGGCAACCGTTTTGAGATTAACGGAACCACAGATGGATCCTGGACACAGGTTAATGTAGCAAATATTGGTGTAGGCTGGGTATGGATTGCATATATCAAGATAGACGGCGCACAGACCAATGAGCCTCCGAAACAGGAGATTTCAAATAAACAGGATAAGACGCAAAGGCTCTTTGTTGGAAAGGTTACAGCCTCTAAATTAAACGTCCGTACATGGGCTGGCACAGTATTACCCAACAATTAAATCATATCCGCAGCTGTCCAAGGGAAATCTTGTAGACGTCATGAACTTTACTCAGAAAGCCGATGATGGCAGTGAATGGTATTACATTCGGATTGCTGGTGAGTACTATGGTTTTGTGAGCTCCAAGTACATCCAGAAACAGTAAAAAAACATCCCGGCAGGTTGGCCCTGCCGGGAGCATATTGTATCATCTTCGTGTTGCATTTCGTGTTGCATAGTTGTAATATTTACAGCATAAAACTATTGATTATAAAAGAATGAGATTGTTGCACAATACTGAAAAGGCTGTAAAACTGCTGGTTTCAAGAGGGGCGTACTATATATAATACAAACATATTATAATAGGAAGAAACTAAAAACTGGTTCAAGTCCTGTTGCCCGCATAAAAACGCCTGATTCCAGGCGTTTTTGTTAATTATTTTTGGAAATAATAAAAAGTGCATAAAATTATCACGAATTTGTTTTTATTTAATGCACATATAGAGCTTAATATTTCTTTTATGTCCGTATATTACGGATTCTATTGTGCAAAAATTCGATATTTGCACATTTATAGTTATATATCAGAGATCAGGGCGGTATTCACAGGAGTACCGCCCTGTAATTTTTTCAGAAAAAAGATAAAAATATATTGACTTTTTTCAGAAGAGAGAGTATATAATAAATTATAAGTAGTAAGTAAATAAGAAATATGAAGTAAGAGAGGTGAAGGATATGTTTAAAAAAAGCTTTTTGGATTCCTTATGAGGACAGCGCAGAATATCCTACTATGGTAAAAGCCATGCAGGCAATATCAGAGTACTGTGAAAAGAACGGAGATTCCTGTACCTTTACCGGTGATGATGAGGTAGAGATCAATGGAAAAGTTTATGAGATCTGCCGGGGCTATGAAAATGGGAGCCGGGGTAACTACGGCATCAAATGTAAGGAAAAATAAAGGAGAAAATATGGAAGATTACACACTTGTACAGCAGTTTCTTCTTATAGGACTGGATGGAACGGACAGCAGACATAAATCGGTTGCCAAAAGTGCTGTTCTTCGCGCAGCTGCCGCGGGAAAACGGGCAGAGAGACTTCTTGCCTCCGGTGACTGTCAAAGCCCGGGCTTTGCTGACAAACTGGAAAAAGAAATGAAAACCGTAAAATCCCTGAAAACAGAAGTTTTGAATAAGGAGGCCGGAGAGGATATAGGGATTCTGATATCCCGGGGAGCGCTGGATGAGGTTCCGGATCTTCTGGGCTGTGATATGTATTACGATACTGCAGGCGTGGATCTGATGGTGTACAGAAGTGATCAGGATATTTACCAAAAGGTGACAGAAGCCCTTCGGGCAGAACTTCTGGAAGAAGGAGAGCTGACCGATGATGGGATTCTGCTTCTGTGGATGATCCGTGAAAGTGGATTTATCCATGAGATTTTTTCGGCAAAAGAACAGGAAGAAATATCTCAGAAAATGGTGCGTATGGCAGCATCCGGTCAGTGGACAGGTGTGTTGTGGAAGCAGGAATTTCATAAAGCCTTTGAAAGTCTGGGGACAGCCTTTTTAAGGAAAAAGAAAAAACTTTTTCAGAATCCTTATATGCAGGGGGTAAATCTTACTTTTCCGTTTCTGGAAAGGCGTCAGGCTGTGTTTGTTGATTTTGTTATTTTTGGAACTACAGTCAGTGACCGCAGAACGGCAATGATGAGTTTTTTATGCGAACACGGGCATTTTGTGGAAGAAGTAAAGAATGGAACAGAAACTCTTTTAAAAATTGACAATATATTTTACCGCATTGTCCCCAAAACTGTTTCATGCCAGGGAATTCCTGTTCAGGGAGCGCTGCTTTCTCCTGTATACCGGTGAAGGGGGGCATATAAAATATGTCCAGACGGAGAACAATGGAAGCGATTCTTGCTTCAGACTATGTTTCCATAGGGGAGCTGGCGCGTCTGACCGGGTGTCGTTACAGTACCCTGAAGCATTATACTGAGGAGGGAATGCTGCCTTTTGAGCAGGAAGAAGAAAACCTGACAAGAAGGTACCGGAGAGAACAGAGCATACAGCTTGTGGAATGGATACGGCAGCAGAGAAAAGCCGGAAGGTCTGTTCCGGAAATCAAAGAGCTTCTTGCAGAAAATCAGCACACCTGCTCAGAGCAGGAATAAGAATATTGCGGGACAAGCAACTGCCGGACATAAAAGTATGGGGACAAAAGTAAGACTGACTTTTGTCCCGTTGTGGTATCAGAGGTAACGGATTTCGGCAGAGAGACCTCCGTCCTCGTCTGCTTCTACAACAGCATAGCTTGGTTTATGTCCGTTTTGTCTTGGAAAAGTAAGACTTCCCGGATTTAATACCATGATGCCGTCCTCTTCGTCAATAACTGGTTTATGTGTGTGACCGAAGAACACACAGTCACAGTTTCTGGATCTGGCCTCATCAATCAGACGGGAAAGATCCATAGAAACGCCGTAAAAATGTCCGTGGGTTACAAGGATCCGGTGTTTGAATACAGTAATTTCATCCTCTTTTGGAAGGTCGGAGAAGAAATCATTGTTTCCGGCAATAATTGTACAGGGACATTCGGCAAGGGCTTCAATGTAGAACTCGCGCCCTTCCACGTCTCCGCAGTGGAACAGCATATCAAAAGGCTGCTCTCTCAGAACCGCAGCTTCCAGATTGGCGTCTCTTCCATGAGTGTCACTGACAATAAGGAGTTTCATTGAAGCTCGTCCCTGATAGCCCTCAGAGCCTTCCCTCTGTGGCTGATTTTATTTTTTTCCTCCATAGAAAGCTCCGCAGAAGAACATCCGTATTCCGGAAGATAAAAAATGGGGTCATAGCCGAATCCGTTTTCGCCTTTTTCCTCGTAGCCGATCCTGCCTTCCATAGCTGCTCTGACTGTCCGAACAGTCCCGTCCGGGAAAGCGGCTGCAATGGCGCATACAAAGCGGGCAGTTCTCTTTTCATCAGGAACTCCGTTCAGGCGCTCAATAAGATTTGCATTTTTAATATGATAAGAAGTATGTTCACCCATGTAGCGGGCAGAATAGATACCCGGTTCTTTATTCAGGTAATCGATTTCCAGACCGGAGTCATCAGCAAGTACGATCTCTCCGGTAAGGTCACGGATAGCCGTTGCCTTGATGACTGCATTTTCTTCAAAAGAACTTCCGTTTTCTTCAATATCAGCTGTGATTCCGGCATCCTTCAGGGAAAGAAGCTGGATATCCAGATCACCGAGAATTTCGCGGATCTCCTTCATTTTTCCTTCATTGCCGGTGGCAAAAATTACTTTTTTCATTTGTTTGCATTCCTCCTTGGCGGTTTTGGCCCCAGAAACTGATTAGTAGTAGGTTTTTAACATTCCATTGTATATTTTGCGGTTTTTGTCCGCTTTTTTCCCAATATCATTTTCAGCTCTGTCATAGGACGTGATCAGGTACATGGACCATTTATTCAGACGGTTGAAGCTTTCTCCGATTTCCCGGTAAAGCTGCGGAAGAGCTGCTTTTTCTTCCAGACGCTCTCCATATGGAGGATTCGTGATCAGGAAGCCGTATGGTTTTGGGTGGCTGAGATCCTTAACTGCTCTCTGCTGAAAATGGATCAGCCTGTCCACGCCTGCCATTTTGGCATTGGAACGGGCTGCCTTCAGCGCTTCTGCGTCAATATCATAGCCCTGGATATCCGTTTCAATATGAAGGTTGATCCGGTCGTTTGCTTCTTCTATGGCGTCATACCAGCATTTTCGAGGAACAATATGCTTCCAGTCTTCAGAAAGGAAGGAGCGGTTCATGCCGGGAGCCATATCGGCGGCGATCATGGCTGCCTCAATAGGAAAGGTTCCGCTTCCGCAGAAAGGATCTACAAGGATCCGGTCTTTATTCCATGGGGTAAGCATAATAAGGGCTGATGCCAGAGTTTCAGTGATCGGAGCTTTTACAGTCATCTGACGGTAGCCGCGTTTATGGAGGGATACTCCTGAGGTATCAATGCCCACAGTGGCCACATCCTTCATAAAAGATACACGGATGGGAAAGCTTGCTCCGTCTTCCGGAAACCAGGAAATACCGTAGACGCCTTTCAGACGTTCTACAATTGCTTTTTTCATAATGGACTGGATATCGGAAGGGCTGAAAAGTGCGCTCTTTACGGAGTTGGCCTTGGCAACCCAGAATTTTCCATCCTGAGGAATGTAGTTTTCCCAGGGAATTGCCTTTGTTTTTTCAAAAAGCTCGTCAAAGGTCACCGCCTTAAATTCGCCTGCTTTCAGAAGAATACGTTCTGTGGTGCGGAGAAATACATTTGCCTGTGCGATTCCCGCAGCGTCAGCCAGAAAAGTTACTTTTCCATCCTCCACTTTGCTGATCTCATAGCCGAGATCAAGAATTTCCCGTTTCAGGACAGCCTCCATCCAAAATGACAGGGAGCGATCAGTTCCATATATTTCATGGCAGCCTCATTTCTCTGACAGTGTTTCCGTCAAAAATTCTTTAATAGTAAATATACTGTTTTCCAGAACTGCGTAGGTTGCAGGATTTCCCTCCTTGGGAATGGAAACAGAGCCTGGATTTAAAAGGATATATCCATCCATCTGCTGAGCTTTTAACACATGAGTATGTCCGTGGATCAGAATGTCTCCTTCCTGGAGAGGGGGAAGATTGTCCTGGTTATAAATATGTCCGTGAGTAGCATAAAAGGTTCTTCCGTCTACAGAAAGAATACAGTAGTCAGCCATTACCGGAAATTCCAGAACCATCTGGTCAACCTCGGCCTCACAGTTTCCGCGGACAGCGTAAATTTTGTTTTTATGTTCATTGAGAAGAGCAATGACTTCTTTGGGTGCATATTCTCTTGGAAGATCATTTCTGGGTCCGTGATAGAGCAGATCGCCCAGAAGAACCAGACGTTCTGCCTGCTCTTCACGGAACGCATCCAAAAGCTTCCGGCAGTAATATGCGGAGCCATGTATATCTGATGCAAACAAGTATTTCATTCAGGTATTCTCCTTATAATAGGTGTTTTGTATAAAATCCGTTCTGTTTTTACAGAACAGGATTTTTCTCTTTTACATTATCACGGTTATCCGGAAATTACAAGATTTCTTCCTCGATAAGCTTCAAAACCGCCGATCACAGACCGGGTTTTGTACCCTTTTTTTACAAAAAGCCTGGCGGCGGCCATACTTGAGCCGCCCCGCTGACAGTAAAAGATCAGAAGCTTTTCCCGGGGAAGCTCCCGGCACTGTTCAATCTGACTGTAAGGATAGTTTAACGCGCCGCGGATATGACTTTTCTGATAAAGGGCTGCATCGCGGACGTCTATGATGAGAGCGTCGGAACGGTCTGCATAATAATCAAGCATTTTGGCGGAAATGGTTTCAATGGGAAACATTTGAGTTTTCCTTTTTTATTTATCATATGCAGAAAAGAGGACGGAGAAACAGATCGGAAGACAGGACAGGGCGGATGCGGCATCTGCCTGCATCCGCCCTGTCCATACGGTTCTGTAAGAAGGGAGAAACGTTTGTTTTTTGCTGATTTTTTTCTTTAGTATCTGTCAGAGTAATTGTTCTGTTCTCTGTCGTAAGCGTTTGTAGTTTTGTTTTTAGAGCTGTTTCTGGAAGCGTTTTTGGAACTGTTTTTTCCGCAGTTCTGTGCGCTTTTATCAGAAGCTTTGTCTGTGTTGCTGTTCATGTTTTTGTTTTCTGTTTCATAATTTTTTGTCATTTTCATTTTCCTCCTGGTGTAATGTGTTGAATAGCTGCTGTTTACTATCCCGCAGGGTATTTTGGTATCTGTGCCAAAACCCCGAGACATACAGGGCAAAATGCTTCCTGTCACCTAAGGCGATTTGGAATGCATTTTGTCAACTTGCTTATTACACTGTCTATTATGTCAAAAAGTTGTAATAATATTCATGAAATCATATTGCTTTTTTTTTCCAGTTTATATTATAATCTAATCTGTAAAAAGAATTTACCCTTCAAAAATTTTTTTTACATAACCCCTTATTTAATTATTTATACTCCCCTCGAAACACCCGGTAGCTCCCCTACCGGGTGTTTCTCTGTAAAAAAGAAAAAGAAGGCCTGGAAAGCCCGGAAAAAGCGGACTGAGGGTCTGAAAAAAGAAATTGCGCAGGACAGACATTCCGCTTAAAAATGCTGTCAAACACAAATACAACAGAAGTTATATGGGAATGTGATCAGGATTTTTGTAAAGGGTTGTAGTTTCAATAGCAGGAAGGAGACTATGTGTATGAAAAAGATGAAAAATGTAACTGCAGTAGTTTTGACCTGTGTTCTGGCACTGGGAAACGGGGAGATCCTGTGGGCGGCAGAAGACAGGGCAGAGGCTCAGCAGCAGAAGGAGGAAGACGCCGGAAGTATCGTATCCCGGCTGACCGGACTTCCCTATATTGGCGGACAGCGTCTGGAGACGCCGCTGATCATGCAGGATGAGATAATGAAACTTCAGAATGTTCAGGAGGAAGGAATTCTCGGATGTCTGAAATGGGATTTTGATAATGATAACAGTGATGAAATTCTGGCAGTTACTTATGAGCCAAGTGAAACCTTTGGGCCGGAAAATAAATGTGTCAGGATATCCATGTATGAATTAAACGTGGATACCTGGATGGTTTCCGATATGTTTGAGCTGGGAGAATATAATCTGGAAGGAAGGTTTCAGGATCTGGCGGCAATGTCTGATACGAATTCCACTGCCTATGAGGGAAATATTTTTTTGAGAAGGGTAAACGGACAGTATCAGTTCTTTTATGAGTACAGCGCATCTCCCAAATATCTGGTCACAGGGTTTGAGTGGTATTTAAGAGGATATACCTATGACGGATCAGCCTTCTCAGTTATGGAAAGTACTCAGGATATGGAATATGCGGCATCGGGAATGGAAATAGAAGCTTTATTTGCTTTAGATCCAACACCGCTGCAGGGACTGGATTACGGACAGTATACGATCGATATGATAGAGCAGTATAAAGCCTTGGGATTCCAGGCTCAACGTATAGGTATAGGTACGGAAAATTTTATTGTTTATTCAACAGTCAGCCAGGATCCCCGCTGTTATTCGATTGTGCGGTTAGTGCGCGGAGACAGTATGGAAGAGGGGCAGTCAGCAGGTCAGTTTGTATATGACAGATTAAAATCGGAAAGATATCTGGAGGGCTTCTGGATGGATATTGAAGATCATACCTCGTCCATCCGGGAGATTGTAGATCAGACACATACAGAAGAGGAAAGCGCTGGTTCAGATACGGTATCTGTGGCAGGTTCCTATGAGGAGTTTTTAAAAACAAATCATGTGGGAGATTATTATGCCATAGTGGATGCCGGAGAAAATCAGGAATCCATATTAGTGGCAGCAACAGGTTTTTCCGAAATGGATGAGGACATTTATACACCGGAGTTGGGATATGATATTGTTCTTTACGGAAACAACGGAGGAACTGTCCGTCAGATCGGGGAGCCGCTGCATCTGAGCGAGTCCGCAGGTCCATGGTATTTTGCGAAAATAAGCTTATCTGCAATGGCAGAAGAGGCGGATATTATACGGTGGATATTGCCGGGGATTCCTACACACGAAATTTTCACCAGGAGGGAAGCAGCTCTGACTGGGTTCCCCTGTCTCTTCGAAAAAACAGAGGAGCTGCAGGCGGACAGGTGCAGCCGTCTCCGGAGAACAATGCGGCAGCCGGAGAATACATACTGCCAACCAGTAACAGCGAATATCTTACAGAAGAGACACTTATCAGCAAGGGGCTGACCAAAGAACAGCTGGGGCTGGCTAGAAATGAAATTTTTGCCAGACATGGAAGGATGTTTGATACGGCAGAAATACAGCAGTATTTTGATTCCAGATCCTGGTATGTTCCAAAGTATGCGCCGGCAGAGTTTGACGCAATGGGAGACGGTATTTTTAACGAATATGAAAAATACAATATGGAGTCCATTAAGGCTCTTGAGGACAAGCTTGGCTGACGGCTCAGCCTGTGGATATGCCCGTTGTTTACAGCAATCTGGTCAAAATGCTGTGTAAACAGCAGCCAGATTGTTTCGATGAATGTCTCAGCCGGTAATTTTTGGGTGAAAAGAGTCCGGGAAGATGTTATAATGAAAAATGATTCTAACTGTTCGCAGGTTACTGGGAATGGCGTGAGAAATAATAAATGATTTCAACCCGGAATCAGTTTATTGACGAAAGGAAAAAAAGGAGAACAGCAATGGATGTTCGTGAATTTCAGGAAAAACTTAAAAAAATGCAGGAGCTGGCCAAAGAGCAGGGCGGAAGTCTCAGGGCAGAGCAGATCAGAGAAGAATTCTCAGGAAGTGATCTGAACAGCAGTCAGCTTGTGAACGTGCTTAAATATCTTACCGGACAGGGAATCCTGATAGAGGGAATTGAGACAGAGACAGAGGGCTCAGACGCTCAGGAGGAAGTACGCCGGGTTCCTCTGACACAGGAAGAGGAGGCTTATCTGAAAGAATATCTGGAAAGCCTTCCCGGAGAAGAGGATTTTCCGGAAAGCGGGCGGCTTTTTGAAGAACTTAGAAGCGGAAGCGCAGACGCCGTACAGAGCCTTGCTGCCTGCTATATGCGTGCGGCAGCAAGGCTTGCTGTGGAAATGAATACAGAGGATATCTTTATCGGGGATCTGATCCAGGAGGCCAATGTAAGCCTTGTACAGGCTCTTGGCGCTGCCGGAGAGATTCTGCGCAGTGAGGAATGGCTTCTGGAACAGATCCGTGAGGGAATCCGTAAGGCCTGCAAGGAGCAGAGCCAGAGAAAATTTGAGGATGACAGTCTGGTGGCCAGGGTGGAGAAGCTGGAAAGCGCTGTGAGAGAGCTTTCTGAGGATGAAGAAGACGGAGAAAGCGCATTCAGTGTGGGAGAGCTTGCAGTGATCCTGGATATGGACGTAGAGGAAATCCGAGATACGCTTCGCCTTACTGGAGACGACAAGTGATGGGCTATTATGATTTACACGGCATTATTTTTCAGGATGTTTTAGAGTAGAAGAAACATGACGGAATTTCGGAGGCTATACAACATGCTTCAGGTCACTGTCCCGTGAGGCACTTAGGCATGTATATTCCAAAATCCCGGGACATACAGGGCAAAACGCCATCACCAAAGATGGTCCGGGATGCATTTTTACCAGGCTGCTGTGAAAGGCGGCAGCTTTATATGCCTGTGGGCAGCAGGTTGTAATCAGGTGTCATTTATGGTAGAATAATCGGAACGGGAGGTGTTTTTATGCAAATCAGAGAATCGGCGGAGGATTATCTGGAAGCGATTTTAAGGCTGTCCCAAAAGGGCGGAGGAGTAAGATCTGTGGACATTGCCACAATGCTGTCAGTTTCAAAACCCAGTGTCAGCCATGCCATGAAGCTTCTCAGAGAAGACGGTTATATTGCTATGGACCGTTATGGAACCGTGACTCTTCTGGACAAAGGCGCAGAGATTGCCAACAGAATTTATGAACGTCATACAGTTCTCACAACAATGCTGGAGAGCCTGGGAGTTCCTTCAGAGATTGCCAGAGCGGATGCGTGTAAAATGGAACATGATATCAGTGATGAGAGCTTTGCAAGAATTAAAGAACGTCTGATCGAGAATGGTCAGCTGGATTAAATAAAACATCCGGAGCAGTTTCAAAAGGAACTGCCTCGGATGTTTTACTATAATAATACAGATTTTAAATATTAAAGAAAAAAGTAATCAGTATCGGCACAAAGAAGGAACAGAGAATTCCATTAAGAACAGCCAGAACCACAGTTTCCTCATTTGTGTATTTCAGAAGTACAGGAAGGGTAGTATCCTCGCTGGTGGCTGCAGCCGGCGCAATACAGGTATAATTATTGAGCCTGGAGGCAATAATGGGAATCAGGAAAAAAGAGAAAAATTCTCTCATAAGATTGCTCATAAAGGCAATACTTCCCAGTTCCGCGCCTCCCAGACGGCTGGTGGTAACTCCCGCAAGACTGTACCAGCCCATTCCGCTTGCCACAGCAGCGCCCTCTGCCGGAGAAATACCCAGGATCACTGCGCAGATCAGCCCTCCGATGACAGAGCCCACTGTAATGCCAAGGGGGATAATAAGGATTTTCAGATGATACTGGCGGATTTTTTTGAGGATGCCGTTGTGCATTCCGATGCTGATTCCCACAGAAAACATCAGTATGTATAAAATCATATCTGAGTGTTGGCTTAAAAAGCTGACAGGCGTGGGATTGAAACCGGAAAGCCCGCAGAAAAGTCCCAGGACCAGGGCCAGCAGTGTAAATAAAACGATCATTTGTCTTCTCCTTCTGAATCTGAGTGCTTTTTCTCCATAAAGCGTTTTGTCAGTATGTAGACAAGAATAATGGAAACCAGAGTGGGAATCAGAAAGAACAGGAAGCTTTTCAGTCCCAGAGACGACAGTTCACTGAGAAAGTTTTCTTTCTGGCCAAGCATAACCCCCATGGAAAAAATAAGAAGGAGGGTGCACAGCATGGCAAGACGTTCGTTCCATTTTTTGATTCTTCCTGTCATGAGAAAACGTCCTATCAGGATTCCAACACCCATGACAATAAAAATTTTCATAACAGTTTCTCCTTTTAAGTCATATAAAAAATATTATATCATTTGCGGAAGCCCTTTACAATGGAGAGTTTACGCAAAAACAGCACAGGCTCTGAATATTTATCATAAGCCTGTGCTGTTTTTATCCTAATACGATATTTTGGCTGTAATCTTATATATCACAGCGTAAACATTTGCTGTCTGAAGGGCATCTGTCTGTAATTTTTCATGTTCTGCGCTGTACCTGATTAATTTTTGTTCTTTATTTAAGAAGACCTTTTTACAAGAAGACATACTTCAGTATAAACAGTACTGCCAGAACATACATCAGTACGCTGATCTTCTTTTCCTTTGCCTTTCCGGCCACAAGATTGATCACAACATAAGAGATAACGCCCATTGCGATACCTTCGGAAATACTGTACATAAATGGCATTGCAATGATTGCGATAAAGCATGGAATTGCTTCTGTGTAATCATTGAAATCAATTTTTGTAATGGATGTGAGCATCAAAAATCCTACCACGATCAGAGCCGGAGCCGTTGCAAAGGACGGAATAGCCAGGAAGATAGGTGACAGGAACAGGGACAGTCCAAACAGTATGGCTGCTACAATGGCAGTCAGACCGGTACGTCCGCCTTCAGCTACACCGGAAGCACTTTCTACAAAAGTAGTAACAGTAGAAGTACCGCAAACTGCGCCTACAGAAGTTCCCACTGCATCAGAGAGAAGAGCACCTTTGATTTTCGGGAGCTTTCCGTCTTTGTCAAGCATATCGGCTTTGGATGCCACGCCAATAAGGGTTCCCAGAGTATCAAACATATCTACAAACAGGAATGCAAACATGATGACAACAAAGTCAAGACTGAACACAATGGAAAAGTCCATTTTCATAAAGGTCGGCGCCATGCTGGGAACGCTGATTCCGTTGGAGAAATCAGGGAGAAGGCTGAAGAAGCCAAGCTCCGGATTTGGTACATACAGTCCAACGAACTGACAGATGATTCCAAGTCCCCAGGTGATCAGAATACCCCACAGGATGCTTCCTTTAATATTTTTTACAAGAAGGACTGCCGTAACTAAAATACCGATCAGAGCCAGTAAAACAGTGATTCCCATGCTGTTGAAGGTTCCGTCTTTTACAGCGCTTTTAAAGGAAAATACACTTACCAGTGTAGAGTCATTGTTTACAACGATTTTTGCATTCTGCAGACCGATAAATGCAATAAACAAACCAATTCCCACAGAAACCGCATGTTTCAGGTTCATGGGAATGGAGTTGAAGATTGCCTCACGTACATTGGTCAGAGACAGAAGGATAAAGATCAGGCCTTCTACAAATACTGCGGCCAGAGCCTGCTGCCAGCTGTAACCCATACCAAGGACAACGGTGTATGCGAAATATGCGTTTAATCCCATGCCCGGCGCCAGAACAAACGGGTAATTGGACAACAGTGCCATAAGGCAGGTTGCAATAAACGCAGACAGCGCAGTTGCTGTAAACACAGCGCCTCTGTCCATTCCGGAGGCCTCCAGAATGTTAGGGTTTACTGCCAGAATGTACGCCATGGTCATAAATGTGGTGACGCCGGCAATGACCTCGGTCCGTACATCTGTTTTGTTTTCCTTCAGGTGAAAGAGTTTTTCGAGTTTCATAATGCTACCCCTTTTTATTAAAATATTGCTAAAATATTTCCGTACCGGAAACATATTTGCCAGTAACACAGCGGGCGTCAGCCAGATAAGTAAGCCGCTCCAGACGTTCCCGTACTGTCAGAGACTGCGGATGCGGGAAATACGTGTCGTCAAGGATAACGGCGTCAAATTCATAACCCTCAAGAAAACTTCCGGTTTTGCCGAAGAATTCTCCGCCTCCCATTGTCCCCATATAAAATGCTTCTTCAAAGGAAAGAGGCTTCCTGTTGCTATCTATATACCTCCAGTGAAGCTTTGATACCTGAATTGAATCAGCAACAGCTCTCAGCATGGAAAGAGAATGGCCGCCTGCAATGTCGGTACCAAGTCCGGTATGGATTCCCTGTTCAAGATAAAGCTTTACAGGGGCGATACCTGATGAAAGATTGGTATTGGACTGAGGACAGTGGGCAACGTATACCCCCTGTTCTTTTATAAGCTGTATTTCTTCGTCCGGACAATAAACACAGTGGGCCATAATGGCAGGGCAGTCTTTTCCGCCAAAAAGATCAAACCGGCGGTAAGCGTCCCCGTAAAATCTGCTTTCGGGGCAAAGCTCCTGTACCCAGGAAACCTCGCCGGGATTTTCGGAAAGATGAGACTGTACAGGCAGTTTATAACGTTTCCGGATTTCAGCCAGCTTTTTCATCAGTTCATCTGAGCAGGACGGGTATAAAGCGCGGCGTCAGAATGGGCTTTACATTCTGATATTTTCCAATACAGGAATCAAGCCAGCGGATCGTGTCGGCAGCAGAAGTTTCTGCGTCTGCTTCCTGCAGAGTGTCCGGGCCGTTGCGGTCCATGTTGACCTTTCCCACAAAGGTTTTCAGACCGGTTTTTTGCCAGAAGCTCCATAAGGATATCTGTTGCTTCTACATGGAGTAGTACCGAAAATACATGGCTCTTGTTGTCTCGCTTTTTTTTCAGATCTTCAGCAAAAATGGAGTAGGCTTTTCGGGCATAGTCCTGATCCGAATATTTGGATTCCTCGGGAAAAGTTACAGAGTTCAGCCAGTCCAGCAGTTCCAGATCCATTCCCATTCCCCGGAAACTGTACTGGGGAGCATGAAGATGAAGGTCTGTAAAGCCCGGGATGATCAGACTGTCTCCCGTATCTCTTATGGGGATTCCCTGGAATTTTTTCCGGGAGGGAGGAAAATACTCCTGCACATTTTCCGTTTTCGCAGACAACATAGGCATGTTCTCCGGAGACAAGAGTGTTTTTGTCTGTGCTGAAGCAGACATTTCCTTTTAGTGCAAAAGAAGAATTCTGTTTCATATGGTTTACCTTCCTTTCTTCTTTGCAGCCAGGGCGGTTTTGAGCAAAAAAATTCCAACTACCTTTTTCGGATACCCTGAATAAGACTTATAGGCAACTATTACGGTAGTTGGTAGAAACGTCCAACCGATTATGGACTTATATAAGCTGCTGCAAATACCTTTATTTATATGCTTTATATTATATATGGAAAAGAATTTTCTGTCAATTAAAAACAAACAATTTAAACTATCGGAAATGCAGAAAATCACAGTTGAAATTTGTGCAAAATGTTTAAGAAGAAAATTAAAGAATTTCTCTGGCAAGAAAAACATATCC
>ENA-OQAB01000710-OQAB01000710.1-human-gut-metagenome-genome-assembly--contig:-NODE-710-length-17217-cov-5.124342_pt1 | contig 17217 bp, 17 predicted proteins | sample MGYA00242490_ERZ504517 | MGnify/ENA primary metagenome ERZ504517 (study PRJEB26092, sample SAMD00036298) | human gut metagenome | host: Homo sapiens | study: EMG produced TPA metagenomics assembly of...
GTTCCCACATACTTATTGTTCATAAAAATCATCTCCTTACTTTTTAACATATTTACCACTTGGAAAACAGCTTATCTTGCTTCTATTTTAGCACAGTTTTTTCGTGCTGTACCCACTTTTATCAAAATATTTATAAATCTCTTCACCGCCTCATCCGAACTACTTATTCCCTGCTCCGCTATACTCACAATCTTCTAAGCGTTCATCAGGCAAATAACAGGTACGTCTCTCTTTGTCCACTAGCTGTTTTACAAAATCTGTATTTGGATTACGCAAAAGGTCGTCCGGCTTTGCATACTGCTGCACCTGACCTTTATCCATAACAAGCACCTTTGTGCCAAGTTTCAGCGCCTCCGAAATATCGTGAGTGACAAACAAAACGGTGATCCTCGTTTTTTTATGGATTTGTTTCAGCTCAATCTGCAACTGTCCACGAGTAATTTCATCAACCGCACCGAAAGGCTCGTCCATCAGCAGAATCTCAGGAGATGCCGCCAGTGCTCTTGCTATTCCAACCCTCTGCTGCTGTCCTCCTGACAGCTCAATCGGATATCGCTCTTTCAACTCTTCGTCAAGACCAACCAGTTTCATCCATTTGGAAACTGCAAGCTTGGTCTTTTCCTTATTTTTCTTGTTGATGAGATTCGGAACATAAGAAATATTCTGTTCTACTGTCATATGCGGGAACAAAACGCTCCCTTGAATTGCATATCCGATATTGCGCCGCAGCTCTGTCAAGTTTTTATCCAGAATATTGCTTCCGTCTACAAAAATATCACCGCTTGTCGGCTCGATAAGGCCATTTATCATTTTTAAAACCGTTGTTTTTCCGCATCCGGAAGAACCGATGATCGTAACAAATTCACCCTTTGCAACAGAAAAGTTGAATCTTTCCAAAACAACTTTGTTCCCATATACTTTTTTGATATTTTTAAATTCAATTGCTGTGTTCATTTCTTGTCACCTCATTTCAAAAGATTTGCATTTCGCAAAAACGTTTCGGCTACTTCTCTTGGCTCTTTCCCTCGCTTTCGACAGCGTAATTCATTTGTGCCATATCTTTATCTGAAATAACCCCTGTAAGCTTGTTAAATATTTCCGCCAATTCAGGATGTTCTTCTAACACTTCAGAACAAATCACATTTCCGCACAGATAGGACGGATAAAAATTTTTATCATCCTCTAAAACAGTAACATCTGAAACGCTTAGCTGTCCGTCTGTCGTAAAAAATGACCATTACACCAATTTTTCCTTCATTGATTGCCTGATATTTCAATCCAATATCCATGTCCATGGTCTTTTTGAATGTGAAACCATAAGCGTCACAAAGAGCATCATATCCATCTTCCCGCTCAAAGAAATCATATTCTGCTCCGAATACAAGCTGTCTTTTTTCAAAACCATATTCCAAGCTGTCCCTGTATATTCTGGATAAATATCAAATTCACCACTTTCCATTGCAGGCTCAATATTCGATTTGCCTCCGCCGACACCTTGTGTTAACTCCACATTTAAATCTGTATCCTGTTCGATCAGAATGTCCAACATTTCCCCCAACACATATTGTTCTGTCATCGGCTTTGTCGCAATATGTATTGTATCCTGTCTATTAACAGGAAATAATGTGCCAATCGCCATGCACAGGCAAAGTAAACATACGACAATTGCTATTATACGATTTGTCTTTTTCGCTTTTATGCTGCGTCTGCTGATTCGTTTTTCAAAAAAAACAAGCAGAAAATCCATGATCAATGCAAGCAGAGCAATGAGTAATGCTGCCAACCATAGTCATTGCGGCGTTGTTTGTCGTGATTCCTCTGTAAATCGCAACACCCAAACCTCCTGCACCGATGAACGAAGCTATACCTGCAAGGGCGATTGTCATTGTAACCATATTGCGAATTCCGGACAAAATAACCGGCATCGCAAGCGGCAGTTTTATCTTGAAAAGAATCTGCATTCTTGTACTTCCCATACCTTTTGCCGCCTCTAAAATAGCAAGGTCAACATTTGATATTCCGGTGTGGGTATTTCTTACCATTGGCAAAAGAGCGTAAACCGTCAGTGCAATAACAGCAGTCGCATTTCCAACACCCGAAAAAGGAATTAAAAAGCCAAGCATAGAAATAGATGGGATTGTATATAAAAAATTTATTATTCCCAAAGTCCGTTTTGCTGTCTTTTGAAATTCACTGATCAGGATTCCGACTATGCCACCGAATAAAACAGCTATCACAATAGCAACCAGAGAAATCTCTAAATGCTCCCATAATAGATTCAAAAAGAAAGCCTTTTTTTCTATAAAGACCAACCACATACTCTGTAATACACTTTTGCGGACAAATATGTTCGCACTTTCCACATTGAATACATGCATCTGTAATAAGAAACCCGTTTTCTTTTGTCTTTGCACTTCCGAGCATAAAACCTTCTCTGACAATCGGCTCTTTTCCCAAGTCAAAAAACTCAACAGAACCATTCTCAATGCAGAACGCTTCGAGTACATATCTGCTCTCATTAGGATAAACGGTGTTCATGGACGGATTTTCCTCAAAAATCCTGTCAATCCACTTTCTGTGTTCTTCCAAATTTTTCAGCCTTACCGTCTAACCGGATCATTTGAAAATTTTGATTCATTCCAGTAATGGCAACCTGACTGTTTTTGATAATCTGGCTGTAAAAATCTTTTCCTCTTGCGGTGCAAAAGTACAGTTTCTCATTTTTCAACCAGCATCACATCAATAATACGAATTTGAGGAAGTCCCTTTTCATCAACTGTGGCAAACGCAACATCCTTTACTTCACGTAATATTTCCAAACATCTCTGAACATTCATATCCATTCCTCCAAGTAATTGTTGTAATATTTTTCATTACAACAAATCTACCATGTTTCCGTTGTATTGTCAATAGTTACAACCATTTCGTCATTATATTTTACACCTCAGACATTCGTCCAAAAACTTCATTCTAAAACAAGCAGCAGTCAATCTTACAGATTAACTGCTGCTTCAAATGTTTTATTCTTCTCTATAATTCCGATATCCGGTTCCATATCGTTCCATACTCTCCAGATGATCTGTATGTAACAGCATGTGCGCCTTATGTTCATTCGGCTCACCAAAATATTCTTCATAGAGGCGCTTGATATCCGGATTGTCATGTGAATAACGGATTTTCGCATCTGCATCTAACTGATAAAGCCTCTTGCCTCTTTCAAAAGCCCGCTCCTCTCCGTCGTGAATCGGCTGTCCGCCGCCCCCTACACATCCGCCCGGACATGCCATCACTTCTACAAAATCATAGTGTACTTCGCCTCTCTCGATTTTCTTCATCAGCGCCCTTGTATTTCCAAGTCCGCTTACCACCGCTGTCCGCACGGTAATATCATCAATCTGAAATTCTGCTTCCTGCACGCCGTGGTTTGCATTGAAGCCTTCCGCTCTCACTGCCTGAAATGCATCAGCCGCTGCATTCTCACCTTTAAGGAAAAAATATGCACTGCGAAGCGCCGCTTCCATTACACCGCCAGTCGTTCCAAAGATCACACCGGCTCCTGTTCCCTCCTGCATTGGACGATCACTTTCTCGATTTTTCAATGTCTCCGGACTAATATGCGCTGCTCGAATCATTTTCACGAATTCTCTTGTCGTAAGTACCACATCAATATCTTTACCTGCATATTCTCCGTGGAACAACTCCATCTCCTGCTCTCCTTTTTTTGCCAGACACGGCATGATTGAGACTGTGAAAATCTGCTCCGGACTTACGCCTAGTTTTTGCGCAAAATACGTCTTCATAACTGTACCAAACATCTGCTGCGGTGACTTTGCAGAAGAAACATATTTGACCATATGAGGGAACTGGGATTTTGCAAATCGAACCCATCCAGGACAACACGAAGTGAACATTGGACGATCCTTTAATTCTCCTGAAGTAAATCTCTGAATAAACTCCGTTGCTTCCTCCATAATCGTAAGATCCGCTGAGAAGCAGGTATCAAACACATAATCGGCTCCCATTTTCTTGAGTGCATCCAGGATCATGCCCACTGTCGCCTCATTTGGCTGCAGCCCAAATTCTTCTCCCCATGCGGTACGCACTGCCGGAGCCACCTGTGTCACTACAATCTTATTTGGATCTGAAAGAGCCTCCCACACTTTCTCCGTGTCATTTCTCTCTCGAAGAGCTCCCACCGGACAATGCGTAACACACTGACCACAGAGCGAACAGGCTGACTCTTCAATCGTCTTATGTCCAGACACATTTACCGTTGTTCTGGAGCCTGTTCCTTCCACATCCCAGATATGCAATGACTGTACCTTATCACAAACCTGAATACAACGCATGCATTTGATACATTTGGAAGAATCCCGAATCAATGGAAACTCTTTGTTCCACATCTGTTTCTCTAATTGCATCCTGTATGGGATTTCAAGAATGTTCAAATCATTCGCAACAGTCTGCAGCATACAGTTTCCACTTCTCGGGCAAGTAACACACTCACAATTATGCTGTGAAAGAATCAATTCTACATTCGTTTTTCTATGCCTTCTCACCTTCGGACTGTTTGTGTAGATGACCATCCCCTCTTTTGCCACATTATTACACGAGGTAATCAGTCTTTCTTTTCCTTCCAACTCCACCACACAGACGCGACAGGCTGCAATCTCATTGATTCCTTTCAGATAACATAGATGTGGAATCGGAATCCCATTCTGGGCAGCTGCCTCCATGATCGTGCTATTCTCTTTTACAGTAATCTGCTTTCCGTCTATTGTAAGATTTACCATATTTTTTCTCTGCCTCCTTTAAAGATTCCATATCCGAAATGGTCACATCGCAGACAGCGACCGGCTTCCTGCTTTGCCTCTTTTTCTGTCATGCAATTCTCACAGCCTTCCCAGTCTTTCACACGCTCGCTTGCCTCACGCTCTGTCAAATTCACTCTGCCACAAGGAGTTCTGTCATCTAAATGCGCTTCCGGAATCTCCACATCACAGGAAATCTCATGACGATATCCCCAAATACTCATCAATATTGGCAGCCGCCACTTTCGCCGCCGCAATCGCTTTGATAACAGAAGCTGGTCCGCTTGCACAGTCTCCACCCGCAAATACTCCCGGCAGATTTTCTATAGAACCATTACTCTTTGTGACGATTTTCCCGCGGCTTACCAGAATTCCGGCCTCCTCAAAATGTTTCGTCTCTATATTTTGACCTACTGCAACAACTAAAACATCACAAGGAATGTACACATCTTCCTCACCGGTCGGTTTGATACTTGCGCGACCATTGTTAATTGCGCTGATCATCTGCGGTGTCACATAGATCCCCTTGATGTGATGATTTTCATCCACATCTAAAGAAGCCGGTGCCTTTAATGTCTGCATCTCAATGCCCTCTGCCACTGCACCCTCAATCTCTATCGGAAGCGCTGTCATATCGGCAGCCCTTCTTCTATATACGGCACTGACTTTCTTCGCACCAAGACGTTTTGCTGTACGAACAACATCCATTGTAACATTACCGCCTCCGATTACCGCAACTTCTTTCCCTGTCAGATCCATGATGATATTCTGACCTACATTTCTTAAAAACTGCACTGCCGAAAAGATCCCTTCTGCATCCTCGCCTTCCAAGCCCAGTTTTTTTATCCGTACTTGCTCCAATGGTAATTAACACTGCATCATACTCTTTCTGAAGCTGCTGAATCGTAATATCTGTTCCGATCTTCAAACCGTATTTTACCTCAACACCTGTTTTTAAAATAGCATTCACATCTTCTTCAAGGCGTTCTTTTGGCAGACGATAGTTCGGGATTCCGTAACGAAGCATTCCTCCAAGCTTCGGAAGCATCTCATAGACGGTTGTCTGATGTCCCATAAGCTGCAGATAATATGCCGCACTTAATCCTCCCGGGCCTCCGCCGAGCACTGCAATACGCTTTCCGGTGGACGGTGCACAAGCCGGTGGTTCCACCTCACCTGCAAAATCCGCCGCCACTCTTTTCAAACCACGGATGTTAATGGCATCATCCATCATATTTCTACGGCATCTCGCCTCGCATGGATGCTCACAGATAAACCCACACGTAGTCGGAAACGGATTGTCTTTACGAATCAGACGAACTGCATCCCTTATATCTCCCCCTCTCCCGACAAGCGCTACATATCCCGGAACATCCACATGTGCCGGACATAACGATACACACGGCACCGGCTGGCTGTATGTACAGGTACAACGCCCATTTTTTATATGCTCCACATAGTCATCACGATAACCGATCAATCCTTTATATACTGTGTGAGCCGCCTCATAGCCGATGGCGCAGTCCGCCGACTCCATAATAGAAAGCGCTGTCTGCTCCATAATATCCAGTGTCTCCATCGTCGCATTTCCATCCAGCACATCCTTGATGAAACCATTCAATTGTCCAAGACCGATTCGACATGGCACACATTTTCCACAAGTCTGTGCATGACATAGTTCCAAAAATGCACGCGCCATATCAACCGGACATAATCCTGGCGGGCTCGATTCAATTCTGCGTTCCAAATCCTTATAGAGCTCTTCCATAATAATATCAGCTCTTGTAGGCGACGCAAGCTCTAATCTACTCATTGCTTTTACCATCCCTTCTTTTGTTTTACAAATACGCTCACTGTAGTGTAGTAACGTAATAGTAGCTATTATAGCATCAAGCGAGAGGCTTGTAATTATTTTTGCTAAAAGTAGTTTATTTAACAAAATGGTTAGATTTTTAACAGAGCGTCACTCTCTAAAAAGCGAAAATTGTCCATCCTTGAGAGACTTTATTTTTCTGTCCGTAATCTTATCATACTGTGTAAGCGTTCCGCATAACAGCGGTGAACTTTTTATCATATTGTCTCGCATTCTCTTTTACCTTTGTTTCATGGAAATTTGCATAGCAATATTTACAACCATTGAAACACGTATTGTATGTTCCCACTTCAACACTCTCCAAACAACCACAAGACTCTCTCTGATATTTATCTTTCTGTCCGCTCAGCTCACATCCTAAAAGCTTTTCAATCAACCTTTTATCAATACAATGCCCTTTTGAAATTCCAAACTCCTGAAGATTGATTTTCTCAGCACATGTCTCAATATCCAACGAATATCTTAAAGCAATCTCTGCCATTTTTTCAGCAAGAGTTCTCGTCTTCTGAGCCGTCATCTGCTGAATTGCAAGAGTTCTTGTATTTCGCATCGTTTTTTTGTAGAAATCTATAAAACTAATCACAACTTTATCCGTATATCCAGCAAGACTCGCCGCAATCTCCTCAAATGCTTTTATATGATACTCTACCGTATATCTGTCACTTAGAAATATCGGATCATATCTCCATATCACCCTCTCTTTTCCAATTTGCTCAGATAACCTTTGAAATGTGGGAATCAGTGCTTCCCTCTTGTGCGGAAGATTTGGTTCCACATCTCTTCCGTACCCAGTCAGTGTAAATTGAAAATAATACATGTAAGGTTTTAGTTCTTCTAGTTTTCCTAACATATTGATTGGATTTTTTGTCCAAAATACAATACAATCTATCACGTCCGGTGATAGATTGATTTTACTTACCTGATGTGCATTCATCGGGTTACGCACATATAAAAAGCCCTCTCTTATTCTATTTATAAACCATTCCGAATAATAATTCGGAATATCTGTTCTTCTGCTTGCACTTAATATCATGGTGATTCCTCATTTTTTCACTGTTTTGCAGTTTCTATCCTATTCATCAGTCACAGCACCTTATAATCCGTTCTCCGCATTTAGCACAGAAGCCTTCAATTACCACGCCAAATTTATCTTTCCGCAGACTATATCCCGGCTTAAATGATACTTTTCCGCAGTTAATACAGAACGCTATTGTGAAACCATATTTCCTTCATCTCATCCGGATAGCTTTTCCAAAGCTTCACAGCTTCTAGGTCTGTTGTTCCACCGCCCTTAGTAAACCATCTGTTTCCATCTCTCGCCTAATAAATTGCTCTATCGTATATTCATCACAACCATCCTTTGAAACTGTTCCGCCATTTCTTTATATTTTCCTGTATATTTCAATATCTCCCCTCCTCTTTTTCACTACCAATATCTTCTCCCACTGTCTTGCTAGACTCCAACGCTTGATATTCCTGATTTAACTCCCTCAATAATTCTTCTTCGCTTGGTAAATATAATTTATATTTTGAAGCAAAAATTCTGTGTTTCATTTTCAGGCAGCGTATATTTAACCACAGATTCACTTTTATCTGCACATAATACAATGCCAATCGGAGGATTGTCCCCTTCATTCATAAGCTCCCGCTCATAATAGTGAACATACATTTGCATCTGACCTAAATCCTGATGTGTTAAATCACCAACTTTTAAATCCATCAGAACAAAACATTTCAAAATGTAATTATAGAATACAAGGTCAATTCTAAAATGACGACCATCGAAAGTAATTCTTTTCTGTCTGGCAACAAAAGAAAATCCTCTACCGAGTTCTAAAAGAAATTTCTGCAAATGTGTAATTAACGCTTGCTCTAAATCACTTTCATAAAAATCATCATTAGGTGTCAGCCCAAGAAATTCCAACACATACGGGTCACGTATAACATCTTCTGTTTTTTTCGCTGGCTCTAATGTCTGTATTTCCTCTGCAACTTGCTTTTTATTTTTACTGGATAATAACCTTTCATAAAAAAATGAATTTATCTGTCGCTCAAGTTATCTGGTACTCCATTGAGATTTTACAGCTTCCTGCATATAAAATTCTCTTGCATTTTCATTCTCTACTCGCATCAGAAGCCGATAATGCGTCCAACTCAATTCGATACGCAATGCGTAGCCATCTGGAAATGTCAAATAAAACTGTCGCATATTTTTCAAATTGGCAACGGTAAATCCTTTTCCAAAATCCTGTGTCATTTGCTTTGACAACTCTTTTAGTAAACCTGTACCATACTCCGCTTTCTCATTACCACCTTGTTCTTCAATGATTGATTTCCCGATATTCCAGTAGGCTTCAACCATTGCAAAATTGGCTGTCTGATAGACTTTATTTCTTGCTGAAATTAAAATTTCTTTAATTTCCTTATAAAAAATTCGTTCATCATATCAAAGCATCCTCTCATTTACAAATTATCTATTAATCTTTCTAATATTTTGCAATACAAGCTATATTACTTCAAAATATCTCAATGCATCCCTTATTGCTTCCACTTTCTCTGCTGTCGGATGTTTCCTCGGCTGTTTCAATTCTTCCACCGCATTATGAACATCATACATCGGCAAGCCCAATTTTCACTTCACCTCTGCGATGTATGCGGTATGTATCTTGAAGCCATATTTCGCTTCTATGTATTCCTTAATCATCTTGTTGGTCACGCGCTCTTTCGGCTTGTACGCAACGGCTCTCTTAGCAATATTATATTATCAAGCGGCACTTTTCCTTCGCATTGATAACACTATCTGGTTATTTTCGGGACAAAAGCATGATACTTTCAACGGTATTACCAGATTCCCACAAAATCTTCCTTACTTCTTTACCATCACGATATATCGGAAAGTTAAACTCAATAGACTTTAACGGCATTTCCGATTCACCATGCGGATAAATTTGAACTTCCTTTATAAGATAAGTAATTATACTCTTCTTTTCTTCATCACTTATTGTACCAAATCGCTAGCGCGATGGCTAGCATTACGTACAATACAATCGTTGCTTTTTTCAAATAAAAGTAGCAGTTTTTTTGTATATGTTATATTGTTGAATTACCCCTAACACAACAAACTCACACAACAAAAGAACTGCTATGATTAATCTATCACATTTTGTATCATTCAACAATTACATATCTGATTTTTTTATTCGCCCACCTCCGTTTTGCTGTTTGTTTTCACTATTTACTACAAGCAACATTTATTTCAGGAGGTTCATTATGAACAAATATTTTAATTCTTACAGAAAGATGATTTCTCTCCGTGGTCTTACCGACCATACGATCAAAAGTTACTCCACATACATCCTTGCATACTTTGACTTCTTAACTGACGTGATTCACAAATCCCCGGAAGATGTTACCTGGGATGAGATGCGTCAGTTTGTTAGATGGCTTCAAGATACCCGTTCTCTTTCAGATCGTACCATGAACGCCGTTATCTCTCAATTACGTTTCTTTACCATTTACGTACTTCACAAACCTTGGGATGCGACACAACTTCCTTTTCGTAAATTTGATAATTACCTGCCTTACGTACCTTCCCAGCAAGAAGTAAAAACCTTCATCTCCACCATTCCGGACTTGAAGCAAAAAGCCATGGTTTCCCTCATGTACTCTTCCGGTCTCAGAATTGGCGAAGTCTGTCATCTGAAATATCAGGATATTGAACGTCGCAACATGCGGATTCATATCTCTCATGGCAAGAATCGTTCGGATCGTTATGCTCTCCTGTCAAAAACAGCATTGGAAATCCTTTCACAATACTGGTTTGCTTATGATAAGCCTGTGGACTGGCTTTTCCCAAAACAACGTGATAAATCGCAGCCGATTGATACTTTTTATCTTTCCAGGCATATCCACGAACACGAAAGACGGCTTGGATGGCCTGAACGTATTACCTGCCATTCCTTCCGCCATGCTTTTGGCACTCACCTTTATGAAAATGGTGCAGACCTTCTGACCATTCAGGCATATTTGGGGCATAAATCTTTGGCTTCAACATCCATTTATGTTCATCTTGCCACTAACAGTATGCATAAAGCGGTTAGTCCTTTCGACATGATGGGAGGTGATTTCCTTGAATAAACCTTCCAAAATCCAACAGATTTTTCTGTATTCCTATGAGGATTTCCAGTCTTCGGATTCTTATGCATCAGGCGTACAGGAAAAAGCAGCACATGCTATCTTGAATTGTAAATCCGGTAGCCTTGGCTACAACATCACCCAGTGTTCTGACTGTGGACACATGGAATTTCACAATAATTCCTGCCGCAACCGCAACTGTCCCAACTGTCAGGCAATCCTGAAAGAATTTTGGATTGACAAGCGGCGTGCGGAAGTCATTGATTCTCCTTATTTTCACGTAGTGTTTACGGTTCCTCATGAACTGAACCCTTTGATTTATGGGAATCAGAAACTTCTGTATTCTCTGTTACACAGATGCTCCTCTGAAACACTTCTTGAACTCGCAAGAGACAGGAAGTATCTTGGAGCAACACCCGGCATCATTCAGGTTCTGCACACTTGGGGACAAACACTAAACTTTCATCCTCACATTCATTGCATTGTTTCAGGCGGTGGTCTGTCCGTCGACCAAAAACTTCGCAGATGTGGCGAAAAGTTCTTTATTCCAGTTCGCGTAATGGCAAAAGTATTTCGTGGAAAGTTTCTTTGCTATCTGCAAAAGTACTATGTCACCGGCAAACTTGTTTTCTCGTCTTCCTGTGCAGAACTTCGGAATTCTTACTCTTGGAATGAGTTCCGTGATTCTCTTTACAAGATGGATTGGTGTCCGTACATCAAAGAGACCTTTAACGGCTTCGGTAATGCTATTGAATATTTGGGGCGTTACACTCATCGAATTGCCATTACGAATACACGTATTCAATCTGTAACAGATACACACGTTTCCTTTGCGGCTCGTGATTACAAATCCGGCGAAACCAAAACAGTAACACTTGAAAATAAGGAATTTATCCGACGTTTCCTTATGCATGTGTTACCGTCCGGCTTCCAGAAAATCCGCTACTATGGTTTTCTGAACAACCGCACGAAGTCGGAAAGTTTAAGAATCATCTTCAAACTACAAGGATATCAAAAATTCAAACAACGGTATACCGGACTTTCGGTTGCGGAACTTCTGAAAGAAGTCTGGAATTATGATATTCACATATGCCCTGCCTGTGGTTGCAGTAGTATGACATACCTTGGAAGGTCGTATACTTATCGTAACTAACCTTGCTTTTATTTCATATGTTTCAACAGTCCTCCCTATGGGAGGTCTTATTGACGTGCCTTAAAACAGAAATTTGTAGTTAAACGCATATATATTCAGCCATAAACCGCTTGATTTTATTGCTTTTTGAGAAGATTTGAAAAATACAATCCCCATATACTTTTCAGAAAAACGTCCGCGAATTGGTACAATTATGAAGAATCACATTTAGAGCAGTTCCACACTTTTCAGAAACTGCTCTTTTTACCTGCTAAAAATGTGATACTTCACTTAAGAATTATATCATATTCTTCACAATTTCCTATCTTACTTTCTATAAATCTTTTCACAGAAAAACGCCCCGCCAAAGCAGAACGCATTTTTCTTTTCATATTATATTACCCAGAACATTTTCTGTGAAACTCTCACCTCGCTATTCATCTCAGCGTCCGTTTACACAGTGAACTTAAAAGCAACATCATTGTTTCCTGGTCTATTTCTTCATATACGTTCATGGTCAGACTCCTTTTCTTTGGGTTGTACGCAAAAAACTCTATAAAAAGTTATCTTAGTTTCCATCACAACATAATATTGGGTCAAATCATATATGAATATACCCCTTACAGTTGTTAATATTATAGGAAATATATCAAAAAATTTCTTCTAATCTATTTAGTACAAAATTCCTTCCCGATTTACCGGAACCTTTTCCTACATATTTATAACTATCTTTTCAAATTCTACCTCTAAATCAATAAAATGCTATAACTTATACTCTGCAAAAGCAGCGTATACCACCTAAAACAGAACTCAATAGCAGCTGATCCAAACCCTTTCTTAGCATCAATTCTTCTTTCCACAACATTTTTTATATTTCTTTCCTGAGCCACATGGACACGGATCATTTGGATATATTTTCTTTTCTACTCGTATTGGTTCCCCGTTCAGCCCGCTCGGAAACATTGTTGTTTGAATAACATCTGTATTTCCATTTAAGTCAACCGGCACCCCCATAGCCTCCAACTGCGGTGCAGCATCCTTTAAAATTGCAGCTGCATTAGAACTTGCCGGAACAATTGTTGGCATTTTATCGACAGACTTTTTTCTTACCATTTCACTTGGTTTGTACCCTCTGTTCTCTTTCATTCGGGTATTGTTATGTGCCGCCACAAGTAACTCTAGCAATTCATTTATCATCTTCTCTTCAAATTCAATATTGGCTTCCGTCATTTTATTGATAATTTTTGATGGTGATTCTCCTTCATAACTATTTGCCCACACCTGCAGACACCACGTCACTGCCTGCTCATAAGAAAACTTCAATTTCTTAGTAAAAAAAGATTCCAGTTTTTTATATGCAGACGAACTTGCCTCATATCCAATTCTACATATCTCATCTATCTGCTGTGCTGAGGGGATATAAAAATCTTTATCCATCTGCTGTCGAAGCAAATAATCAAATTCTGCATCTTCAAATAACTGCAGATGCACAAATATTCCTTTTTCTGAGTATAACGGGTTCTCTTTTGGCCATCCTTCCATCCCAAGTTTATCCATTGTAAAAAGACACGATTCCACAATATCAACCGGCATTTCCCAAAGCATTCCTATCATTTCATCTATAGAGTCCTTTACTTTCTGTCTATACATTTCATAGATAACTTCGATCGGCGCTATTCCATAGTATTGTATAAAGAAATGTATGCACTTTACCAGCCAACCTTTTCTACATTGCTTCAATTGAAATGCTTTGTCATCTATTTTAGAAAAGGCAACAGCAACATCTTCAAATACGCAAAATCTGTCAGTTGGATCTTCAAAATATCCAATCCAATATCTGCAAAGCTGCATCGCATCTACCACTTCATTTACAGAAACAGCAGTAGGGGAAATACAAGCTTTCCGAAATAAGTCCATCTGTTCTTTTGTAAGGCATGCCAATCTGCTTCTAAGCATTTCCTCGGCACAAAAAGTATCAACAATTCTATTTATTAAATCAGCTTTTCGAAGTCCTGAGCACTTTTTGATTTCAAAACTTCTTGCCTGATCTAACAGTTCTTCTTTTGTATATTTTGTTAAATATTCTCTTAAAAACATTTCTGCTCCCTATCTACTCATATTTTATCTTCTATAACGAAATCCATATTCTTTTTTTAATCTCTCATATATTTCAAATGCGATTGGACAGACTTCTACTGTTTCCACTACACTGTACAAACTATGTAACCTCTCTGGCTGATCCGTATATGGATATTTCCTACAATTCTCAGGTTTATATTCTCCCAGCTTACAGTTTCCGTCTTTTTCCAGAAAATCACATGGATGATGCTTAGTTACATATATGTTTTCACTTTCTTTTTTCATCAAATAAGACTTTATGAACTCTTCTTTCGTAATTCCCAAATATTCTGCATCTTTCTCAAAATCTTCTTCCGGAATACTTCCGCAGTACATCTTACAACAGTTCCTACATCTGCTGCAGTCATAATTTGCAAACAACTCTTCATGAAGTTTTTTGAACTGTTCGTCCAATTCTTTTTCATCTGCATTGCATTTTAAAAATGTACGAAATTCAATATTTTCATTTTCCTTTTTCTTGGCCTCAAATTTTACTTTTCTTGGTGCAATCATATTATCACCTCATTTTTCTCATCTTTTGCTGACACTGAGCCTTTTCTCACCCAACTCTGTCCCGTCAAATTTATCCTTTACATATTGACAGGTTGCAAAATAATAATCCTGATTTCCTTTCCATCAAAACTCCTGTTAAAATTTGTTTCAAAAGCATGCCTGTCTTTTATAATTTTTTCTTTGTCATAGATATAAAAGAATATATAATCCGCCTTATAATGTACAATATCAGCTTCTATTTCTTCTGTCAGCTTTTTTAAGTTTGTTGATGTTCTTGTACACTTTGCTTCTATGATTGTATTTAAAGAAAGAATTTTTATATCGCTTCTAACTGTTCCAACTCCCGAATCATCATTTACCTCTCTTCTGGCGTCTGGACATAGTGGTTTTATAACTGCATAAAGCAAATGCTGTAAATCATATTCATTTTCAATCTGTATTTTTTGCAAATTTTCTGTGGTAAGTGATGCTCTCTTATCCGGTTTTGCTTCCCTAAACGCTTCTAAAAAGAAATAAAAATTCCTCAGAAATCTCTCAAGCTCCCTTTGAATAAATTGTGATGATTTCTCATACTCTTCACACAAAATACTATCCAAATAGATTAACAGATTTTCTTTTGCTTTTAACATATTTTCACGGGTAGATTCTTTCGAAAATTTGTTTACCATATATTTCTGCTTATTCCTGATATTTTGAACAATATCATTCTTATATGTTTCTTGTTTCATCATCTGGTGCAGCTTCGATATAAATTCCTCATATTCCTCTACAGTATCCACTAATTTCAACTTTTCGATATACTCTTTCAGCATATTATCCATTCATTCTCCCCCATCTCAGATAAAACAAAAATAATGGATCCAAAACATACACTTTTCCGTCTTTCCATTCTATTGCTTTATAAATTTCTTCTTTTTCTTTTAGGATTGTTTGTAAATTATTTAAATGACTTTTTACAGAATTTCTATCCGGTTTTCCTTCTGTTTTAGGAATAAGGTTTATGATTCTGTCATAAACTGTGTCAAAATCTAATTCCATAATCGGAGGATTTTTGGCTAACGATTCCACGATCAGTCCATACAAATCCAATTCTTTTCCATCTAATGTTTTGTATAAATTTCTTTTCTTCCACGCGGATTTGGACCTTTAGACATTACATTTACCACATCGTAATAGTTAAAAGTTAACCGTTGTAAATTTATATGCCATTTCCAACATATCAAAATTTACAATATGCTCATTTTTGTCTTCCAACAATGTGCAAATGCTCAGACAAATATACTGCATTAACTGTGGTGATGTAAGACATTCAACTGCCAACTGTTCTGCAACTTCATCTGTTATCTTAATGTCAAGTTGTTTAAATCCTTTTAAAGCAATCTCTTTTAAATCCTTTTTTTCCCACGCTTCAATATTAATTAAACTCAATCTTCCCGATAAATCTGCATTCTGTCGAATTGCATCGTCCGCCCTATGCGGAAGAGAAACTACGACTACCTTTAATTCTCTTCTAATTGCATCTTTGAGCTGTTGTGCCATTTTTGTCTGCATCTCTTTTGAAGCATAATGAAAATCATCAATTACTAATACTTTATCGTGCTCTTTATAATATTGAATAACGGTATCTTTCGCTAGAACATACTTTTCACTTTTACTATCTGTTTCCTTACTATTTCCTTCATTAACCTCTCTTTCTGTTGTCAATTCTCCTTTATAAGGCAACCCCACTTTTGCAGCAACAATTGCCCAAAAATCTGTGTTGCTGTTAAAATCCGCACCAGAAATTTCAACAATGTTGTCAAATCCAATTACCTTCTCGCATAAGATTGTCTTTCCCATTTTTGATGGTCCAATTAATGATGTAAGGCAACCCGCTGTTCTCAATGCCTGCTTTAAACGTAATTCATATGATATACCTGTATTTTCATAATTCCTGGAGACATATGTATATTCCGGATACGCTCCAGGTTTAAATACATTTTCTGCTTTTAGTCTCATATTAGCACCTCCAAATATTAATTACTCTAATTATAACACATTTTATTACTTTTTAAACATTTTATTACTTTTTATTGGTCTAAATATCATTTGACCATAATATAACTTCATTGTTATACTCCAGCACAAATGATTTTGTTATCTATCATACTTAAGCATACTTAATAGAAAACAAAAAGGCTGAAGCCCATGATGCGACTCCAACCCTTTAATTTCTCTCGACAAAAGAAAACATATAACCCTTGCATTTATATTTAATTATTCTGAATGATATTCACTCCAAATTACCATTTTTGCGTAACAAATTCAATTTCGTAACAATATCATTCTTTCATTTTCAGTTTCGTTTAGTTTCATCCAATCCATACATCTCGTACTTCAAATCACAGAACAACACTATATATTGTTCTTTAGCACTGCTACATTATAGCACTTCAGAAACATCCAGAAACAAAATACTCTATCTAAAATTGTATTATACTGTTTTACTTCCATGTTACACTTTTATCTACTAGTATAGAATAAATTAAATCTCTACTATATATTTTGAGGATAATGTATGGTAAAATAGTGTTATCTAAGAAAGGATGAACACTATGAGAAAAACATATCTTCCTCTGTCAGATGAAGACAGAGAT
>ENA-OQAB01000711-OQAB01000711.1-human-gut-metagenome-genome-assembly--contig:-NODE-711-length-17207-cov-3.474824_pt1 | contig 17207 bp, 16 predicted proteins | sample MGYA00242490_ERZ504517 | MGnify/ENA primary metagenome ERZ504517 (study PRJEB26092, sample SAMD00036298) | human gut metagenome | host: Homo sapiens | study: EMG produced TPA metagenomics assembly of...
AAGAAAAATGAAGGGGAAGTGCCACAGTATTATGTGGAACATAACCATGAAGCTATCATCAGCCCGCAGGTATTCGATTGGGTACAGGAGGAAATCAAGAGGCGGCGTAAAGGGAAAAAACGTTACAGCGGCGTATCCATCTTCTCCAGTAAAATCAAGTGCGGCCAGTGCGGCGGCTGGTATGGGGCCAAGGTCTGGCATTCGACTGACAAGTACCGGAGAACTATATACCGCTGCAACGATAAATTTAAGAGACACTGCCAGACGCCGCACCTGACAGAAGATGATATCAAGGAAGCCTTCGTCCGGGCTGCCAATCGACTCATTGAAAACAAAGCGGAAATCATAGATAACGTTACCTTGCTGAAAGAACGGCTTACCGATACAGAAGCCCTGGAAGAGGAACGGGATAAGCTCAGTACAGACTTGAACCTGCTGGCCGACAAGATACAGCAGCTCATAGCCGAGAACGCCAGGGTCGCGCAGAACCAGGATGATTATGACCGGAACTACAACGAACTGGTCAGTCGGTATGAAGCAGCGAAGACGCAGTACGACAAGACCTGTGAAGCCATCCAGTATCGCAAGGCCCGGAGCCGTCAGATGGACAGCTTCATCAAGGAGCTTAGGAATCAGGATCTCATTAAGGAGTTCGATGCCCGGCTGTGGGGCAGCCTGGTGGATTTCATCACAGTGTACAGCAAAGACGATATCCGGGTGACCTTCAAGGACGGGACGGAAATCAGAGCATAAGCAGGAAAAAAGGATTACGGCAGAGAATCCAAGAGGAAACGCAGGATTCTCTGCCGTATTTTTGATGAAGAAAATCGGAATATGATATAATAGTAAGGGTTTCAGGTGTGCGAAGTTTGAGTGAGATATAAATGTTTGGCGAAATATTTTTGCGTGATGGCCCTCTCTGCCCATCGGCAATACCGATGCTATCAAGCCCCTTTAAAATACTAAATTATCAAAAATTCGTTTTGCCGCCTCCGCAATCATAGCGTCGTCAGATTTTGCATTTTTTTCCGTGCGGCGCGACATTATCGCCATGACAATGGGTTTGCGATTGGGCGGATAAATCACGGCAATATCATTCCGCGCCCCATAATCGCCTGAACCGCTCTTGTCGATAACTTTCCAACCTTGCGGAGTTTCTGCCTTGATAAGCGTGTCGGTTATGGAATTGTCGCTCATCCAATCAATCAGCAGTTTTTTCTTGTCGTCGCTCAAAATATCGCCGAATATATAGACTTGCAAATTTTTTACCATCTGTCTCGGCGTGCTAGTATCACGATTATCTTTTGGATTGAAAAGATTAAGTTCAGGTTCATTTCGCGCAGGTTTGGTAGTTTTGTCGCCAATATTTTTAAGTGCCACCTTGAAATTTTCCACGCCGCCGATCTCCTGCAAAATTAAATTTGCCGCCGTGTTGTCACTCCACCTGAGCGATGCCGAACAAATTTCCGCCAGCGTCATGCCATCAGCAACATGGTCTTTGGTGATTGGCGCGTAGGACAAAATATCTTCCGCCGAAAACTTACGAATTTCATTCAAATCGGAGGTATTTTTTTGTCTTAGCAATTCTGCAGCCGTAAAAACTTTGTGTGTCGAGCAGTAGGAAAAACGCGTATCAGGTTTGTAGCAAATTTTTTTTCCATTCTCCATGTCAACGGCGTAAACACCAATCACGGCGTTATATTTATTTTCCAGATCAGCAAGATTTAATTTCTGCCGCGCTTGACAATCCTGAAGGCAGAAAACCATCAAGCCACAGATTATCAAAAACAAAAAACCAAAATTTCTTCATAATAACCTCCTACTATCTGTTGAACGACCCGCCAAATTCAACGGGTCGTATTGGCTCAATAGAGCGTGATCATCAGCAATTAGCACTCTTATTGCCATTACTAATACATCACTTCATACAATCAAAGATGCAGTCACTTGCACTTGTCAAACAAAAAATTTGGACATCCAAAACTGAAAAAAATCAGGCATAAAAAACGAATCGATGTACAAGATTCATCAACTTTTCTGACATCCTTCAAGCTTGTTAGACAAACCATGCCATCGATAATGCAGACGAGATCAGCAGATGGGCGTGTGACGTTCCCGATACTGCTTCGGCGTCAGGTAGCCTAAGGAATAGGCTGGCCTCTGTTCATTGAAGAAAAGAATGTAGTCATCCACCTCCTCCTTGACCGGTTTCTCGCCGGTCACATGCAAGTCCATGAACAGCTCCGCCTTGATCCATCCATTGATGGACTCCATAGCGGCATTGTCTGTGGGGGTCCCGGCACGTGACATGGATCGGGTGATGCCGTACATGGGCAATAGCTCGTTGTAGGCTTTGGAGGCGTAGACCGATCCCTGGTCAGAATGGAGAACCATTTGGTGCTCCGGATGCCGTTTTTGCCACTCAATCAGATTTTCCAGTCCGCTGATGTAAGTCATGCGATCACCGCGTTTTGCAGAGAGGGAATGACTGACAATCTCATTGTTCCATAGATCCATATAAAGAGTCAGTTCATGGTAGATGCCTTTCACATAAAAAGCGGTCATATCACTCACGATGCACTGCATTGGCCCATCGATCTGCATTTCAGACATGAGCAGGTTGGGAAATATCCGCGCTGGATCGCCAGCCTTCTTGTACCTGTAGTGCTTGGATTTGCTCTTGATTCCCGCAATCCTACAGCATTTGTGGGCATAGGGATCGGACAGGACAATCTCTTTGTCCAACCGTATCTTGGCGTTCAGCCAGCGATAGCCGTGCGATGGATACTTCCAATGGTACTCCTGGAACAGCAGGACGTTGCTCAAAAGGCGCTTTTCTTTGCCCGACGGCTGAGAAAGATGTTTTTTCCAAGCGTAGAAACTGCTCCTCTGGATGCCCATTGTCTTGCAAAGAAGCTTCACCGGAATTTCTCCGGATAGTTCCATGATTACTTGATAATCTTGTTGCCGTACAGAATTACAGTACCATTAAACCGTACCCTTTGTCAAGGACATTTTCAAAAGAAAGAGAGAAGCAGCGACCCCTTTTGGAATCGCTGCTTCTTATTTTTTATTAAATTATCTTCAATGGGTAAATACCCGTTTTTATATACTCATAATACTCGTTTGGGGATAGCTTTGCTAACTTCCATTGGTATCTGTAGTTGTTGTAATAATCCATCCACCTATCTATTTCTAAACGCAGAGACTCAAAATCTTTGCACTCAGATATATGGATTTCATCCTTCATGTGCCCGTAAAAGCTCTCCTGAGGTGCATTATCCCAACAATTACCTCTTCTCGACATAGATTGCCTTAAATTAGCATCGTTAACAAACTGTATAAATTTATAACTCGTATAGTGTGAACTCTGGTCCGAATGAATAATAGTCTCACTAGAAAGTTCGCTTCCATGCCTAGCAAGCACCATATTAACACTTTCCAACACGAAATCTATTGCCAATGAATCACTAAGACAATATCCAAGTACTTGCATCGTATAGGAGTCTAGAATTGTAGATAAATAACAGTATTTATCATTCAATGGTATGTAAGTTATATCTGTTAACAATACTTTTCTAGGTCCATGTGCTTTAAATTCCCGGTTCAAAAGATTAGGTGCTACCTTGTTGGTCCTCAAAGCTCTTGCTATTTGCCGATAGGGATTAGGCTTTCTAATAGGGCATCTCAGATTATATTTCACCATTAATCGTCTTATCTTTTTTAGGTTCATAAGTACCGGCTTCTCTAAATGCAATAGCCTCATATGTATGCCCCGGATGCACTTATCATACCCCTTAAATTTATATGCCTCTAGAATAATACTAAAGTCTTCCCTATCTTTTTGCTCCTTGGCATTACGAAATTCCATGTTGCTTAACCAATTATAGTATCCAGATCTAGTAACATGAGCAAGTTTACATAAATGGACTATTTTCAATCGATTATCTGGCCTAGATACCAAATTATGAATTAATTGAAACTTTCTATTTGCTAGCCCCAAAGCTATTTCACGCGCTAATCTGATTTGTCCAAGCAACACATTTTTTTTAAGAATTCAACCTCCTGTCTAAGATAAGACAATTCATACTGCATGGATGCTATTGTTGCCTCTATTGGTAACTCGCTGTAATCTTTATTCTTCGGCGGAGTTTTTATCTCTCCACCAACACCTTGAGTAAGAGACTTTCCGGATTCTATCGCTTTTTTTAGCTTAAAAGCAAAATTATTAATTCTGTATTGTCCCAAAAGATCAGGATCATACCCTAACTCCCTAAAAATAGACACTGGTGAAAAGCCCTGAATATATAGTTTCCAAAATGTCTCCTTAAACTCTACCGTCAACAATATCATATTATCAGTGACCCTGTATGTATAGGGGTTTTTACGCAACAATAGTTTCTCCTGTTCCGTAAAGCGCTTAACAGTCATTTTGAGCACCTCCGCTTGGTATTCATAGTATAACATTCAGTTTGGAAAAAAGTTGCTCAAAAACGATTTTAGACAATCAAAAAGAAAAAAATGTCCATTTTTTAGGATTTACCAAGAGAAAGCTGTCCAATACTTGTTTTTTTCTTGCTAAATGTCCCAAAATAGTAATTTTACAAATATAAAATCTATTCATATAGAATATACTCTTTTCATGTCCATATCACTTTCTATACTCTCTCTCAAACTGTCTATGACTATGGGTACATTATACATCCCCCTTCACCTCGTAGCCTTTTTTTAGCCGTGCCTCGGTTATCTTGGCCTTGATTAGTTCCTGGATAAGTTCTTCCTTTGTCATCGCCTTCAGTTCATCCAGCTCTGCCGGAGCTTTCTTGAACGAGGGCGCACAGATGCTTCTTCGTCCCTGCTTGGGCGGCAACTGGTTGGCATCCCGGTACATTCTCATGTAATTCCGTGCCGTCTGCTCATTGATAACGTATTCCTCTGCAGCTTCATACCGGCTGATTTCGCCGTCGTAAATGCGGCGGCCAATGTCCAATCTCTGTTCTTTTGTGTACTTCACGGCAAACCTCCTGTCCTGTGAGGGAGAATTTCTGTCCGATAATTAATTTCGTACTATCCGTACAGTATACACCGTATGTCCAAAAATTACCCCCTCCGTGTCCAATTTTAGTTTACCACTTCAAGATTCACCACAAACCAAACACGAGAGGTGCTACGTGATGTCTCAATTATACACCAGTCAGCCGACAGTTAACAGACTCCTGACGACTTTTTCTTCCTTGTTCCCATCTGCGACGAGACGGACGCGCCATCTGCTGGCGTGGTTACTCATTGCTCAACTGGCTCTGGAGTCGGCGCCGTCGGTGCGCTGCCTGTTCCGGCAGTTCCTATCGAAGCAGACGGACGCATCGCTCAACAGCTATTACCGCGCCCTTGGCAACGGCCTCGTCACGGATGCATCCATTCGCCAGGCCTTGGCGCTGCAGGCGCTTGCCATAGTGCCAGAGGCACTGCGGCAGGAGCCTATCCTGCTCAGCGTGGACGACACGTCCATTGCCAAGTGGGGCAAGCACTTCGACGGTGTAGGCATCCTGTACGACCACGCCAAACACGATGGCAAGTCCTATTTCAATGGGCATGCCTTCGTCAGCCTGACGATGAGCGTGCCGGTCCTCCATGAGACCGCAGGCAAGCAGCAGATCCGTTATATCGCGGTGCCGATTGGCTACGTCATGAGCAACGGCGAAGCCTCGAAGCTGACACTTGCCTGCCAGCTTCTCGATGAAGTCATGCCAATCCTTGAAAAACGCCAGGTCATCCTGCTCTTCGATAGCTGGTACGCCAAGCGCGAGTTGCTCGCACATGCTCTCAGCTATCCGAATCTCAATGTGACCTGCAATGCACGCCACGATACGGCCATGTTCGAGTTGCCGGATTCGACGGCAGGCCGTCGCGGCCGTCCACCAAAGTACGGTAAACGCTTGATGCTGGACGAGATTGCCAATGATCTCACGAATTACCTTTGCCGGATGGACAACTATTTTGTTGCTCACCGTCTGGTGAAAACGCGCATCTTTGGCGACCATACCGTCCATGCCTATGTGACGCTGAGCAAGAGTGGCTCGTACCGTCTCTTTTTCAGCACCATAGATCCGATGGCGCTGCACATGAGCATTGCTTGGCAGGAGAACAAAGGGCTCCGCAACACCAGCTCCAAGCATATGGCGATTTACCCGCTCAAGCTCTACAAGCTCCGCTGGGGCATTGAGACGAACTACTACGAGCAGAAGATGTTCTGGGAGCTCGGCAGCTACAAAGTTCGCACAAAGACTGCGATTGAGCATCTGCTGAACCTAACGAATTCCGGGCACGCTCTCATGAAGATCCTGCCGTATGAGGACGAGCGGCTGAACACCTACCGGGACAAGAGCCCGCAAGAGCTGCGGCACGCGCTAAGCCAGCAGATCCACAAGGAAGTATTTTTCGCCACTTTGGTGTCCAAAGCCCAAAGTAGCATAAATTCAAGCACATTGCTCAAGGCTTTGCAAGCATTGGCTTGGGGCGATGAGCAAGCGGCTTAAAAGCTGTAAACTGTTGTATAATAGTAGAAAATTATGGAACTCAGGGACGGCAGGTGAAGCGACAATGGAACGGATTGAAGGAACAGTTACAACGGCAATATCGTATGCCAAGAGTATCGATGAGAAAGCGAGGGAACAAATCCGCCGCATGTGCAGCTATGAGCTGACGAAGGGGAGCCGGGTGCGGATTATGCCGGACGTCCATGCCGGGAAAGGCTGTACGATTGGTACGACGATGACAATCACAGACAAGGCAGTACCGAACATCGTCGGCGTGGACATCGGCTGTGGCATGTATACGATTGCTCTTGACAAGCAGCCGATTGATTTTGCCAGACTCGATGAAGCGGCTTACATCGTGCCTTCCGGGATGAATGTCTGGCTCGAGAAGCAGGCTGACTTTGATTTGCAGCAACTCTACTGCTATGACAAGCTGAAGAATCTGTCCTGGATTGCCTGCAGTATCGGCACTCTGGGCGGCGGGAATCATTTCATCGAGGTCGATAAAACCCATGATGGCCGACATTATCTCGTCATCCATACAGGAAGCCGGAACCTGGGAAAACAGGTGGCGGAGATTTATCAGCGCATGGCCGTTGAGCTGAATGCCCATGATGAAACACTGGAAGAACGGCTCTAGCATATCATAGCAGAATACAAGGCGGCAGGACGGCAAAAAGAGATCCAGGAGGCCATCCAGCAGGCGAAGTCAGAACAACGCAGGGAAAAGCTGCCGGAAGATCTTTGCTTTGTCTCCGGAAAATACCTGAGGCAGTATCTGCATGATGTGGCTCTTTGCCAGCAGTTTGCTAGACTGAACCGGGAGCAGATTGCCAAAAAACTGCTGGAAAGAGCTGGCCTTCAGCCCGGCGAAGCCTTCCATACCATCCACAACTACATCGATGTCGATGAGATGATCCTCAGAAAAGGAGCCATCGCCGCACATAAGGGTGAAAAGGTCCTTATTCCCATCAACATGCGTGACGGAAGCATCCTGGCCATTGGCAAAGGCAATGCTGAATGGAATTACTCTGCCCCGCACGGCGCAGGCCGCATCATGTCCCGTACACAGGCAATCAAAGAGCTTTCCCTCAAGGAATACCAGCAGGAGATGGCAGGCATATATACGACATCGGTAAACGAAGGCACCATCGACGAAGCTCCTATGGCCTATAAATCCCTTGATGATATCTTGGATGTCATCGGTGACACCGTGGACGTTATCGACGTGATGAAACCAGTCTATAATTTCAAGGCGGCAGAGGAGAAGCATTTCTAAAGCATCGGGAAGCAAAGTGACATATATGGAAAAACTAGGGTGCATGAAACGGATTGATGACTTGCGGTCTATCTGGCCGCATGAGGAACAGGATTTTTCAAAATGGCTTGCCCAAAAAGAAAATCTGGAACAGCTGAGTGATGCCATTGAAATTGACCTGGAGCTTGAGAAAACGGAATCTCCAGTAGGAAGTTTCAGTGTAGACATCTACGCCCGCGAAAGCGGGAGTTCCCGTGGGATTATCATCGAGAATCAGCTGGAAGATACCGACCATGATCATTTGGGAAAAATCATTATGTATGCGGCAGGGAAAGACGCTGAAATTATAGTCTGGATTGTCAAAAGGGCTCGTGATGAGCATGAACAGGCTATCGGATGGCTGAATCAGCATACGGATGAAAATATTGGTTTTTTCCTGATTGAAATTGAACTCTGGCGCATTGGGGATTCATTGCCGGCACCACGGTTTAATGTTGTAGAACGTCCCAACGAATGGGCAAAAACGGTAAAAGCTGCAGAAACCTTGACGCCACTGCGGAAATTCCAATTGAACTTTTGGCAGCAGTTCTGTGATTATGCCTTCGATAAAGACAGTAAGTTCAGCAAGAGCTTCTCATGCAGAAAGGCTTTCGCGACCAATTGGTACAACCTAAGTACCGGCGTATCATCTGTGGTGGTAGAATTTACAATCAACACATCCCGCCATCGGGCGACAGCGGGCTTGTATGTTGCCAAGGGGAAGGATTGGTATAGGCAGCTGAAAGATAATCAAGATACGATAGAAAAGGAATTAGGCGCTTCCATTGAGTGGTCAGAAGGTGAAAAAGATGGACGTATGCTTTTGACCAAGGAGCTTGATGCGGCGTTTGATAGAAAAGAATATAAAACTTACTTTGACTGGTTCATGGAAAAAGCACTTCTGCTCAAGAAGATAGCCAATCAGTACAACAACGATTGAAGTGAACACGGGGGTGTTCAAAATCCCTGCTATCGTTCGATTGTATCAAATACAGACACCTTTGAGATGATATTGCAACGACGGGCGCATCCCTTGAAGAAGCGGCCCGCCTCCTCAAAGAAGGCGGGGCGGAAAAGGTGGTGGGACTCGTCCTTGCCAGTAATGCGCCCATGGCGTCCGTTTCCAATTTGGACTGATGGGAAAGAATTTAAACTCATTGGGTCTCTAAGTTCTCGCTACGCCTTTACGCACGTTGCCTTGGAACTCGATTTCTTCAAAACGGGTCCGTTCCGCTAGGGAGTCGTGTCATCCATTTAAAAATAGAACCCTATCAGATTGATATGACTCTATTTTTTATGGGAAGGCAATCCAATCTTCCAACACGGAAACATCTTTCGATAAATGGGAGGGGAGGACGATTCTTCGGGCTGTAAGGGTTCATGTTGAAGAAACTCTATCTGAAGACGAGGTATGCAAAAAGCGCGATGCTGCCTTGAAAGATATTTTTGAAAAACAAGACGAGTTCCTGAAGGAAATGCAGTTCTAAGGCTGGCTCTTATCGTTTTTGTAAGGGACAAATTTTCTTAACAAGCGTACAAGCCAAAGAAATGAGCCATGTAGAAAACGCTTTTTTCTACATGGGACTCATTAAATAAAGAGGTCACCATCCAAATCACAAGACGGATTTGGATGGTGACTCTCTGTTTTTCGTTTGAGATAGGTGCCTTTTCCGCAAGAGAGCATCACAGCATCTTTGCGAGGCTTCCTTACTGCGCCCGCGTCATGAGAACGACTGTCTCGACATGGCATGAGAGGATAGCAAGAACGTCATATCGCATTTTTTTAGTCGTTGAACGTTGTCGGGAACATATCCACCGTTTTTTGTCTAAAGTCCTAGTTGTTGGAAACATATCCACGAAGTATTTTAAGGACAATTTTTTATTAGTAACGATTCTATAAAATGAAATTTTGATTTATCCCGTATATGCATTATCTGCAGTATTTTTGAAGTTCTGCTTAGATAGCCATTCTTCTTCATCCCTGTTTTCAGGAATATCTATACGCTCAATCTTGAAGATAACTGGTCTAGTTCCATCATTGCAGCAAGCAATCATCATGCGTTCGTCATTTGTCCAGCCGATGCATGATGGATCCTCCCTGCAGCGCAGTATATACATAGCGACTAACTGCATCCCACGCTTCACCGCAAAACTTGACCATTCATCAGATGGTAAGAAGTTCATCCTTTTTTGGGATGTCCTATCCAAAAATAAATTCATCTCCAACTTTAAAACACGGACATGGTCCAGACTTCGGATCAGCAAGATATTTTTCCTGCAAATCCGGAAATACCTTAGTTTCCAAAACCGTTATTTTGCACTGATGTTTCATATTTTTCTCCTCCATACAACTTCCGATTTGTTTGTCTAACCTTATATTTAATTAAGGCGGAATGCATGGATCGAACTTGCGACCTTTGCCCGCAAATATAAAATGCACCTTGGCGGTGTACAAGTTTCCGCCATAATTCACAATTACTGATTTCTATCTCTATTAGACTATGTTATATCATAAAACACGTCTTTTTGCTTTCCCACTTAGACTTGTAATCACAAAATACCCTGCATTTCTGCAAGGTGTTTCATTATTTATACCTACTTTACTACCCCAATACTAGTACCGGATTTAAACTTGGGAATTTGATACTTTCTCAATAACCTCATAATTGTAAAAATCCACTCATACTGCCCTTTAAGGCTTACTTTTTTGTCAAATTATCATTCTTCTCTTAAGTACTCTTTAGTAATGTGTTGTAATATCCATGGGAGGGATTACCATGAGACTGCAAATTTCCAAATCTAAGAATGCTCAATCTTTTTACGTTATCCGTTCTTGCTATATTAATGGCAAACATTCTTCTAAGGTCGTTGAAAAATTAGGCACTTATGAAGAACTTAAGAAAAAGCACGATGATACTGTCGCTTGGGCAAAAGAATATATCCAACAGTTGAACGAATTAGAAAAAGAGCAAAAGCGTGAAATTGTGATTCATTTCAAGCAATCCAAGCCTATTCCTATGGATAAACAACTCCAATTTTCTGGAGGCTATCTGTTCTTGCAATCGTTATACCATCAATTAGGCCTCCCTGCTATCTGTCAGGATATTTCTTCCCGTTATAAATTCAAGTTTAATCTGAATGAATGCTTGTCTCGACTAATATATATTCGCATTCTTTACCCTTCTTCTAAGCTAAGCAGCTATGAGTATTCTAAAAAAATGCTTGAGCCCCATCAGATGGAGTTACATCATCTGTATCGTAGCTTAGGGATATTATCTGCGGAAGATTCCTTTATCCAATCGCAGCTGTATGCCAACAGCGAGCGGTTATGTGCCCAGAATAGTAAGGTGCTGTATTACGACTGCACCAACTTCTTCTTTGAAATCGAACAAGAAGACGGTATACGCCAATATGGTCCTTCCAAGGAGCATCGCTCTAGTCTTATCGTCGAAATGGGATTGTTCATGGACGGCGATGGCATCCCTTTGGCGTATTGTCTTCACAGCGGCGATACGAATGAACAAGTTACATTACAGCCCTTGGAAGAAAAGATTGTACATGACTTCAACCTATCTCGCTTCATCGTCTGTACTGACGGAGGCATCTCCTCTCTTTCCAACCGGAAATTCAATACCCGTGGGGAACGCGCCTTTGTGACGACCCAGTCCATAAAGAATTTAAAGGCTCATTTAAAACAATGGGCCTTGGACCCGAAGGGATGGAAACTGTCGGGAACCAAGAAAGAATATGACCTGACAGACTTAGACGCATTAGGACCCGAATATGAAGAGATGACGTTCTTCAAGGATCGATGGATTCAAGAAGATGGGCTGGAACAGCATTTAATTGTGACGTTTTCCTTAAAGTACAGACACTACCAACAGAATATACGGGAACAGCAGATACAGCGCGCTTCTAATGGCATATCCACTCACAGTAAGTCCCTTAAGGCATACGGCACGAATGATTACAAACGTTTCGTCAAGAAGACAAAGATTACCGTTGATGGCGAAGTAGCCAAGAAAGAACTATATGAGATGGATGACGAACGGATACGGAAAGAATCTCAATATGATGGGTTTTACGCGGTATGCATCAGTTTAGACGAATCTCCTGAAGTCATTATTCGTATAAACCAACGACGTTGGGAAATAGAAGAATCCTTTCGGCTAATGAAGACGGAATTCAAGGCACGGTCAGTCTATCTTTCCCGAGAAGACCGTATACGCGCCCATTTCCTGATATGGTTTTTTATCTCTGACCTTGTATCGGCTGCTTGAGAAAAAGCTGGGAAACTCCTATACGCCCCGTGAGCTGATTCATACATTACAGGATATGAACTTTCTTCAACTTCCTATAGACGATTACGTGCCAGCGTATACACGTACGGAGATTACCGACGCCATACAAAATGCCTTCGGATTCCGAACGGATTATGAAGTACTGAGTGAAAAATCAAATGAAAAAAATTTTTAAGAACTACTAAGAAAATATAAAACTTACTCACTTTTTTTTGCGCAGATATAAAGAGCTAGAAACGCCTATAAATACGCATTTCTAGCTCTTTATTATTTTTGAAAAGTATTAATTATAAAATAATACTATAAATACTGCAAAAAGTACAATATAATAATCAAAAACCATTTCATTATCGCAGCATTTAACCAATTTGTCAAATACATAACTTTTCAACATGACTTATCCAATGCCTACTTTTCCGTCCCAATACCTATTTTATTCTTTAATGCAAAATATATGCGTCTCTCAGGCATAGTATACTCCTGAAATTATACTGCCAGCAATCGTTTAAGGGGTTTCACTCCCAAAAAATCAGAACCTAACCTTGGTAATAAAAAATGGAAGTTTGGCTTTCAACCTTGCGAGTCGAATTTCCAAACTCCCTTTTGCAAATATGTCTGTTACTTTCCATTGTATCAACGATAGACGGATTACATCGGACTTCCAACAGTCGTTGATACAATCTAATTTTTCCTACTGTTGAATTATTGAAACAGGTGCATTTGCACACTCCAAAGCAATTGTGCCGCAATTATACAATAAGCCATTTTAGAAAAATTACTCCTCAACTACAAATTGGAATCTGACGTGTAAACAATGCACATTTAAACTTCTATTTTCTATAGATCCAGCTGCATGAAAATTGCATTTGATGCCGGATTAACATTGTATTTTTCTATAAATTTAAATCCTACCTTTTCATATATTTTAATAGCACTACTCATAAATGGAACTGTATCTAATCGCATGTACTTATATCCTATTGCTCCGGCATCTTCAATAATCTTCTCAGATAACATATTACCTAAATGATTTCCACGAAACTCTTCTCTAATATAAAGTCTCTTAATTTCACAATAGTCATCATCATTTTTTGTTAGGGCCACACAGCCAGCAAGCTTTTCATCTACTAGTGCAATATACATTTTTCCGTTTGAATAACCATATTTTTCACTGAAATGATACATTTCAGTGAAAATTTCTGTGACGATAATGTCTTGCCTACTTCTGGATCCTCTTTAAGAATCATATCTGTGTATTATTTTACTAGTTCATAGAATTCATCAATCCTATCATAAGCAGGTACAATTTCAATCATCATTAAACTCCCACAATTCCTCTGTTATCGAATAATTAGCCCAGGTATTATTTTCTTTTGTATCAGTAAGTTTAAAATCAAATTTTGCATACAAATGTCTTGCTGCTTTACAGATATCAATTGTCCATAGGCTTACATGGGTATATTGCATTTTCTTACAGTAATCCATTGCTGTCTGCATTAAAGCCTTACCTGCACCTTTTCCTTGTAATGAAGCATCCATACCGAATAATCTAAGCTGAGCATCATGTTCTCCTCTATCTATTACACAGATAGAACCTTTGATTTTTCCACCGTTCTCTATAATCCACATCTTATTTTTTTTCAGGATTATCGAATAATTCCTCGCAAGCGTGAAGGAAATATTGCTCTGTACTAGGCAGAAAATCAAACTGCGTTTCAAATATCTTATAATAAAAATGTGAAACTAAGCTTACTTCACCAGATCCTACTTCTCTTATAACAAAATTACTCATTTATTTTATCTCCATTCTTTGATAATTTTTCTTCTATGCAGATCATGGCATTACAAACAGCATCACAATCCTCTTTGTTCAGATTTTCAATCATTTCAAATATTTTATTGTATGTGATTTCGATTACCCTTTTCGCCTCATCTATTCCATATTCAGTAAGTGATATGTCTTGGCTGCGTCCATCTGTACTAGAAGCTTTTCTTGTTATCATATTTTTCTTTTCGAATCCAGATATGACACGGCTAATATATCCCTTATCTAACAGTAATAGATTGCATAAATACTTTGCACTAAGTCTTTCGTTTTCATAAAGCTCAAATAGAATACGATTCTCTGTAACAGAATATCCGCTATCTAAATAATTGCGATCCAATATTCCTATGAGAGGTGTGTAAAAACGGTTGAATTTACGAATCTGTTCTATAGCATCAAGTTTCTCCTGCATCTTATTACCTCCATCAGGTTGCTTGAAGCAACTAAATGAATTATAAATGTTTTAATTGCTTTTGTCAACCTATTAATTATTGTTTTATTCTATAATGGCAACTAACTTTTTCATATATTCATTAAAGAAAAGAGCAATTGTAAATATCTACAATTGCCCTTATCGGTGTTAAAGATATTTAATTTTTATAAACTTATCTCGATGATAAAATTACGATTTATATCATTCGTTCAGTAGCCACCCATTATCTCCATGATAAATCATCTGCTTAGTCATTCCACCATCAATGCAGATATTTTCACCGGTGATGAAACCCGCCTTGTCCGAACTGAGAAAAAGAACCATATTGGCAATATCCAATGGATTTCCTACTCGCCCTGCTGGGTGTTGCTTAGCATCTGCTTCGTCATTATCTTTATAGGCATTATCAATCCATCCCGGAGAAATAGAATTCACTCTTGCTTTGCCAGCAAATGATACTGTCATCCCATGCGTCAAGGCTACGATGCCACCTTTGGCAGCAGTATAGCTTTCCGTCTGTGGCTGACTCATTCGATCTCTTGATGATGAGATATTGATAATTGATGCTCCACTTGAAAAATGCGGAGCAAATAATTTGCTCAAGTAGAATAGAGCCGTCATCCCAACTCTAAGAGCGTAATTAAAATCCTCATAGTTGCATTCGTCAATGCCTTTCATTGGCGGCAGGACATTATTGACCAATACATCTACGTGCCCATAATCCGTTATTACTTTTCCAGCAAATCTTTCTAGCGTTGCCTTATCACTGATATCTCCAATAAAATAATCATTATTGAGAATATCTATAATGCAGACCTTCACACCACGACTTTTGAACTCATCCACAATGCATTTCCCTATTCCCTTTACTCCGCCAGTGGCAACTACAACTTTATTAGTAAAACTCATTTTATCCTTCAAAATAATCAACTCAACCTACAAAATAACTATCCTATCTACACAACCTACCATATTTTCAAGCTGTCAACTCAACTCTCTGAATTTCTCCAAGTCGATATGTTCCCACTAAGTTATTTTATATAAAAATTAGGGAGTCGAGGATTTTCCCCTTGACTCCCCAAAATTCCTATATTTCAAGGGTTTCTAAGGCTATTTACTTCTGTACTCTTGACATCAATACCACTGTCTCGACATGGCTCGTGTGAGGGAACATATCAACGGGCTGGACTTGACGAATGTTATAGCCGCCTTCTACAAAGGATGGCGGCGTCACGGGCAAGAGAGGCCGGTCCGCAGGAAACGTAGACGACGCGTTTGGGACGCACGGCAAGGATGGCGTCAAGAACGGGCCGCTCACAGCCGGCTCTTGGCGGATCAAGGACAACGACGTCGGGCGGATTCCGTCCCTCACAAGAAGGGGCAGCTCTTTAGCCGCATCAGCACAGATGAATTCACTGTTTTTGATGTGATTGTCCCGGGCATTTTTCTGGCGTCAGCAATCGCTGGTGCGACAATCTCGATTCCCAAGGCGTGCCGTGCCTTTTGGGCGAGAAAAAGGGTAATCGTTCCTGTGCCGCAGTAAAGGTCGATAACGTTTTCCTTTCCTTCAAGGGCGGCATAGGAAAGGGCAGTTTCATAAAGGCGCTGCGCCTGCAGCGTATTGACTTGGAAGAAGGAATGGGGGGAAATGACAAAGGTTAGGTCGCCCAAGCGGTCATGGATGACACCGGGCCCATAGATTACCTTGTTGTGGGGACCCATAATGACGTTTGTGTGGCGGGTATTGACGTTCTGTACCAAGGTAACAAAGCCGGGGATGGCTTCTTTCAGCATATGGGTCAGTTCCTTGAGATGGGGTACACGGTCCGTATTGGTGACAAGGACAGCCATGACCTCTCCGGTCTGGACGCCGACGCGGCCCATGATATGGCGCACGATGCCCGTGCGGGCGTCTTCTTTTAACGCCGGGATATGGTAGCGTTCCATCCAGGCACGGACGACGGCCGTAAGTTCGTTATTTGCATCATGCTGGATGAGGCAGCGCTTTACGTCAATGACGTGATGCGTGCCCTGGGCAAAGCAGCCAATAGACAGGCTGTGCTTTTTCCCTTCTGCCACAGGGACCTGCATCTTGTTGCGGTAATGCCACGGATCATCGGCTCCCAAAGTGGGATTCACGTTGATGCCCGAAAAATGACCAATGCGTTCCAAGGCATCGATGACGGTCTGACGCTTTTGAACAAGCTGCGCCTCATAGGCTAGATGCTGGATCTGGCAGCCGCCGCAGGCTTCATAGACAGGGCAGGGCGGTGTGATTCGGTCCGGACTGGGGACCAGGATCTTTTCCAAGCGTCCCAGGCCGTAGTTTTTCTTTTTGGCTGTGACTGCGGCCGTTACTCGTTCACCAGGAAGGGCTCCGGGGATAAAATAGGTAAATCCTTTCACTTTACCGACCCCTTCACCGGAACTGCCCAGCCCCGTTATGGTGATTTCAATATGTTCGTTAGGTGTGGTTGTGCGTTTATCTCTTTTCATACCAATCATTATAGCGGGGAAGAAGAGGGAAGGCAACTTTTCCCTGTTTTCTCTTTGTACAAAAATTGTAAAGCTAAATTTACCTCAAAAAAACGATATTTTGAAAAAATGAATCATCTTGCAAAATTAATGATTGACAGATAATATCTTCATCATCTACCATAAGAGTAGCTATTCAGGATAGAGAGACGCTTTGATGTGTACCCCAAAAACTGGACGCATATAAATTAGTTAAATGGCATTAGTGGATGTTTCCCGATATATTTCGGGAGGCATCCATTTTGTTTTTTTCTGAATCCTTTCCTTGTTGAAATAATGA
>ENA-OQAB01000712-OQAB01000712.1-human-gut-metagenome-genome-assembly--contig:-NODE-712-length-17205-cov-3.946422_pt1 | contig 17205 bp, 16 predicted proteins | sample MGYA00242490_ERZ504517 | MGnify/ENA primary metagenome ERZ504517 (study PRJEB26092, sample SAMD00036298) | human gut metagenome | host: Homo sapiens | study: EMG produced TPA metagenomics assembly of...
CCGTATCTTTTTGTAAGCCCGTCAACTTGTTGCTTTACATACCATTTTCCCAGTGTCAGTATATTTGTTTTTGTCTACCTTTGTCGGTGTATGAAGTTCCTCCACAGATGCTTCCACTATCGATCCCCAAATTTCACAATCGCTTTCTCCGTTCCTGTCGGCGCATACCAATTCAGATTCACAGCCGAATCCGTCTCCCCCGGCTGAAGTGTCAGGTACTCTACAGAAACCTCTGCATCCGTATTCCATTCCACGCTATCACTATTTTATCTGCTGAGTAAACTAAACTCATAACATTTTGCGAGTAGGCTACAGATGCTGCTAATGCAAACGCTGCTCCTCTTTTCCATACTTTTTTCATATTTGTTTTCCTCCTAAATAAACGCACTACGAGAGAATTGTAAAAGATATTTGTTAAATTCAGAATTGTTTTTTGCAAAAAGTATGTTAATTTAACTTTTTTTCAAAAGTTCTTCTTCCCTGTTATGAAGTGAAATCTAAAAAAAGATTGCGCAATAGCGCAATCTTCGCGCGCGAGCGGTTCACGCAGTGATAATTTCACCCCCGCGAGCTGCGCATCTTTGCACGAAGTGCATTTTTTGAATTATAGGATTCCAAAGGATTTTCCTATAATTCAAAAAAATCCTGTAATTCAGCTTTCCGCTGAACTACAGGATCATAGAGTAAATGTTAGCTGACCATATGGGAACTAATCTGGAAATCACAGATGCGCCTGCTAATGGAAGTACTTTTTATATATCCTTCCTATCGGTCTGTAAATAAGAAGCACCACGCCGACCATAAACGCTGCGTTTATCACTGTGGCAGGGATTGAAGTGAGCGCTCCCAAAAGTGCCGCATTCACTCCACTTCCCGCAATCAAAAGTGTAATCGTTCCCATCACAAATTCAATCACAATATTCATCACAGCGTACACGAACACGCCGATCGTGACAGCCCGGTATTCTGTCTTCTTATCATCTTTCCCTTTGACAAAGTGTTTTAAAATGGCACCGAGGATCAGGCACTTCACAATTGTCTCTATAAAAACCTGTGGAATCGCCTGCACGTATCCGTTTAACAGATCAAATAATACAAGTCCGATCGTTCCTGATACTGCACCTTTCTTCCCGCCTTGCAGCAGCACACCCAGCACAACAAAAATATGTCCAAAATGTACAAATGGTGTCCCAACTGCTGCCGGAAGCGGAATCCGAAACATCTGTATCCCAAGAAATGTAACTGCGGCAAAAAAACCAGCCGTCACAATCGTCTTTAAGTTTATCGTACTACTCTGCCTCATAGTTAAACAGCCTTTCTCTTCATATGAATAAGTCCGCTGCGAAGCAATACCGGTCTGAGCGCATTATATACAACACCGACCAGAATGACTGATACCACTGCATTTACGAATGTGGTCGCCGTGCTCCATTTCGCAAGCACCTCCGCCATCTCCTGCGGCTGTCCCAGTATCCACTGTTTATAAAAATAACCTACAAGCGGATCTGCGATTACATTGAATCCAAGTCCTGCAACAGATGCAATCACACTCCATCTGAGCACATACTTCTTATCACTGCTCTCATTGATCCTGGCAATGCGATGCGCCACAAGTCCGACAATCAGACCGATGCATAACTTTAATACAAATGTCTTTGGTGCAACTGTAATATAAACCGGATCCATAATGTCTGCAATAGACATTCCGATAGCTCCTGCAAGCCCGCCATACCATCCGCCTAACAGCAGTGCCCCAAGTACACATACCGCATTTCCCAGATGCAGTGATGTGGCATCTCCACCAGGCATCGGTATCTTGATCTGCAAAAATGTAAAGGTCACATAACATAACGCCGCCACCAAAGCAGTCTGTGCTAATTTTATCATTGTCTCATTCTTTTTTTTCCATGTTGTATAGCCCCCTTTTCCTTACTTAAGTTAGGTACTATACTAACATCATTCTGGTATATTTAAAATACCAGTTTTTGAGGTTTTTAACCAGTCCAGTTTATTATTTTGGTCGCCGGTTCTATGGCAATCGATTTTCCTTTGATTTTGCATTCTGCATCGCATGCAGAACGTCTTTCGCATACTCTCTCGGAACCTCTACAAATGTATATTTGTCAAACATATCGATGGTACCGATGAGTTTTCCAGGCATTCCGGGTCTCGCCCGCAAGCGCTCCAAGAATATCTCCCGGTTTTGCCTTTTTGCTTTTTTCCAATATTGATAAACTAAACGTACCATTCCAGGCTCTTCTGCTCCGGTGTCACCAAAGTCCATATCCTCCGCTGAACCGTCATCGCCCATCGTCATTCCCGTACACATTTTCAAGAATGCAGCCGCAATGTCCATCGCTGTGTAATCAGAGCCATTTACTTTGCTCTCGATTGCATTGACCATCGCTGTCAGATCTTCTGTCTCGATAATACGGTCAATGTCCTCCAAAATATTCTCCATCTTTGTGTTCGCAACATCGTCCAATGACGGAACCTTTTGTGCATAAATCTTCGTCTTACAATATCGCTGAATCTCTTTCAGTTTATACACTTCTTTTCCGGATACAAATGAAAACGAACGTCCGACTCTTCCCGCACGCCCCGTTCTCCCGATACGGTGTACATAATATTCATCATCCTGCGGCAAGTCATAGTTAAATACTGCTTCTACTTCATCTACGTCAATTCCTCTGGCTGCCACGTCGGTCGCAACAAGAATGTCTGTCTTCCCACTTCGGAATCCCTGCATCACACGGTCACGCTGCGCCTGCTTCATATCACCGTGAAGTCCCGCCGCAAAATATCCTCTTCCAAGCAATGCGGTCACAAGAAGGTCCACCTGCTTTTTCGTATTACAGAAAATAACAGAAAGCTTTGGTGTATAAATATCTAAAAGACGAGTTAACACCTCTTCCTTATTCTTTGGTCTTACTTCATAGTAAAACTGCTCGATATTCGGAACTGTGAGCTCTTTTTTTGTCACTTTCACCACTTGGGCATTCTTTTGGAATTTTTTTGTAATCTCCATAATTGCTTTTGGCATTGTCGCTGAGAACAAAACTGTCTGTCTTTCTTCCGGCACTCCGCTTAAAATCGTCTCGATATCTTCGCGAAATCCCATATTGAGCATCTCGTCTGCCTCATCAAGGACAACCGTGTGCACCTGATCCATCTTGATCGTCTTTCGTCTCATGTGATCCATCACACGCCCCGGCGTACCGATAATAATCTGTGTCCCACTTTTCAGAGAACGGATCTGTTTTACAATCTCCTGCCCTCCATAGATTGGAAGCACTTTAATTCCATGCATATATTTTGCCAGATTTCGAATCTCATCCGCCACCTGTATTGCGAGTTCTCTTGTCGGGCAAAGAACAATCCCTTGCAGCTTTTTGTTTTTCGGATCGACTTTCTGTAAAAGTGGAATCCCGAATGCCGCTGTCTTTCCGGTTCCTGTCTGCGCCTGACCAATGATATCTTTTCCTTCCAAATAACCGGAATTGCTTTTGCCTGAATTGGCGACGCCTCCTCAAATCCCATGTATTTTACTGCTTTTTGAATCTCTGAACAAAGTCCGAGATTCTCAAAATTCATATTTCCCATATTTTATATCCTTTCTATTTAAAAAAGATTGCGCAGTAGCGTAATCTTCGCGCGGTGTGCATTTATTGAATGATAGGATTCCAAAGGAATTTCCTATCATTCAATAAAATACCCTTCACTTGCCACCAAGTAAAGGGTATTCACAAAGTTTCTGGGTAACATCATAACAGAGCAAAACGCTTTTGTCAAATTTAACTTGCTATTTATACATATCAGGTGTAATATATACATATACTTAACATAGTATTAATTACTACATATAACATTTTTCATCACCAGGAGGTATGACTTATGAATAAAAGCATTTAAAAGACCCGGGAAGCGCAATCACTCATTTTATCGGCATGTTAATGGCAATTTTTGCCGGAATACCATTACTGATAAAAGCTGCCCATGAACCAAGCCCAATTTTACCTTATCTCACTTACGATTTATTTGGTCAGCATGATCTTATTATATGCAGCGAGTACGATTTATCATTCCCTTGATATCTCAGAAAAAGTGAATAAAAGACTGAAAAATTTGACCACATGATGATATCCGTTTTGATTGCCGGAAGCTACACTCCGATTTGTCTGCTTGTCTTAAAAGGAACAACCGGAATCATTCTTCTTTCCATCGTATGGGGCATTGCAATCTTCGGAATACTGATCAAAGCATTTTGGATCAACTGCCCGAAATGGTTCTCTTCTGTGCTGTATATCGGAATGGGCTGGACATGTGTTCTCGCCTTTACAAAATTGTTGAACGCACTTTCTCCCGCCGCATTCGGATGGCTTTTAGCAGGTGGTATCATCTACACCATTGGCGGAATTATTTACGCACTGAAACTTCCAATATTTAACAGCCGGCATAAAAATTTCGGGACTCACGAGATCTTCCATCTGTTTGTAATGGGTGGAAGTATCTGTCATTTCATCGTAATGTATGTGTTCATACTTTAAATATATGTATATCAACGGAGACTATACAAATAGCCTCCGTTTTTCTTATTCTTCAATATTCAATATGTTATTTACAGTCTCTTTTGTCATCGTATTGACCATTTTCGAGCCATCCATCTGCACATAATTATAGGCATCACTCTCATCTCTTCCGCCTACATAAAGTGTAAATGTCTGTTCTTTATCATCGCTGTCTGTATATACGACTGTGACTGTTGTGCGCTGTGCCTCATCTAATCCATATTGAGCCAGTTCATCCGCCTGTACAGAATAGTCCACGCAATCTACAAAATAAGCTGCTCCAAGTCCTCCGCCGATTGCTGTGATATCATCTGACTGATCACTGTTATCTGCATCATACTCGGTTGTCTCGCCGGCTTTTGTAATTGTCACCTTCTTGATATTATCTGATCCAATGCTTGGGAATGTCTCTTTCTGAAGCATAGAATCCAAATCAAAATTCATTGCATTTACCACACTGTAATCTACCGTATAGATCTTTTCCTTATCTCCTACAGTCATATAATAGTCTTCACCTGCCGCATTGCCGATATAAATGTTCTGTTCTTCTCCATCAGCATTCTTGAGCGTGATCGTATACTGTGGCTCTTCCAGTCCATAGTCCGCAAGTGTATCTCCATCGGTTAACTCCCGATTAGCTGAAAGCGTTCCAAAAGTCTCCGCCATCGTCTTAAGACTGCTCTGCTGCAGTGGAAATTCTTTATCAGACTCACTGTACCATGTACCATCTTCTTTTATAAACGACATCGTATCTGTTCCGTTCGTATACTGAATTGAGGTGATATCCGACATATCAAGCACTGCAATCTGTTTCTCTTCGTTTTCTTTCTCCGCAGATTTCTTTTTTAACTGCCCTGTCACAACATACGCAACTACAAGCACAACCAGAACTGCCAAAAGAATGATCAGTGATTTATATTTCTTCATTCTATGTCCTCCTTACGCTTTACGGCGTTTCAGCCATCTTACAAATCCAAAGATGACAATGAGAACCGGAACACCTATGATCGCTGCAAGTCCTAATAATCCTGTGTGCTGCATTGTATTGAATGTTGTCTCCAAGCTCTTCGCTTCGATTGAAAGATTGTCTACATCGTCAAAATTACTTGTAACCGCATTCATAAATAGCGTTGTATTTTCCAAGGTTGAGAAGGAATCTGTCACATTTGCATCGATCATAGTTGCCGCCGAAATAACTGTAAATCGGCTTTCATCCTCTGTTGCCACAGCGCCAAGAGTATAAGTTCCCTGAGTCTCCTTATCCTCTGTCACCGCATATCCGTTGCTGGAAGTTGTCATGAAGCTGTCAACTGTGATAGTATCACGTTCCGGATCTGCCGTGTTAAATCCAAGCGCATTGATCAACAACACCATTTTTGAAGAAAGACCGTCCGCCATCTCTCCGCTTGCTGTGATCTCCGGGAATATGTAATATGGATTTCCTTGATAGCATCTTGTTGTGTCTGCAATATAGCCGTCTACCTTTTCCATTCCGTAAGTCTTCATCAGCGCATCTAAATTCGGTGTCTCATTCTGCGTATCTCCCATAATGAACAATACCTTCCCGCCATTTGTGAGATAATCTGTGATCAATGTCTTCTCGTCCGCTGTCAAATCCGACGTCGGCGCATACAGAACAAGCAGATCACAGTCATCCGGAATCTTATTATTCATCATCAGATTCAACTCAGATATTGTGAAATTGGATTTTCCCATCAAATCTGTGATTGTCGTGGAGAAAGTAGATTCTCCGTGTCCTGTTGTGCGGTAGATTGTCTTTGAAGCGTCACTTGTCACATAGTTTATCGCACTTGTCAGCTGGCCTTCTGCATCAAACTCACTTTCTGTCATTGACCCTGTCGTATAATAAGACATCTCATCGTACACAATGATATCTGTGAACGGGATTACCATCTTCTTTTCTGTATCCTTACACTCTACAACAACGCTGTTCTCCTGTGCCTCATATTCTGTAACCGCTGAAGGATGCAGTACCGGATCCACCCAGTCTACCTTCACCTTGTTTGAGAGCGCTGCATATTTCTCTATGAATGTCTGAATTCTCTCATCTGTAGAGCTTTTCTCCGCCAACACATGAATCTGTACCTCTTTATCCAGATTCTTCAAAAGCTTCTTGCTCGTCTTCGTAATCTCATAGAGTGAATTACCACTCAAATCTACACTTTTCATACTGTCAGGAAGCTGACCTGCAATCATATTTATCACGATCACGATTGCGATTACCACCGCAGTTATTACCATACTATATGTCCCATAACGTGATTGAGGACTTTGAAACATTTCTTTTATTTTCTTCACCGATACAGCCTCCTAACTCCAACGTCTTTTTTTGTATAGTCTGAATTGTCAGAAATACAAACAATGCAATGAGTGAAAAACATAAAATCAAATCACTGACATCCAATAGTTTGTTCATATACACATTTGAAAAACTACCGGAAATATCTAATTTACCCAAAAGATTCACGAGCAGATTCTCAAACAAAGATGATTTCACAACGTATGTAACGACACATGCAATCACTCCAATTGCTTCTATCACCGCGCTGATAACCCAGTTTTTTGTCAACTGGTATATAATCAACGCCACAATCGTGATAATTGCGATTATTCCAATCACTCCACTGATTGCCGTACTCGGGATAAAATCTAACAATCCGCCCCACAGATGTAAAATGAGAAGCACTGCAAAAGTACTTACCGCTGCGATAATCTGGCTTTCTGTCAACGCAGATAAAAACATTCCGATTGCTATGTAGACACAGCCAAGTATAAAAAACATCAAAATCGCCGCATAGTCCACCCGCAAATAGGCAGTCCCCTGCATTTTGATCACCAGCGGATAGATGCAAAAAATTAGATTCGGAATCAGAAATACTGTTACCATCGCAAGATATTTCCCAAGCACAACATCCACCAGACGGACCGGCGATGTCAAAAGTAGCTGGTCTGTCTTACTCTTTCGTTCTTCCGAAAAACTCTTCATCGTCAATATCGGCACAGCAACGAGGAACATGAACATCACGCCGGATAACGCGTAAGAAAAATACGGATACCCTGCATTCAGATTATATGCCATAAAATAAATACCGACAAACGCCAGTAAAAATGCGATAAACGCATACCCGATCATAGATTGAAAATAAGATTTTAACTCTCTTTTATAAATTGCTTTCATCTGATTTTTGTCCTCCTGTCAATTCTAAGAATACTTCTTCCAACGAAACTGTTGTCTTCTGCAATGTGAGAAGAGGACATTGTGCCTCTGCAAATGCACTGAAAATCGCTTCTCTGATATCTTTTCGTTCTTTCGTCTTAACCTCTGCTTTCAAGATCTCATTTTCCTGTGTATAGGTCACATCTTCGATATCTTTCAGTCCACTTAGGATCTCTCTTACCGTCTCTTCTTCGGCTCTTGTCTCAATATGAATCGTATCGGAGCCATTCATCAATTCTTCCAAATGCTCCGGAGTATCGCTTGTAACCAGCTTTCCTTTTGAGATAATCATAATGTAATCGCACACTTCACGAATCTCCGCCAAAATATGCGAACTCAAAATAACCGTGTGCTCTTTCGCCAGTTCACGGATCAGTTCACGAATCTCAATGATCTGCTTTGGATCGAGCCCTACAGTCGGCTCATCCAGTATGATAATCTCCGGAAATCCTAAAATCGCCTGCGCAAGTCCTACTCTCTGCTTATATCCTTTTGACAGATTTTTAATCAATCTGTCCTGCACGTCTGCGAGCTTGACAAGCTTCAACGCCTTTTCAATCTCCGCTTCTCGGTCTTCTTTTTTAATCTTTTTTAATTCTGTTGAAAACTTAAGATATTCCATGACAGTCATATCCATATATAATGGAGGCAGCTCCGGCAGATAACCGATACTTTTCTTCGCCGCTTCCGGCTCCTTCAAAATATCGTGCCCATTGATGAGTACCTCACCGTCTGTTGCCCCCAAATATCCTGTCATAATATTCATTGTGGTAGATTTTCCGGCGCCGTTCGGTCCGAGAAATCCATAGATTTGTCCTTTTTCAACTGTAAAGCTCAGATGATCTACAGCTGTGTGATCGCCATATTTCTTGACTAAATTTTTTACTTCTATCAATTTCTTCCCTCCTGAAACAACATGAATTGTTTATATTATATGAAAAGAAATCGATAACTTTATGATATTTTTGTGTTTAAATTATGAGAATTCTGTGTTCATTCTGTGAAACACATCTTTTCCCACTAAGCGTCCTTCTTTTGCAGATTTAATACTAAGTTGAATCCAAACGGATTTATAACAACTCCTGACATCTCATCATTCAAAAGATTAGATACTTTTTCAGCCTCTACGACGCCTCCCTTAAATTTGTCCTCACGATTGAACTTTTGAAATTCGTGAAGATCTGTGAATAAAGGAAGGTAAGCCTGTCCTTCTTTTTGTTTTAAAATTGGGATGCCATGCTCTTCCTGTGTCGGAACAATGTATTTTCCTCTGCTGAAATGCACCAGCATCTCTTCATAAGTCTCTTTCAGTTCATCAGACATTGGAATTGTCTGATTCTTACGAAATTCCTGCTCAAAATAAAGCGCTGTGAGCTGGAATTCCGGATTCTCCACACGCACTTTCCCATCGTCAATCTCCGCAGGATCTTTTCTGCGCAGCAAATCACTGTGCTGAATCAAAATATCTCCATCCACGCCCTGATTGATATGCAGACAATTCACTCCCATCGGATAGAGGCTTGTATAAAACTCTAAAAACAGACGGTTTTCGACCTTTGCTATATGTACGAGGTTCCCTGCATCTAAAAGCTTCTTTCCAGCTTCCTTTGCCGGCTCTTCCTCAAAATAGACAAACACCTTATCATCGAATGTCTCTTCGTCACACGCAACATACGGCATCTTTGTAAATCCTGACATAATCACATAAATTGCTTCTGCCTGTTGTAAATTTTTAATTACTTCTAATTTTTTATCGCTCATATTTCCCGATTCCTTCCTTTTTTTGCAAATATACATCTAACTCCTATTATAATATAGAATATTCTTAAAGTATAGGAAAATGTTCTATCAATTTTTCTTTTCTTTCCGACTCAATGTGTTTGATCGCATACTCTCGCTTCATCGCTTCCTCTTTGCTCAAAAGTCTCATAATACACAAAGTGTGACCGGCTTTCTCGCCCGCGTGTATTTGGCGCCTTTCCCGCTGTTATGATCTGCAATTCGCTTTTCCAGATTATTCGTCCACCCCGTGTATAGCGTGCCATCCTTGCATTCTACGATATATGTGTAATTCATTATTTTTTTCCCTCTTTTCCTGAATACCATTATAAGATAACACACCCCTGTCACAGTGACAATTCTCTGTATTATGAAATGCGCTTTTTGCATTATAAATCCCTGTTGTCTTACCCAATTCATGTCGGGCTTGCCGCATCATTTAATGTCTCGTTTGTTCCGTTTAAAATCAGACGTTGCCTGTCTGTATCTCTCACATAACATTCCATCTCCGGGTTCCGGAGATAATTACATCGAAAGTCAAACGTCGCTTGTGAAAAATCATCGGTAAAATTCCGTTCTTCCTCCCTTTGTGTTCTTTCATTTATCCTCATTGTAAGAAAGTTCAGAAAAAAAAATTACCATTCTTTTCGGAGGTTTTAATTTTGCTTTATTATTTTGCAATAAATAGAAGCAGCTCTTAACGAACTGCTTCTTTTCTTATTTTCTTATTATTTGTCTGTTTTTCTTCTTTTGAATAACAGAAGTGCAATTGCAACCAAAGCGCCAAGAGCTGTCGCTGTCATAGTTGTCATCACATTTGCTGTATCACCTGTATCCACTACTGAATCTGATTTTGAATCTGGTTTTAAATTTGGTTTTGAACCTTGATTATCACTATCATTTGGTGTAGATGGTGTCGTTGGTGTATTATCTGTATTTACTTTCTTAATAGATACATTGAACGGAAGGAATGTTACATCATAGTTCTGATTCTGTGAAGCAGACTCATCTAATGCATATGTAACTGTATAAGTTCCAGCATCTACCGGCATTCCTTCTGTCTCAATCGGAGTTTCCAGTTTTGTTCCATCTGCTAATGCTGTCTGGCTTGTTACAACCTTTAACTCTAAACCAAGATCTGCTGCGTCTGCTGTATCTTTATTTGCTGCTAATCCAGAAATTGTATATGGCGCTTCTGCTGCTTTTCCATCATATGTTTTTTCTACATCTTCCGCGCTGATTGTAATCTCACGTGGAAGGATCTCCAATGTACCATTCTCTTCTACAATACCGTACTCGTAGTTTTCACTTTCATTCTCTACAGTTGGTATCAACGTGTAAGTTCCTACATCTTCACCTTTTTCACGTACTACTTTGATTTCACCCAGATTTTCATCTGTCACAGCATCACCCTTCTCGTCTGTTACACTGAATGAATAAGCCGGATCCGCATCATCGTAACGTTTTACGTAATTTCCGTCATTTTGCTCTCCACCAGTAACAGAGATTGTAATTACCTTTTTGGCAATTGTAAGTTGTCCATACTCAAATGTTACTTTATAGTTTGCATTCAATACATTTTCATTTTCTGGATAAATTCTATAGGTTCCTACATTCTCTCCCGGCTCGCGAACAAGTTTGATGTCAAGGTTATCGTCACCAACCAGTTCTCCTTCTAATGTATACTTAAATTGCGGATCTTTTTCTCCATACACTTTTGCTGTCGAATTAATCTTAACTGTAAGTTCTCTTGCTTTGATCACAACATTAAACGGCAGGAATGTCACTTTATAGTTTGCATTCTGTGAAGCTGTTTCATCAAGTGCATAAGAAACTTCGTAAGTTCCCGCTTCTGTCGGCATATCTGCTTTTACGTGAAGTCCAAGATCTTCTGCATCTGCTGTATCTTTATCTGCCGGCAATCCGGAAATTGTGTACGGTGCTTCTGCTGCTTCTCCGTCGTATACTTTCTGTACATCTTCTGCGCTGATTGTAATGCTGCGTGGAATAATCTCAAGTGTTCCAGTCTCAACTGTATAAGTATAGTTTGGACTTAAGTTTTCCACAGTCGGAGTAATTGTATAAGTATTTACATCTTCTCCCTCTTCACGAACTAATTTTACTTTGCCAAATTCTTCATTTTCCGGCACATCAGTATTAACCAGTGCATCTACACAGTAAGTATAAATTGGATCTATATCTCCATAACTTTTTGTGTAATTTCCGCTGCTGTCATTTCCACCGGTAACTCTGATCACTGCATTTGCCTGTGTAATCTCAAGGTTACCATTTACTACTGTAATTGCATAATTTGCATTTAACTCTGCTTCATTCTCTACATAGATTTCGTAGTTTCCTACATTCTCACCCTGTTTACGAGCAAGCTTGATACCAAGATCTTTCAGAGTATCTCCCTCTGCCAAACTTCCTTCTGTGATCTCATAAGAGAATGCCGGATCCTCTGTACCATATGTTTTTGAATAAGAACCGATTTGAACAGTAATTGCTCTCTGTTCGATTGTATGTGTTCCGTCCTGAGTCTTAATTGTTCTATAGTAGTTTTTCTGAACTGACTTTGGTACACTGACAGAAATTGCATGGCTTCCTACTGCAGAGTCATTGCCATCACATTTTACTGTTGCTTTGATCGTCTCTACATCTCTTGCAGCAAGACCAGATGTTGTATACTGCACTTTTGTGAGATCTGTCGGTTCCCCGTAAGTTGTTGTCAATAATCCAACCTGAATCTTTCCTTTTGCATATGATTTCAGAATCAGTACGGAACCACCGCCTAATTTGATTGCCGGCTGGTAAGTATCATCTCCTGCAAATGATGCTGATGCTAAATAGAAGCCTGCATCTACCGGCATCTCTTTGCTGTAATATCCTTCAATTCCTGCTTCGATTCCTGCATATTTTACTTCTGCATCTGCGATTCTGTCGCCATTTGCATTATAAACTCCTGCTTTTAATCCGTGTGGATTACCATCATATCTTGCTGTCAAAGCTGATGGCTCAAATTTAATTTCTACTTCTTCTCGCTGAATTGTATATAATCTGCTAATTGGAAGTGCGAAATAATTTCCTCCCAATACATAAACACTTTCTGTGTACGCACCTGGCTCTAAACATGGAGTTGTTCCTGTATAAAGCTTTCCGCTTGTTGTCATTCCGACATAAAGTGTATGAACATTGTTTGTCTCCTGAACATCTCCGTCTACAATGTGTCCGCCGAAGTCAAATGCCTGCGCCTGACTGATTGTCAGTTTGTGCGCATTGTTGTCAAATTCCTGATCAAATGCAAGTTTTACATCTGATGTCTTTGGAGCGACTGTGAGAAGTCCTATTCCTAATGCTGTCTTATAGTTTTGGCTTGCTGTAACACCAACTGCTGTATATACTCCTGCTTCACTCGGAAGTTCGCCAAGAGATACTGTTGTGTCAAGTAGTCCCGGAGCAACTTGCTCGATCACATCGATTGCCTGCTGAATTCCGGCAACTATATCACTGATATCTTCCCCTGGAATTTTCTGTAAAATATCAGTCAGCTGACTGACTTTAAATTCTTTAATTCCAAGTGTGTCTGTAATAAATTTTTGAAGAGACAGGTTTCCGATAACCGGAATCTCTTTTCCTGCGATATCGTTGATTGTAATCTGAGATGCATCCACGCTCACATAAAGAGCTCCGTTTCCTGTCACACCACCAATGATTCCAATTACTTTTGCATCGGAAGGGTTTGATGAAAATACCGGTGCAAAACTTTCTCCGTATGTAATATTCTGAGAATTTACAGTTACAGAGGCTTTTCCTTTTTCAATTGTGATAACAGTACTTGCCTCACAAGGTTTATAATCGTCAGAGCCTTTGTAAGAGACTGTTACTGTCTGTTCTCCAAGCGCTCTTTCAAATTCGATTGTGAAGTCATCGATTGTATGTGCAATCGCAGTTCCCTCACCTGTGTTTAAAGAAGCGATGACTTTCTCATAGATTTCCTGCTTCATCGTCTCTTCTGTGTTATATTGTAATGTAACACCAGCATTCAATTCCAAAACTGAGACAGAACGCGGGTCTACAATCGTTACTGTAATTTCATCAGAACTAAAACTTCCATATTGGTCATTGCCGGCATATGTAATTTTAATCTGCTCTGTCTCTTTTGTTCCAAATTTATGATCTGTAAATCCATGCAAAAAGTCTGGTTCATAATTTACTTCCTGCCATTTCCCACATGCTCCTGCATAGTACTGAATTGTCACATCATCTACTGTCAGGTCTGCCGGAACAGAAGCTCCTGCGTTGACCAAAGTGTTGAAGATATTTGACTCTGTTGTAGCCTGATCCATCCCATCACGGTATCCAACTGCATATACGCCATCTTCGTTTTTGTCATTTAACGCAAATCCTGTCTTTACAAGCGTTGCGCTTACTGAATATGTCTGATTTTCTCCTGCCTGATAAGATGCGCTTGCTGTCTGATTTGCAAAAGTGACATTATCAAGTGCTGTATCATTTACTTTAATCTCAGTTACCGCATAACCTGCATTGGGTGTTACTTCAATTGTAAATTCCTTGTTATTCTCTACCTTAACAGATGCATCACTGCTTTCGTTAATCTTAATTTTGGCATTTTCGACTGCTGTACTCTCTACTGTCGAATACTGTCTCAGTGTATATACCACTTTTACAGTTGTATCTGCCTGTACTGACGCTACTGTGTAAGTTCCGTTTTCATTTTGAGTCACGCCTTCTACAGTTACGTCATACCCGTCAATGTCTTTCACAGAAAATGTCACTGCTTCGTTTTGGTAAACCTTAGCAGATGATGCACTCTGTCCGTCGATCAACACTCCCCCTGCTTCATGTCCTTCGACTACAAAACCTACATTGTAGTAGATTTTAACTTGCATTGTCCCTGCATCTTTCCATTTTCCGAAAGGTTGCCGTGTCTGTACATCATACACATTTGACTGCAATGTGTGTGATTTTGTGATATCTACAGTCTGCCACTCATCCTGTGTCCCTGAAACCCGGAAACGATATTCAAGGGCAACCCCAAATGCATTTTGAAACTTTCCACGAAGATCTACCCCCGCTACTTTGTTCCCATGAAACTCTGCTTCATGTTCTGTCTGCTGTGTATTAGTATCTTCATCCTGTTGCTGTTGTTGATCCACCTGCTCTGTCGTCTCTTCCTGTGACTGCACTTGCTGTTCTGTCGTGCTCTGTGGCTCGGTCGCTGTCACATCTTCCGCAAATACGGTCGTCGGCACATTGCTTAATGTCAGCGCAAGTGTTAGTACAAGTGCAAGCAGACGCTTTGTCTGATTCTTTTTCATTACAGTACGTTCTCCCTTCTAATGTAATAATGTTCTGTTCTTGATTGTGGTAAAATTCCTGAAATGGTATTTTTTCCCAATGTTCATTATAAATATGAAAATCTATTGTTTTCAACACTTTCTCGGGTTTATGACGTTTTTCTCGCTTTTTTTACATTTTTGTCGAGCAACCGGATTATTTGTCGTCAAATCACCTGTGTATTTTTCAAAAATCAAAATATGTATATTGCAAAATGTCGAATTAAACAAACCAAGATTTACACTTCGTATCAACCATGTTAAAATGTAACAATCACAATACTTGACAGATGTAGGAGTATACATACACATGCACTTTAAAAGCTTTATTTAAATTTTTTTCCAGACAAAAAGTCGGGCGTCAATTGATCACTTTATAATACATACTTTGGATGCTGAGATTCATAAACTTATTGATGAAGTACATCCTCATTATCTGACCATTCCTGGAATTGAGCCGGGAATAAACAATTCCGGCACTGAATCTTATGACGGCAGAATGGTGAATCATGGTTCATCGCAGCTCCATGAGACTTGTGAGGTAAACCAGCTTATCCTTACAAACACCAACGAGACTTGCGAGCAATTGAACTTAACTTCTTATGTAGAATTCTGCTTCTTATTTCGAGTCAGGGACCGGCCGTGGTATGGGATTCCGCGATTCCTGTCAGGATCTGCTTGGATTCGTACACTTGATCCCAGATTGCGCGCGCCAGAAAATTCTCGACATTGCAGCGACACAGTTTGAAGATGGAAGCGGATTTAATGATGATCCACTGTGACTGATTGCAGGTACTGCTGCCTATATCAAAGAGACCGGGGATCTGTCTATCTTAGATGAAATGGTAGACTTCAACAATGATTCTGCACTTGCGAAACCATTATCAGAACATCTGAAACGTTCCTTTGACGGTCTGGAAATAGGTCCTTGTATTCCATCAAATATGGATGGATTTACGGCAACTCGTAAGTACCGCAATGCAGTGTATTACATCACAGTAAAGTACCCGAATCATGTAGAAGAAGTGATGGGATAAGAAATCCCCATCACTTCTCCATAGAATCATATTTCTCACGGTATTTTTTCGGTGTCATTCCATATTCTTCTTTAAACAGTTTATGGAAATGACTTGAATTTTCATACCCAACTTCTACAACAATCTGCTCTATCGGCGTGTCTGTCTCCGTCAGGAGATAGGCCGCCTGGAGTATACGTCTTCTTTGTAAATATTTTGTAAAGGTATAAGGGGAATACTGGGTCATAAGACGGCTTACATAATAGCATGGAAGATTATGATGTTCGCAAAACTTGTTAAGCGATGCCGTCTGGTAGTTCTCCTCTATGTATCTTAAGGCTTCCAGCACAATCTGACTTTCATAGGAAGATGGGGAGCCGACTGTGATCGTATACGTTCTATTCGATAATTCCATCAGCAGAACTCCCATCGTCGCCTGCAAAATTCTCTTGCTGTTTCGCGTCTGATTCAAAAGGCTTCGTGTCATATTCTCCAACAGATTCTGGGCATCCGGCAAATCCTGCAAATGAAAATGCAAAAACTCCTTATCTTTTCCGTCATTCTCCGCCGCTTTTTTTATAAAACGCCGAAGCGCCGTATCTTCGTTCAGCATGCTGAGCGGATATTGTAAAAACTCCGGAAGAACAAATATTTTAATTCCAATATCGTTATACCCCGAGGCGCTTGCTGAATGCGGTGTTCCCTGTTTGATAAACAAAACATCATCTGCTTCCAACTTAACTTCTGTCTTATCGATAATATGTGTCGCCGAACCACTGAACATATATATTATTTCCATGTATTTATGCGTATGCTCCGGGATATCTACAAATCTCGGCTGTTTCATAATATCAATCATAGCCCCTTCGCGAATCATCTTGTCCGTATCTATGACAGAACTTCCTTTTTTTAATCACATAAGGCGCCAGCACATTTTTCTCATTTTTAATAAATTCTTCTTCCTTACTGTCTATCTTTTTCAAATATTCCAATAATTTCCGTTTCACAAATTTTCTCCTAGGCTTGTTTTTGCAAATTATAGCACAATTTTTTCTCTTTCTCTATAATTACTTCCTTTTTGTACAAAAAAATAACCGCTTTTACCATTTATTTCCTTTTTTTGCAAAAATCAACGGTTTTTTTGCAATTACCGTTCTAGCGGATTTACAAAAAATATATTATACTACTATTGTATAAGCGATTTATCACAATCGTTTTCCAAAACTTTATACGCACTTAAAACAAGA
>ENA-OQAB01000714-OQAB01000714.1-human-gut-metagenome-genome-assembly--contig:-NODE-714-length-17165-cov-3.030344_pt1 | contig 17165 bp, 19 predicted proteins | sample MGYA00242490_ERZ504517 | MGnify/ENA primary metagenome ERZ504517 (study PRJEB26092, sample SAMD00036298) | human gut metagenome | host: Homo sapiens | study: EMG produced TPA metagenomics assembly of...
TTAATTTTTAAAACCTCTCCACCCATTTATGAGTTGTGGAAAATGCTCATTTTTTCGATCTGCATGAAGCATATCAATGATTTTATCTTTCTGATAGTACGGATACTGAAACAGTCCTACGACTGCAAAACAAGCGCCCAAAAAAAGAAAACGGTCAGAAACCCGTATCCGGAAACAACATAAACGAAAATACAAATGGCTTCTGAAAAACCTGCAGCAACATGGCAGTAATAAATTGTGAGAAAATGACTCCCAATACAATTCCTAACACCAGTGAGAAAAGTCCCATTACCAATGTTTCTATAAAGAAAAGACCGGCAATCATTGATTGCTCCATTCCCATGATACTCTGCACTGCGAATTCTTTTTGCTGATTCCTTATCATAAACCGATTGACATACTGCACCAGAAAAATCAAAAGCATGGTAATTAATATAATCACCAGCAACATTCCGTCTCCTAACACCTCCAGATTAAACTCCGCACCAATATCTGGTCTATAATAACGGCTGGTAATCGACAAAAATGCGTAAAATAGGGAGATGCAGGCAGTTAGTGTCATAATATAAATCAAATAATCTTTTATAGAACGTTTTACATTTTGAAATGCCAATCTAAAGTACATCACTTACCCCGCCTCCCATCATGGTAAGAACATTCAGGATTTTATCAAAAAATACTTTACGTGTATCACTGCCTTTTAAGATTTCAGTAAAGATTACACCGTCACGTAAAAATAAAATCCGATTGGCATAGCTTGCCGAAAATGCATCATGTGTAACCATCAGAATGGTTGCACCCAGATTCTCATTCATACTCTGCATGGTAGATAAAAGCATCTGAGATGAGTGGCTGTCCAAAGCCCCTGTAGGTTCATCCGCCAAAATCAGCTTCGGATGATTGATAATTGCTCTGGCACAAGCACATCTCTGCTTCTGTCCACCGGAAACCTGATATGGATATTTATCCAAAATATCGGCAATATTCAGACTTTTCGCAATCTCTTCCACTCTCGGTTCTATTTCCCTGACTGGAATATGGTTAATCGTCAGAGCCAGAGCAATATTCTCACGAATGGTTAAAGTATCCAGCAAGTTAAAGTCTTGGAAAATAAATCCCAGATTTTCTCTCCGGAACTTTGCAATCGCCTTTTCTTTTATCTCAGTTACATCTGTACCATCCAAATAAATGTGCCCTGCACTTACCGTATCTATGGTAGAAATGCAGTTCAGCATCGTTGTTTTTCCTGATCCTGACGCACCCATAATCCCTAGAAATTCACCTTCCTGCACAGAAAAATCAATATCCTGAATCGCTTTTGTTACATTGCCTTCATTTCCATAAAATTTTTGAATATGGTCTAATTTTAAAATTTCTTTCATGATACTCACCTCGTCTTTTGATATTATGATTGTAACGGATTTCTGCATGTGTTTGTATCAAGTTTTCTAACAAAATTCTAACAAAAATGTAAGAAATGCAGGGCTTTTCTCAGCCCTGCACCTGATGAATAAAATGATTGATTTGAAAGGACAGGATCATTGTCGTTCCTGTCTCGCCTGACTGGGCAGCAATTCCAATTCCCAGCTTATCACAAAGTCTTTTGCAAAGATAAAAGCCCTATACCGGTTGCATTTTTGCCCGGATACGTCCATTTTGCCCGGTAAAACCTTTCTCAAAAATACGGGGCAGATCATTTTGCACAGATCCCGATTCCATGATCTTCTACAAAAAGAAAAATCTGATCTCCCTGCACCTTGGTATAAAAGTGCAATACGGGATGCTCCCGGCTGTATTTTACAGCATTGACAATCAACTGATCCAGAATAAACCGGAGCCATTTGTCATCCGAATAAACCGTCAGTTCACTTTCTTCCGTCTCTAAGGCAACCTGATTCTGCAATAAAAGATACTTGTTATCTGCAATCGCCTGATGCACCACATCAAATAACCGGATTTCCTGAACAGAATAATCCTTTTCCGTATATTCACTACGGGCATAATAAAGCGCCTGTTCTGTAAAGCGATTGGTTTTTTCCAGTTCCCTCATCATTTCTCTTGTAAAAGGCTCTTTTATGATTTTTCACACAATAGTTTCATTGCAGTAATCGGTGCTTTGATTTCATGGATTCCACTGCTCAATATATTCTCGGTACTCCCGTCTCTCCCTTGCTACTGTTCCAATCTGTTCCAGCATAGATTTGGACGCCATTTTTAAGAGTTGAAAATAAACCTGTTCTTCGGCATGTTCCGGTTCCGGAAGCATCTCTGACAACAAGTATTTTTCTTCCAGTCCTTCTGCCATCTTTACTAATTTATTTAATCTCCTTTTTCGCTGATGATAGGTAAACGTCAGTACACCAGCCAGTAACATCGTCCAGATGATAAGAATCACTGCAATACTATCTACATTATTTCCGACAAAGAGTAGAAAAACTGACAGCAATACCATACAAACGATATTGATGAGGAAAAGGGGATTTTGTCTTTCCAATACTGTTTTCCATTCATAGTGTATACCCCTGACGGTGTTTCGTTTTAATAAAGTCTTTAACGCCGATCTTTGATAATTTTTCTCTGATACGTCCAATATTTACACTCAATGCATTATCATCTACATAGAGCTGATTGTCCCATAAATATTCAATGAGATCTGCTCTTGTGCAGATGGTTCCGGCATGTTCAAATAGATAGTACATAATCTTCAGTTCATTTTTTGTGAGTTCTGTTTGCTTTCCTTCCGCTTCGATTGTTCCAGTCTCTAAAGATAAAGAAACACCTTGATAAGTCAGATGTCTGCTTTGTGTATCAGGATAAGCACGTTTCAGCAAGGAAGCAATTTTCGCAAGTAAAATGGCTGTGTGATAGGGCTTTGTGATAAAAGCATCTCCTCCAAGCATAATACTGTTCAATTCATCCATATCCGTATTGCAGCTGGTAACAAAGATAATCGGAGCCTGTGAAAAACTCCGAATGCTAGAACAAATGGTAAACCCATTTTCTTGCGGCAATTTAATATCCAATAAAATAAGATGTGGATTTATTTTTCGTACCTGTTCTGTTACATCAGAAAAATCTTCAATAACAGATGTGTGATATTTATTTCCATCCAGTACTGTTTGCAGTTCTTTACGGATCACTGGATCATCTTCAATAATTAAAATTTCTGTATTCATAACAATCCTCCTAAACTGCATTATAACATAATACAGCTAAAATTGGAGCAAGTTTCCCTGCTCCAATTCGTTTTTATTCCGTGATAGATCTCCGAAACAATATCCAAGTACTTAGAAAATAACATAGCAGTAAGAGTATAAGAATGGATATCGTAATGGATACTTGCGTAATTAAAGCTTCAATTCCGATATAAGCGGAAATTTCAACGGAAACGGATTGCAAGAAGTACTCCACAACAATAGCAGAAACTATAATGGATACCACTACCGGCAAACCAAACCATACACCTAACTGTTTCATTACAAGACCTTTTATATCCTGTTCCTCGACACCCAACTTGCGAAGTACTCCAAAACGGTAACGATACTGTCCGGCATCCAAAAGCTGCTGTAAAGATAAGATAGTAAGACATATTACCATTAAAACCACCGCACCATAAATCATCGCCGTCTTCAGAATGAAGTTCATCCCCTTTGCCTCATTGACTTGCAGCGTACTTAATCGAATATAATACCCAACACCATTTTCTGAAAGTTCCGGATATGCCTTTATAAACTTGTTTTCTAAGGCTGCTGCATCTGAATAAGAAAGTTCTCCTGAGGTCTGGATATAGCGATTCCGATTGACAGAAAGAAGATTTTGGCAAATGTTGTCAGGAAACACATATACAACTTGCGTATAGGAATTGTATAAGGTTTCACCCATCGCTTCTTGATGACTGGCCTGTTCAGAAAGTGTCAGTCTTCCGGCATCGGTGTCTACTATTGCATGACTACGTATAAACTCCTCTTGTTCATCCGTTGTTACAGCCATATGCCACTGGGTTGTAAATTCATTTTCCTCAAGCGTGACCGTCTTATATCCCAGCATTTCTCGAATAGCATTATAATCGCTAAGAGAAATAGCAACCACAGGAAACTCATGCTTTACACGGCTATGAAAATCTTCGCGATTTGGAAGGTAAAGACTAAAAGTACAGTCTGCATTTGTCGCAATTCCTTCTTCTGCCAAAAATTCTGTTACCAACTCATAATCTCCTACTGGCAAGTCAGCTTCTTCATCCACATTATTATATCGAGAATTGATCTGCACATCATACATGGATCGGCTATCCAAATATCCCATACTCCATTCGGTCAGTATTGGTGCAATTATGAACATAAGAATGGCCGTTGTCAGAGTGATGCAGATCAAGGTCATTGTTTTTGTCGTTGTCGAGAGCTTAGATATGATCTGTCCAAAGAAAAACAGGTTATTCCCTTGATACCTGTGTGCGGGAGATTTGCTTTTCCATACAACAATTGCACTGCTGGACAGATAAATAATTCCGCATATCAAAAAAAGTAAGTCTGCAACAACGAACATCAAATATTGATTAATTGTACCTGCGCCAAGGGTTAGATAATACTTGCTTTCAAAAACCGGTACAAGAGCCGAAAATACAGTATTGGGAACTGTACAGACTAATAGACCGATAAGCAAAGTTTGCAATGTCCATACTTTCTTTTTGCACAGCCAAGTGAACGACCAAAGCAAAGTGAGCGCCGGGAACATGATATTTCCCCAAAATAGAATATGAATCGGAAAAGCAAATCGCGGATCAAAGAAAAAAATCATCTTTTGAATCCCTGTTTCCAACATCCATATAGAAAGCGCCAAGTAGATTACAAGAATCGTCGGCATAAACCGATTTTTCTTCAAATCCGGTTCATTTTGTCTATCCGCAGACAGCATATCTATAATCTTAATCTTACGAATAGTACGGACATTGAACAGTCCAACTACAAAAAAAACTGATTGTAAAAAAAAAATCGACTGTCCAAAAGACAAAGTAATCCGGGAAACAGTAGTCCATGTCAACTCATAACTCTGACCATAAGAAGCCAGCAGCATAGCGGACATAAATTGCGAACATAGCACGCCAAGAGCAATACCAATGACAATCGATACAGCTCCCATCAAAAAAGTTTCAGCAAAAAAGAGCCAACTGATTGTTTTCTGCTCCATCCCCATAATAGATTGTACTGCAAATTCCTTTTGCCTACGCCGCAGCATATAGTTATTTACATAGCGTATCAGGAACAATAACAACAGGGTGATTGCACAAACTGCCAATTGGATACCATCGCTAAATGCTGTAATCTCATAAGCTGTTCCAATATCTGGCTGATAATAGCTGCTGGATATGGATAGAAACGCATAAAACAAAGTAACGCAGATCGTCAAGGTAACAATATAGATTAGATAGTCCTTCGCAGAGCGTTTTGCATTTTGGAAAATCAATTTAGCATACATCGTTTTTCCCACCTTCCATCAGAGTATTTATCCCGTTTCAAGATTGTGTCCATATCGTTTCCTCCTTCTTTACTTCTTTTTATTATAATGGATGAGAGCATTCTTTTGTATCAAGTTTCTTACAAAATTCTAAACAAAAACGTAAGAAATGCAGGGCATTTTCAGCCCTGCATAGGAAATCGGTTGATGTGAAAAGAAAGTATGGCAGTCGTTCCGCAATACAACCTAGCTTTTTACTCTTCCGAGTCTTTCTGATATTCCAATATATCCCCCGGCTGGCAATCCAGCACTTTGCAAATGGCATTCAACGTAGAGAAACGAATAGCACTTACTTTCCCTGTTTTAATTTTAGATAAGTTGACATTTGCAATACCAACCTTTTCCGCGAGTTCGTTTAGGCTTATCTTTCTATCCGCCATCATTCTATCAAGTCTTAAAATTATTGCCATATCAAATCTCCTTTATATCATTTCATCTACTTCTTGCTGTAATTCACATCCATAATCAAAAATAAGGGAAATACAAAACAAGATGAGGGCGAATAACCCACACATAAAGAAGGATGAAAATGCCATTTTAAAAACAGAGAGTACGGAAAAAACAGCAAAAATCAGAACATACATTGCAATTTTTCGTATCTGAATAGCTGTCTTAGCTGTAAAAGGAGAATTTCCTTTGCCAATACATCCAAATATTCTTTTGGCATTATATAGTGCTAAAAAGATACAGATAAACTCTCCAAGGCAACAAAAGAAGAAAAAATACGCATTGCCCAAAGCTAAGAGATTGTCCCGCCTGAACAGCAGTTGCCCACGCCTCACGGAACATTTCCGGAGAAAAAAAGCTGAGTGCAAACGATAACCATAATTCCAAGCAATAGCGATACACTTAATATACCGAAAATAATGCAGCCAATGTTAAGAAGTATGGAGATAAAACGAGCAGATTTTTTCAAAGTTTTTTGTTTCATAAGATGCAGCTCCTTTCATTTCTTAATTCACAGTATAGCATTATTTTTATCTTTGTCAATTATAATTTAATGATAAACATAAATTTTTTTACTTTTTGCGCTATTTTCTCACAATCATTCCATTTAGTTCTTCCCGAATATATTGAAAAATCCGCTCATCGCCACTCTTTGTATCAAAAATTGTTTCTAAATGTTTATACAGATAAAAGCATAGTCCCACCTCTGGAAGTAAGAGAAATATCGTAGGAAAACTGCTTCCTGCTATAAAAAAATAGCTACAGTCATTGCTGTAAGAAAGAGCAATGTCAAAATTTTTATCCTTGGAAGAATACGGAATGTGCCAATGATCCGCATGCCATACGCTTCTTCGATAACCGTTCCTTCAAATAGAATTCCATTGCTTTTCATAATACCGGCAGACGCTTTCAATCGAAGACAATCGTTTGAAAAATCTGATAATATTTGATGACGGTATGCTTCATTTTCTATGCAAAGAGGATAAGTGGTTTCTTTTAATCTCCGGCGTAATGTTTCCTTTTGAATCGGAATCACAATTTCATACTTCGTTTGCTCCATGTTGTCCCTCCATTCCGTCCCACTCGGAAAAGCAATGCAGTTCTTTTTCATTTATAGTCCCCTCTTTTTTCTTTCTCAAGCCAACAAAGCAGCTCTTGATAGCCTGGATATAGAGCATCTACAAACGTGAGTTTTTCCCCGTTTTGATAAAAAATAATTTTCTCATTGTTTTCCCCTGTGAAACGATATACAATATCGTCTCGGTGAAAGTCTGCCTTTTGAAACAACGTTTCTATCCGCATGTATGCACCTTTGATCAGTATCCTCTTTTCCCTGCAATAAAGTCGCAGAAAACCAAAAACTGTTCTTTTGACATCATAAAGATTTCTCCCATCCTACACACAATTTTTCTGTCAAAAAATTTACAGAGCAAACAGTATATGAAATAGTATGCAAGTATTATAACATTTTCAAGGAAACTATTCCAATAAAAAACAAGCAACTTTCTGAAGTTGTCTGCTTTTACTTTTAATTCAACACCAATAACGTAAAAAGCAGAGAAACATTCCAAAACGTATAAATGTTTCCTCATGAAACACTGTACATGCACTCTATTTTGTGCTATACTCTACATCGCATTTATAAAATCAGAAGGGATTTCTTACCCTCTGGACTGGTTCGTGAACTTCCCAGTATAAAAAAACCAAGTATCTCATACTGTAGCTCTCTGAGCACAGAATCAAAAAGTAAAGGAGATTGGAGAATGAATGCTAAAAAAGTCATTATTGACTGTGATCCCGGGATCGATGACGCGCTTGCGCTGATGTTGGCACTTTGCTCACCCGAATTAGAAATTTTAGGGATCACAGTTGTCTCTGGAAATGTACCGGCAAAAAAAGGTGTGGCAAATGCTAAAAAAGTCCTTCACTGGATGAACCGCCCGGACATTCCTGTTTATCTTGGAGAAGAACTGCCACTTGTCCGCCCTTACGTGGATGCCATGGATACCCATGGGGAAGACGGTCTCGGCGAATCTAATTACCCTGAAATTACTAATCAAATCATGGATGAAAGTGGTGTGGAGTTTCTTACCCACACACTGAAAAATGCTACCCAAACTAATGACCCGGTGTCGATCATTGCACTCGGGCCTCTTACAAACCTTGCAAAAGTGATCCAAGAGGATCCGCAAAGTCTTGCCGGACTTGGGGAATTGATCAGCATGGGTGGAAGTTATCAAAGTCACGGAAACTGTTCACCTGTTGCAGAATACAACTACTGGTGTGATCCTCATGCAGCAGAAATCGTATACCGTGCATTTGAAGACCTGCCTGTCTGCCAGGATAAACGAAGATTCATATGGTTGGATTAGATGTGACAAGAAAAATTGTTCTGACTCCCAACATCTTAGAATATATGTGCTATGTGAATCCACAGATAGGTGAACGGATCCGAAAGATTACCCGGTTCTATTTTGACTTCCACTGGAAACAGGAAGGTGTCATCGGCTGTGTTATCAATGATCCGCTTGCGGTGGCCTATTTTGTCGACCGTACACTCTGCAGTGGTATCGATGCCTGTACGAGAATTGCAACAGACGGGCTTTGCATCGGTCAGAGTGTCGTAGATGGATTTGATTTCTGGCATGGACACAAAAACAGTCACGTTCTGACCAAAACTTCTCCTCTGGCATTTATGCAGATGTTTTTTGACAGAGTTCTTGGAGTACATCCTAAGGTAAGCTGTTCTGTCTTAGAGCAGATTATGAAAGGAGACTCACAATGAGAAAATTTTCGACAAATAAGCTTTGTCTTCTCGCACTTTGTTCTGTAATCAACCTCATCGGAGGGCATATCGCGCTGCTGTTTCGGCTTCCGGTTTATCTAGATTCTCTTGGCACTGTATTCGCAGCAGCTCTGATGGGACCTCTTTCGGGAATGATCCCGGGGATTATAAGCAATCTCATTGGAGGCGTGACTACTGATATTTATGCTCTTTATTACTTACCTGTTCAGATGATCACCGGTGGGATTGCAGGACTTCTCTTTCAGAAAATATCATTTCATGAGAGGAAAAGATTGATAAAAATCCTGCTTGGAGCAGGAATCGTCAGCATTCCTGGAACCGTCATCAGTTCTTCCATCACCGCGATCGTGTTTGGCGGAATTACTTCTTCCGGATCCACACTTCTGGTGCAACTGCTCCATCATCTTGGTCTGGGATTAACTGCCAGCGTCTGTATCGTACAAGGATTGACAGACTATGCAGACAGAGCCATTGTTCTTGCTTTAACGGTTGCCCTGCTGGCTGTAGTTCCTTCTTCCATCAAAATAGCTGCAGATAAGGAGAAATCTCATGGAAAGGTATAATAAGATCACCAATAAAAATCCCCGCGAAATCGTACTTCTGAAAGGCAAACCATGTGCCTGGGGCAAATGCCGATTCTGTGATTATATTGACGATAATTCCCGGGATATTGATACAATAAATGATTTAAACTATGAAATTCTCTCTCGTGTCACAGGAGAACTCGGAGTGTTGGAAGTTATCAACTCTGGAAGCTGTTTCGAACTTCCAAAAGAAACATTAAAAATGATCAAAGATATCATCATCGAAAAAGCAGATTCACCGTCTACTTTTTTGAAGCTCACTGGATGTATCGGAAACATTTGCCAAAAAAATGCGGGAGTATATGGGAATTCCAATTACTTTAAGATTGGTGTAGAGACATTCAATCGAAGTTTTCGGGAAGACTATTTAAATAAACATGCTAATTTCGATTCCCCAGAAGAAGTCCGAAGATACTTTGACTCCCCGTGTCTGATGGTTGGGATCAAAGGACAGACAAAAGAAATGATTGATTATGACATCCAAATGCTGAAGACGCATTTTGAACTAGGAACGGTCAATGTGTTTACAAATAACAGTACCGATGTAAAAAGAGATCCGGAACTGGTAGACTGGTTTATGAATAAATATGCGTATCTTTTAGAAGATCCAAGTGTAGAAGTGTTATATGAAAAGACAGATTTTGGTGTAGGGGACTGAGAATAACTCTCGTCCCCTATTTTAAAATAAATAGCTTCTTTATTACTTTACATTATATCAACTATCTGTTAAATTTCTCTTGCAATCTGATATCCTTCTGTAATTGCATCTTTGATATTTCCTACCTTCTTTGCATCTCCGATCAAATGGTAAGAAACATTTGCTTTTTGGAGCGTTTCTTCTAATTTCGAATCTGGTAGGTATCCCATTGCAAGCACAAGTGTATCTGCATCCGAGATACAGTGTTCTTCACCATTTTCTGTATAGTAGATTTTCTCCGCTTCTACCTTTTCTACTTTTGCCTTACAGTGGATCTGAATTCCTTTTTTCATCATCCGCTGTGTCAGAAGACTTCTGCCCGGACCAGATTCCTGGAGCATGATCCCGTCTGCCATCTCCAGCAAGATGATTTCACGATTTCTCGGGAAGAGATCGTTGACAAGCGGAGCAAGATAGTCTGCCGTTTCACACCCTACAGATCCCCCACCAATCACTACTACTTTCCTTCCGGCAAACGCTTTTCCTGCAAGAATATCGTCTGCAGTCACGCAGTGCTTAAATGCAGTAAATGCATTTACTACAATTGGATCCGCACCTGTTCCTGCAATGACTTCATATCCTGCGAATTCATTTTTCAGCATTTCCTCTGTCACTTCACAGTTCAGACGGATTTCTACACCTTCCCGGATAAGTTTTCTCTCCATATATTGAATCACTTTCGTCAATTCCTGTTTTGCAATCGGAACTGCTGCAAGTTTTACAAGTCCACCAAGACTATCACCTTTCTCGCACAATACTACTTCATGTCCGCGTTTTTTTTGCAACGAAAGCGGCCTCCATGCCTGCCGGTCCTCCTCCGATCACAAGCACTTGTTTCTTTTCTTGTGCAACCGGAATATTATCCTCGTTTTCCAGTTCCAGAGATGGATTAACGGTACATGCGACACGTTTTCCAAACATGATGCCATTTAGGCAACGCAGACATCCAATGCAAGGACGGATTTCATCTTCTCTTCCCTCACAAGCTTTCTGTACAAATTCTGGATCACAGAGGTTTGCGCGTCCGATCATGCAAATATCTGCTTTTCCATTTGCAATCAATTCTTCTGCGAACCATGGCTCTGTGATGCGCCCTACGGTCGCAACCGGAATCGATACTTGTTTTTTGATTTCTTCTCCGACTTTGCTGTGGGATCCCATCGGTGTTCCCGGTGCAGGGATCGAACTTCCTCGCATAATTGTAGTTCCTCCGGATACATGGATGAAATCAACCCCAGCTTTTTCTAACTGTTTTGCTACATAGACAGCATCATTTAAGTTCTGACCTCCGTCTGTATATTCATCACCAGAAATGCGGACATCAATGATGAAATCCTTTCCGCACATTTTTCTGACTTCCTCAATGACCTCCAATGTCAGACGCAGTCTGCCGTGGATGTCTCCGCCGTAAGCATCTGTTCTCTTATTGTAGAGCGGGGAAAGGAATCCGCCAAGTAAGCCATGAGCATGGGCTGCATGGATTTCTACTCCGTCACCGCCAGCCTGCTTCACACGGAATGCAGCTTCCCCGAACTGTCTGATGATCACTTTCAGTTCTTCTATAGTCACAGCTCTTGGAGCTTCTTTTGCATAGTAAGGGCCAACATTGGACGGAGCGATCAACTGCGGAGTTCCCGGTATCGGAAATGCCATATAAGCTGGGTGAAATAACTGTGGAAGAATTTTGGCACCATATTTATGAACTGCGTCGGTCAGTTTCTTCCAACCCGGAATGTAAGAATCGTCGCAAATAGACATATCTCCCGGCAGATAAATATAAGTAGGCTCTACGGTAGTGACTTCCGTAATGATCAGACCAACTCCACCTTTTGCACGTGCCGCATAATGCTCAACCAACTCATCTGTGACATAACCTTTGTCAGCAAGATTTGTAGAAATCGGCGGCATAAATACACGGTTTTTTACTGTTGTCGTTCCAATCTGAATTGGGGAAAATAAATGTTCGTAAGAATTCATAATTTGTATCTCCTTCGTATTCATTTGTTCTTGCTCTTATTGTACCATGTCTTTCTTTTCCAAACCCGCCCTTTCAGATACATCAGCAGGCAGATTTTGTCCTATTTTCATATGAGATTACAAACATTTTTTGAAAATCTGTGCCGATTTTGTCTTTACTTATCCGAAATTTTCCAGACAAAACAAAAGAGAAATCTTCTGCTATTTTTTATTCCTGCAAAAAATTTCTCTCTGCCTCTTTCGATTTTTTATGTTTCCTCAAAAAATACTTCTATTTTTCCATTTGCTGCAACTGTGACATCTCTCCACATTTCTTTTACCTGGCAGCAGAACTTCTCTTGCTCTTTCCAGATCACAAGCTTTGCATCTTCATACACCATCTGTCTGTTTCCTTCCACAAGATGAAAAAGCAGACTTTTCTGCTCTTCATCCAACTGCATAACTCTTCCTTCCTCATCTTTACTGTACTTGAGATTTTGTCTAAACTGCCTGCGGTAAGCACTGGGCAGAATTCCGTAGAGCTCTCGGAACGTTTTCGTATAAGCTTTTCCATTTGGCATTCCACATTCAAGAGCAATCTGTTCAATCTGCTCTTTTCCCTCCAACAACGCTTCCAGCGAGGCCCGCACACGAACATAAGATAAATATTTACTAAACGGAATCCCCATATATTTTTTCAAAAGTTTGGAAGTATAAGATAAGCTGAAAGAAAGCTGGTCTGCTACGTCTTGAAGCGTCAAAGGTTCTTTAAAATGTTCATCAATGTACTTGATTGCTTTAAGATAATTCTCCTGATACTCCGATTGAAGTGGAAGCTCCTCCAACGAAATATTTTCGCGAGCTGAAAAACAAACAAGTTCTGCCATCAACACATTCAATCGCAGCAGATTACTTTGACCATCCATCAACATCTTTACAAGCTCTCCGATCTTACGCTTCAACGGAAAATAGACAGAAGGATTCTTCTGGCTGTTAAAAACTCCCGAATAAAACTGCCCTTTTACTTCTCCTGTCATCGACTCCGGCATACGATCAAAGTCGATATGGATTGTCAGAATTTTTCCGTCATCTTTCCCACAGCGTTTTCTAAGCAGATGCATTTCATAAGGTGCAATGAGGATCAATTCTTCCTTGTGGACAATGGTAGAAAACTGTTCTGTCACAGCTTCATATTCTCCGCAGAGCACATAGGAAGTTCCAGACATGCTCTGCCTTGTAAAACATTTGCGAAAATCCATTGATGCTAAGGCTCAAGGGATAACCGAACTTCTGCCCGGAAAAATCATAATATCCATTCATATCTTTCATAATTTCAGATCCTTTCGCTGCATACTGTGACTGTTTCAGTTCTGATGAATCTGATAAGTTCCCGCCTCGAGATCTACAGGTTACTTCTGTCCCGTCAGCAAAGACAGTTCTTTGTTTCTTATAATTTCCATCTAAAAATTCATGGCGCACCATCTCAGAATAAGCAATCCTTTTCCTGAAGTTGTGTCCACAGTCCGATAGCGCTCAATCTCCTTTTCGAGTTCCTTTCCTTCTGCTTCGCAGTTTAAATATGCGGCGCCACCGTTTAAAAGTGCATATAGCATATAGTCTCCTTCGGGCTGATCGGCATCCATCATCCATGGAACTACCATACAGTCATGGTATACAAGGTTAAATAGCGGAACCGAAACCCCAAGCGTCGAACCCTTTTCTTCTACCATAAATGAATACGGGCTGTAATGGGCAGTCACAAGACTTGGCACTGCCCAGTCGATCGTCTCCTCGGAACTTGCAATAATTTCATTTGCGTTTAGAAAGTCAAAACATTTTTTCCGGTATTCCAGACATTCTTTTCGTGTCATTGTATGCCACGGATGCGCGCATTCATCCGGCTCGTTGCAGGTAAAAACATCCAGATACGTTCCTTCCAGCTGAATTCCTTGACGAAAAAGTTCTGTAAAGTTTCTTCTCAAGTAAAGTGGAGACTGGCTTGCGCAGATGTATGTCTGCCATCCTCCTGCCCAACGGCAAAAAATCCGGTTTTTTCCCTTCTGGAGAAATCATGGAGAATTCAGGATCATACGTCTTTGCATCAAAATAATAATCGCGGTACTGATCGTGGATTGCAAAAATATAATTCATCTCTTTCATACATTTCGACAGTGATCGCATTCCTTCCCATCCACCGGCTTCCTCACAAGCAGGCAGATAATCCGGATGCTGGTTATCATATCCTGGGTTTCCCCATCCATCCAGATGCAGATAAACTTTTTCCAGTCCATGTTCTTTTAATTTCCTCATCTGCGCTTCTCTTACTGCAAACGAATCACTTCATCATTTTTTTCTGGATGTTCTTTATCAAATAGAAAGAATCTTGGCGATACATGTGTCTTAATTCCAGTATGTACGATAGCAGAATCCGATAAATTTGTCGACAACCGGATTTTTTGCTGCTTTTTCTTTTAACGTAACAAGCAGTGCATTCTCCTTCGCGTAAGCCCTATATACTTTACATAGATCATTATAGTCTGCATTCTTTAAGAAACGATATTTGATGGTACGCTTATAAGAAAGCTTTCCAAGGCTCGGAAGCCATCTGACAGATACATGACAATAATCAGACTGTTCCGGATGTTCTACCTGATAGCCGGCATCCCACGGATCACAGACAATCCCGATATACGCAGCTCCACATCTGACCTGTCCAAACCATGGCATAAATGCCCCTGCACTGCACATTTGCCCGTCAAATACGATTTTTCCTGCATCATATTTCCAGTCATTTGGGATCAGTAAGCCCTGACGGTTTGTAATCACGGTATACCAATCGCTTGTCTTTTTGCGAAACTCCATCTGCCCCGGCCAGTAAAAATTTCCAATACACTGCTCTGATTCTGTAAGAGGATTCAGCTCAAAGAAGATATCCTCCGTCGCATACTCAATCCAGATGACTGTCTGAAAACTTAAAGTATCCTCTTTCCCCGAAAGATGAAAACCGGAAAATACACTTCTGATCCCACAGCCGACACCGGTATTCCACGAAAAGTGTTCTAGTTTTCCAGCCTGATGAAAATATATCTTTTTATCATTTACATAAAAATGTGGCTGATACATCTTTTCTGAACGCCATGTTTCGCCATGTGCTGTAATCTCGATGCCGAGCGTTTCTGTGTTCAGAACAAGCGTTGTACTCTGGTGACTTACTTTGATTTCACTCATATCTAAATTCCCTCACTCTTTTTCTTTTCCTACCAATACATCAAACATCTTTGATAGACTGTTTTCAGAACATTATAGCATAAATCCTGATTCTGCGAAACAAAAACAGAGAGGAGACTCTATTTCCTAATACTCCTCTCTGCGATACCTTCTTTCATTAATAAAGGTGGATACTATTTCTTTCAAATAGATTAATCGCTGTTATAAAAATCTTTCCCTACATCAATTTTCTAAACAGTTCTTTCAAATCTTCTACGCTTGCATCTTTTGGATTTCCCGGAGCGCATGCATCTGCATGAGCTGACTCAGCAAGGAACTGAAGATCTTCTTCTTTCAGTGCCTCCAGTTTTGTCGGGATTCCAACGTCCACGGAAAGTTTCTGTACAGCATCCACAGCTGCTTTCCGATATTCCTCGACAGACATCTCATCGACACCTTTTACTCCCATTGCCCGTGCAATTTCACGGTATTTTTCTCCAGAACACTCTGCATTATACCCCATAACGATCGGAAGCATCATCGCACATGCAACACCATGCGGGGTATCATAAACAGCACCAAGTGTATGTGCCATAGAGTGGGCAATTCCAAGACCGACATTTGAGAATCCCATTCCTGCAATATACTGTCCAAGCGCCATTCCTTCACGTCCTTCTTTTTCGTTTGCTACCGCGCTTCTCAACGATTTTGCAATGATTTCAATCGCTTTTAAATGGAACATATCTGTCATTTCCCATGCAGCTTTTGTTGTATATCCTTCAATCGCATGTGTCAATGCATCCATACCAGTGGATGCAGTCAGCCCTTTTGGCATAGAGGACATCATATCAGGATCTACAATTGCAACAACCGGCATGTCATGTGGGTCTACACAAACAAATTTTCTTTTTCTCTCCACATCTGTAATGACATAGTTGATTGTAACTTCTGCTGCCGTTCCTGCCGTTGTCGGAACAGCGATGATCGGAACACACGGTTTTGTTGTAGGCGCAACACCTTCCAGACTTCTTGACATCTTCAAATTCCGGGTTTTGCGATAATAATGCCGATTGCCTTTGCGGTATCCATTGAAGAGCCTCCGCCGATTGCAACAATATAGTCTGCGTTTGCCTGCTTTAAATGCCTTGACACCATTTTGCACATTCTCAATTGTCGGATTTGCTTTAATATCAGAATACATCTCATAAGCAAGTCCTGCCTCTTCGAGTACGCTTGTCACCTTTCCTGTTACTCCAAATTGGATCAGGTCCGGATCCGAGCAGATAAATGCCTTCTTAAATGCCCGTGCTTTTGCCTCTGTTGCGATTTCTTTGATCGCTCCTGCTCCGTGATAGGATGTCTCGTTTAACATAATTCTGTTTGCCATTGTCCTCAATCTCCTTTTCTCTGATATGGCATGTTTTCTTTACTCTATGCCTATCTCATCTTTCTTTTGTTTACATTTTAACAATTCTTTTTCTAAATAGAAAGTTACAAAAAGGAAATCTGTCACTTTACAAAAGTTTCAGCTTTTTGAACATAGCAGAAAGTTCTTCGGGCATCGCGGCAACAAGCAGTGATGCAAGCTCTTCCGGTGTCCCTTTCCATTGTCCCAACAGCCACTGTACAGTCATATAGATCGATCCGTGACAATACATTTCCAATAAAAATCGAACGCGATCGGAAATCTGCCTTTGCGTATTCTGCTCAATTTTCTCTGTATAAAACTGGAGAATCAACTGAAAATCATGATCCCTCAGACAATTCTGGTCATCATTTTTGAATGCTGCCCGGAAAAACATCTTCTCCTGACGAATATAACAAAACTTATTGACAAGTCCCTCATAGATGGTCTCGCCTTCTCCCATGTGTTCAAATGACTCCAGGAGAATTTTGTCAAAATACCAATTGATCAGATCATATTTGTCCTTGAAATTTCGATAAAAGGTCTGCCTTG
>ENA-OQAB01000715-OQAB01000715.1-human-gut-metagenome-genome-assembly--contig:-NODE-715-length-17128-cov-4.035174_pt1 | contig 17128 bp, 17 predicted proteins | sample MGYA00242490_ERZ504517 | MGnify/ENA primary metagenome ERZ504517 (study PRJEB26092, sample SAMD00036298) | human gut metagenome | host: Homo sapiens | study: EMG produced TPA metagenomics assembly of...
ATCAAGGACCCGAACAATCCCAAGCATTGGGTCATTGACTGAAGAAGCTGCTCAAGTTGTCCGGCGCATTTTGATATGACGTTGAGGGCTTTGGCACGGAACAGATTGCCACCAGTTTGAAAAGGAAGGCATCCTGACGCCGCAGGCCTACTGGATTCAGAAAGGCATCGGCCGTCCCGGAAAGACCAAGACGCGCCCCGCCACCAAGTGGAATGGCTCCACGATTACCCATCTTCTGTACCAGCAGGAGTATTGTGGTGATGTTCTGAACTTCAAAACCTACTCCAAGTCCTACAAGAACAAGAAGCGGATTCATAACGACCCGGAAAATTGGGTGGTGTTCCAAGATGTTCACGAACCCATTATTGAACGCGCCGTGTTTGAGCAGGTACAGCAGAAACGCGGAAAAATGCGCAAACGCCGTACCAGCAACGGAGAACACAATATGTTCTCTGGCTTACTTGTCTGCGCAGACTGCGGCTGCAATCTGCACTTCCACTTCAATCAGGGCAACCCGGAAATCAAGTATTTCAACTGCTCCAACTACAAGGGCAACCGTGGCACCTGCCAATCCACCCATTACATCCGTGTGGATTTTCTGGAAGAAGTGGTGCTGGGCGAGATTCAGCGGCTGACCAAGTTTGCCAGCCTCTATGAGGACGACTTTTTGAAGGCTGTTATCGGGCACTCCCAGCAGACAGACGAAGCCGACCGCAAGCTGAAAGAGAAAGAGTTGAAAGCACTCCTTGCCCGTGATGAAGAACTGGACGGCCTCTTTGAGCGCATCTATGAGGACAACGTTTCCGGCAAAATCTCTGATGAACGCTTTTCCAGAATGTCCCGGAGATATGAGGACGAGCAAAAGGAGCTGACCGAGAAAATCAAACAGCTCCGCTCCGAAATCGAAAAGCAGAGCAGCCGCACCATGACAACGGATATGTTCATCCGTCTGGTTCGCAAGTACACCAGAGCGAAAAAGCTGACACCCCGGATGCTGAACGAACTGGTGGAAAAAATCGAAGTGTTCAATGCAGAAAAGGTCAACGGTGTATGGGAGCAGCGGCTCCGCATTCACTACAACTGCGTGGGCACCATCGAGATTCCAAGCGCACTTCCTTTGCCGACACCTGATGTGTCGGTGAATACAAGAAAAGGCGTAGTTGTGAACTACGCCCCTTGTGATGTCGCTATTTAGCAAATAAAAAATGACGAATGCTCTTTGACAGCTAAATGCTGTAAGAACATTCGTCATGGTGCAGTAAAGCAATCCAAATCCGAACCATTTTCCTTTGATGCGGCTTGGGCCGCTTCCTCAAACGTGATGGTCTGTGTACCTTCTTTATAGTTAAAGGTTATCAAAACCTTATCATCGTACAGATAAATCGAATTGATGAACGTATCCACCAACGCTTGCCTCTGGTCTTTCAGGCTCATGTCCAGTTTACGGAAGCGCATCAGCCAGAAACGGATAAATTCCTCTTTGATTTTTGGCTTTGCCAGCTTTTCTTCCGCAATGCGGGCTTCAAGCTCACGCTTGGTTTCTTCGAGCTGTTCCAACCGTTCCTTGGTGGAACTGGTGAGGATTCCGGCTTGAATTGCGTTGAGCATATTCTGGATACCCGATTCTGCATCCCGGAGCTGTTTCTCATAGAGAGGAAGGTTGGTGTTCTCTCGGTCTTGCAGCTCCATGACCTTGGCGATAATGGATTCCATGGCGGCATCGTCCCGGACAAGCTGCATGGTCTGGTTCACCACCAGATCTTCCAGCCACTGTTTGCGGACAGTTTTCTTCTTGCAGCCCTTCTTCTTTTTGGCCGTGGCACATTTATAGTAGCGGTGGACTTCTCCCGTCCGGCTTGTGCCGCTTTCGCCAAACATCAGCGCACCGCAGCAACCACAGTGCAGCTTGGTTGTCAGCAGGTAATCGTCCTCTGCCTTTCTTCGGGCAGGGGCTTTCTTGTTTTTGGCAATCTTTTCCTGCACATCATCGAACAGTTCCAGCGGCACGATGGGCGGAATCGCATCCGGCACGACCACATCCCGGAATTTCAGTTCTCCGATATAACGCCGGTTTTTGAGCATGTGCTCCACGCTGTTGTAAGTAAATTCGCCTCCGACCGGGTTCTTGATGCCGTTTTCATTCAGCCAGTCCCGAATCTCTTTCATCGTGAGGCCATCCCGATACTTCGTGAACGATTCCAGCACGAAAGGGGAGGCAAGCGGGTCGATGTGAAATTTCCGCTCGGAATCCAGCGTATATCCAAACGTTCCACGACCACCGTTGCAGCGGCCTTTCAGGATGTTCTCTGTCTGTCCACGGACAACCTTTTCGGCAAGGTCGGCAGAGTAGTATTCTGCATAGCCCTCCAGAACCGATTCCAGAATGATACCCTCTGGCCCCTCGGAGATGATCTCCGTAGCCGACATGAGCTTGACACCGTTCTTCTTCAGCTGGGTCTTATACCGGGCACTGTCGTAGCGATTCCGGGCAAAGCGGTCAAGTTTCCAGACCAGAACAATATCAAACAGCTTCTTGTCGCTGTCCTTTATCATCTGTTGGAATTGAGGGCGATTATCCGTCTTGGCAGAGATGGCGCGGTCAATGTAGTGCTTGACGATAGTGATGTCATTCTTTTCGGCATAGGCCGTGCATTCACGAATCTGGCCTTCGATGGATTCTTCGCGCTGGTTATCACTGGAATAGCGGGCGTAGATCACAGCGGTCATGGCAAGCACCTCTCTTTACACGTCATTGAACGGTGGAGCGTTCTTTCAAAGCACTGTTTCGTATAATGTATATACCATGTTTTGATGGAGAAATCAAGACTTTTTATTATCTTCAGTTTTTCTTTTTGAACAATTGACCCAACAGCCACCCCTCTCGTTGAAATGAGGTGACTGTTGGGCCGACTTGCTCGGATTCCTTTATTCTTCGTTTAGCTGGACGATGGTATTATAAAATGATTTTGTTTGGAATAACGACTTGAAGAACACCCTTTTTCAAAAGTGCTTCTATGCGTTTCATGACATACCAGTCACTTACCGGAGCAGAAATCGCTTTTAATACGTCTGCGGTAAGTTCACCAACCGAAATAGGAATTCTCGATACTAAACTAATAATTCTCTGGTCGAAATAATCTATGTTAACGCTTTTAACATCGTTCGCATGCCAAATACGCATGGAGGTGTTTTCGTTTAATAGCTTTCCCCATCTTTTGGCATACTCAGTAATAGTTTCTTCCGTCAAATACTTTTGTGAGATCTTATCGGTTTTCCCTTCCATAAATTCTTTCAGACCTTCTCTGGATGCAAGCAAAATTCTATTTGTACCATACTTTGCTGCATAGTAACAAATATAATAAATGCCGCACCAACAATCGGCAGAACTCCTGACCCAAACACGCAGTGGCTTATGATTTATCATATCACATTGAACCGCATTCGCTGTACCATGATATTTCGACCACAGTTGTCTAGCTTCAATTTGGCTGTCAGGATAATATTCTGAAAGGCAATTCACGAATTGTTTGCAACGATATTCTGAATCGCAAGCATATTGAAGTTCTCCCATTGATAACATAAACGGAAACAACTTTACACTTTCGACGATGCCTAAAGCTGCTAACATATTGACATCACTGGGTTCAAAAACAATTTCATCCATAGCTGGTCAAAATCATAATTTCGGGATGGTAACTTGTGTAGTTGCACTCCAATAGATTGGTTTGCTTGAGCCAACCACTCCAAAATAACACCCAACGCTGCAATCAAGATAAGTTCCAACATCATAGAAGTCATATGTATAGGTTGTATTATATATACTTTGTTCTGGAACTAGTGCTGTCGTTGAAAATGGGCAGCTTCGTTCGATGTTATCGGAATAGCTCGTGTAGTAATCCGTTCCTGAAACATTTTTTATTAAATCCGGGCCAATACCGACGGTAGTTCCACTCATATAAAAGCCCAATCCATTGGCCTTTGTATAAAGAACTCTCCATTTTCCATCAATATACGATACAACTCTTGAGCCGTCTGTATTAGAAACAGGAATGCGCATTGGAACCTCGGCCAAAACATAAAATCCGAGATTCTCTTGTTCTTGCACAGAAAGATTGAGAAGTTCTTCTATCGAATAATCATCGATCTTTCTCTTATTTCCAGTTGCAAATGCTGGCTGAATGGTCAGGAGAAATAAACCGTGACCAATAGAATGGAAATCAGCCGTTTGATTTTGTTAGTCATAGTATACTGCCTCCTAATTTATTTTTTTTCTTCACTCAATACACTAAAGCTCCATTGGAATCACCTTCATTAAATTTTCCCCTTCAGGTGTATACTCCTCGGCAAATAAATGTGAACCATACAAATGCTGAAACTACTAGAATACTGCTGGAATAGAAAATATTGTGACCTTACACTGCTTTGGGTGATTACTTTGCTTTCCTTCATTGAATAGCTAGAACAACAGCTACTATCAAGAACAAAGTTGAAAGCCCAAGCTGAACCCATGCAATTTTTTCGTTTTCGGCATTGTTACAGCCTTTGGAGGATACTGCCACTTGGATATAATGCACTGCTACGATTCCATATGAGAAAAACAAAGAAGCCCAAGCATAAGGTACTGCGCTTTTATCTGTCAATCGGACAAGATTACTAGTCCATACTGAAATGCAGCCCCAAAGGGCAAAAGGAGCAATAAGAAAAAAGTTGCTTTTGCCTTTTTTCATTCTTAGCCTCCCACAGCTTGATGGTACGATTTTGTAGTATCCATAAGGTGTCCACCGGAATCATACGAATACAAAATATCATGATAGCAATGGGTATAGTAGCTATTATCATATGCGAAATGGACTTCATACAGCGATTGATTTATAACAACTTTCGATGGAGAAGTAGCTAGAACCACACTAACCAAAAAGGATCCAACCGTAACAGCAGTGCTTCCCGGCAAGTGCAACCCAGTAATTAAAAGGCTTGCTGCAGTTTCAACTCCACCAATCTCAATTTGCGCAATCGCCGTATTGTCAATTGTATAGCTGAGATTTGATACAAATATATGCTTATACTGTGATCCTGTAACATCACTTCCAACAGTGGCTCCCCTTGTTTGAGGCATAGATTTTGAAGTTGCTAATTTCAAAAAGACATCATAGCTTTGATTGGTCAATTTGCTTTTTTTCGTTTTTTGGGCTTTCGTATAGACAAGTTCACCTGTACCATCTTCTTTAACGCTCCGGTTCAAGGTAACATTTTGTCCATCAATATCAGTAAAGCGAGTTACTTCAATGATCGTATTTTTATCTATTTTGTAGGACACTTGCACAGTTCTTGCAACAGTAGCCACCAAATTTTCACGGTCGCTTTTAGAAATAATTTTTGTTTTACTGATTGCACTGTCTGCAAAAGCCGTTGTCATTGGCAAATTTTGTAAAGCGGCTACTGTTATGCCTAAACATAAAGTTTTCAAGAATTCTCTTCGAGATACATCTTTCATATTCTATCACCTCACATCGTTTTTGATATAATGTCTATCATATGAGTTTAGTTGCGATCAAGCGATTCAGGGACATCCGGCTGATACGCTGTAAAGCAGCAGGTGCTATTCACACTTAAGACTGCAATCGCCATTGCAAAAGCACATGTAATTTTACTCAGGAAAAAAATCAGTTTTTGTGAATTCTGTTTCATATTGTCCTCCACATTACATAGAATACGTTACATCGACTTCATTGTTTGTTCCGCGAGGAGTTCCCTTCAGCCAGCAAGTATGAGAAGCAATACCATTATAAGCGTTACTGGTAAAGGTGAGTTTTGCCGAACTGGAGTTATACGTCAAACTTGCATCACTATATGTGGAACCCAAAGTTGTAATCGAATAGTCCCATGCATTTGTGACTTTGTTATTCGTCACTGTCATATAAAAATATGCATGAATCACCACTCCCTTATACGAAACCTTCCAAGAATTCGACGATTTCGCTACACGAGAAATTGAATTGTCCACTGACTCGATAGTAATAGTTGCTGGATCACCATTACTGTCAACTACCGCAATTGCGAGCTTCTCGTTTGCCTTCAGTTGATCGAGATTGCTAAAAGTAACAACATTGTTCTTAACGGTAGCTTTCGGTGAATTCGATTCAGCGAAGGCAGACTGAACGCCAAACGACATTACAACCGCAATAAAAAGCAGACTCGCCGTAAGTTTTTTGATGAATTTTCTTGTACTCATGATCACATTTTCCTTTCCTTATTTTGATTTGATTGCTTTTACGACTAAATAAATGACCAGTATGCCGATGCAGAGCGAAATAATTGTCAATGCCTCTGCCGTTGCATTAAGGCAAGCACCAATAAAATAAACCAATACCAAAAATGCAACAAAAGCGATAAGAAGCAGCACCCATTTGTTTTTTTTCATGTTATCACCTCCCTATCTACAAAAGTTGGCATTAAATTTTTGTTGAACCAAAGGAATTGTTGAGAATACAATCAATACCCATTTGGAGAGATAGTAGCAAACTACATGACGTGTATACGGAAGCACATTAAAAATGGCAAGCAGGAAATCTATTGACGAAAGAACAGATGCGACCATCTTGTAACTTGACCGCTTCTTTTCACTTAAAGGCTTATTCTTTGCTTCGATAGGTGAGAGAAAGATAGAGATGCCCAAAAGAGCTACTGTTGTCAGGATACGGAAAAGGTGATTTGCTGCGATTGCCTTACTTAGCAAAATGCAGATAAGTGCCAGTCCAGAGAATGCCAAATAGCATCTGGTGTGCGATGTTGCATGGTATCCGCCAATGTAGATTCGCTGTGGGATAAACCCAATCAAAAATGAAAGTGCGTACCGCACATCACCACACACAACAGCGATTAAAACAACAAGCAGAACGCTCACAACAGATGATATGAGCAACTCGTACCCATAGACATACGCATCCGCCTTTGCTTCATCTATCACTTTTTGCTCGCAGAAAAGACGGACTGATTTTTGAGACAGCGTGCGTTCCCACATTGCAGTTGCGCCACCTTATCTTCTGATTTTTGCTTCACTGTATCATAAATTTCAGCAAAATCAAGAGGTTTGGCAAAACTGGTCGTTCTGGTGACAAAAGTGGTAGGTCAGGCTACTTGTAAGGAGCCTTTGCACAGTCTATAATAGTAGCAGGACATTATTTTGTGGAGGTTGTCGAAATGCTGAAGTACCACGTTGCAGTCTGCGATGATGAGAAATCAGACCTTGATGGCATTGTTCAAAGCGTCCAGCAGTACGATGTGCAAGGCTGCTTTGACATTGAAACTTACATGGATGGAAACGAACTTCTGAGCGAATTGCAAATGCAGAAGAAATCCTTTGATCTGCTTCTTCTCGATATCGAGATGCCATCCAACGGTTTTCAGCTGGCGCAGTCTTTGATTCAGATGGAGAAGCATCCTTTGGTGGTATTTGTCACGAAGCGGCACGAGTATGCTGTGCAGGGATATGGCATTGCATTCCGCTACCTTGTCAAACCTTTGGATCAGACGCTGTTCGCTGCGGCGATGGACGCTGTCCTTCAGGAACTGAACTCCAAACATTTCACAATCGAATACGATGGTGTCACCATGTCCTTGGAAACATCAGATATTTACTTTCTGGAAAGCCACGGACATAAAGTTCTGATCCACTGCAAGGAGCAAGACCTTACATTGAGAATGAGCATTCCTGAAGCCTTGGAGCAGCTTCCCAAACGATGCTTCGTGTCGCCACACAAAAGTTATCTTGTCAATATGGAACACATTGTTTACGCTACTGGAACCGCTGTTTTTCTTTCCAGCGGACATCAGCTACCGATCAGCAGGAGGAAGCGTCAGGAGTTCAATCAGAACTTTAACGCTTATTTGGGAAGATGATACTTTATTATTTCGTTGAGTTTGCAGGGAGCTTTGCCAACATCGCTCTGTTGCTGCTTTTTATCGGTCGGCTATTTCCTAAAAAGGAGCCCGTTTCAAAATGGTTCTATGTGTATGTTGTGCTTATGATCGCTGGCCAGTGTGCACTAAGCTTATTCCCGGACTGGGTAACGCAGCGCACGATCTATCTTTTAGTTGGCGGATTTTTCCTCGCACTGCTGTTTTACGAAGTGCGACCATGGCAGGCGGTTTTTGCAAGCGGAGCTTTCTTTACGCTGATTGCTTTGGTGGAAGTGCTTGCAATGCTCCTGATCGGGCTGCGCATCCCTGATACCGATATTCTGATGCAGGCTGGGGCAGCACGGTTGGTTTATGTTGTTTTTTCAAAACTGATTCAAGTTCCACTTGTAGTCCTGATCTCACATTTTTTCAGTCGAAAGGGAAATGCTCTGCGCATCCTATGGCTGTTGCCAATTATTGCGATTCAAATCGCAAGCATCGCTGTCTGTTATGTGGCACAGTATCATGCTGCGGATGAGTATTTCCCGGATTATATGGTCGGCCTTATGGCTGTGCTTCTCCTTATAAACATCCTGATCGTGTTCTATGTGGAAGCTCTCCGGGAAAATGAACTGGAAAAATTCAAAGCCAAGTTCAATGAGCAGCAGTACAATCTTCAAATGGAATACTACCAGCAGCTCAAAGAACGTCAGGAAGAAGTCCGTTCTCTACGGCATGATGTGAAGAAATACATTCTGGCGATGCAGGCAGTTGCAGAACACGGCGATACCGAAGAACTTCACAAGATTGCACAAGCTGCCACGGATATTTTTGAGCGTTCCACAAATGTTTCTGCTGTCGGAAACCCTGTTGTTGATGCTCTTTTGAATTATTACCTACGCATCGCAGAGAAGAATAACATCAAGGTCAAACTGGATGTGACGATTCCTGAAGTTCTGACGATCTCATCGCTGTCTTTGAGCATCATCCTCGGAAATACATTTGACAATGCCATTGAAGCCTGTTGCAGTCTGCCAGCGGAACAGCGAACCATCCATTTACAGCTGCGCAAACAATATCGGAGCCTTTTCTATCGGCTGGAAAACCCATACAGTGATACTTCTCGCGGAATCCGCATCGGAGAGTATCACGGTTACGGACTAAAAAATATAAATCGTATCGTTCAGGAGAACCATGGTGACTTCTATACGAAAAAGAAAGACGGTGTGTTTACCGTCCAAGTCCGCCTGAACTGCGAAAATTAAAACATTCTCCTAAAACATTGCTTTGCTTTTGCTTGTACTTTGTGTGTTTCATTCATCTGATGTATTCATTATCCTGAAGTGTTGACACACATCAATACTTATGTTATCATTCCCAACAAATCCACAGCGATTTCTGTAAAGAAACGATTCTGTGCGGTTTTATTTCCTGCGAAGATTTACCGCCCCGCAACACACCCGATCATTTTGCCGTCTGTTTCACCCGACAAAATCCTTCGCCTGTACTGCGTGGGCGGTATTTTCTTTTTGGGGAAGCCGTACCTTGAGAATTTCATGAGCCGTCCGAGCGTGATACCGGCTTTTCGGCCAACGCCGCTGCAAAACAGGGGCAGGAACTTCGTTCGGAGCAAACGGCGATCAACATACACGAGCAGCGGAACTCTCTACTTATTTTTGCGTCTTAACAATTCGGAAACAACTTTCGGAAATGCGTTTTGAGCGCAGCGGTGGAGAGCAAGAACCGTCCCGTGGCCACAAATTTTCAATTCTTGAAAATGTTGTGCTCCACCGGGACTTCACATCTGCAACTCTTGCGAGTTTTGATGTGATCTTGTTGGGGCGTACCTGCCCCAAACCCTGCTCATATTCGCACCTTGCGGTGCGAAAGAACGGCGTGTCGTGCTTACATAGCTCCACCGAGGAGCTAGCGAAACGACAGGAGGTTCAATGAACAAAACGAATGTCAAAACGAAACCCAGCACGACCCACCGCCACGACACGCCGAACAACAAAACGCACATCATCAAGTTCCGTGTGACGGAAACTGAAAAGATGGAACTCCAATGCACAGCAAAACTCCTTCATCTCTCCCTGTCCACCCTCATCCGCCGTGCGCTGCACAATGCGAAGATCGAGCGCACCGTTGTCGTTGCCGGCGGCGGAGAAGAAACCCTGACTGCCGTTTCCACTCTGCTTGCCCAGTGCAGCAGGGTGGGCGGCAACCTGAACCAACTCGCACGACACTTCAACTCCGGCGGAGCAGACACCGAACAGCTCCGGGCGAAACTTCTGGACGAACTTGCAGACCTGACTGCCTTCCGGCTCAACGCCGAGAAAGTTCTGGGTAAACTGTATGGCAACGCTGAAGCATATCGCCTCTAAAAATTCGGACTACTCTGCCGCTGAGACCTATCTGGTTTACCAGCACGATGAATTTTCCGGCAAGAAAATTCTGGATGAACAGAGCAGACCCAAGCTGCGGGAATCGTACATTCTGGACACCCTTGAATGCGGCGAAGCCTCGTTTGCAATGGCCTGCCTGCTGGCAAACCGGAAGTACGACAAGAACAACCACCCGGATGACATCAAGAGTCACCAGTATATCATCAGCTTCGACCCGCGGGATGCAGCCGAAAATGGGCTGACGATGGAAAAGGCACAGGCCCTCGGCCTGAACTTCTGCAAAGAGAACTTTCCCGGTCATCCTGCTATCGTCTGCACCCACCCGGACGGACACAACCATTCGGGAAATATCCATGTCCACATCGTGATCGGCAGCGTCCGGACACGAGAAGTGGAGCGCAAGCCCTATATGCAAAAGCCCCGTGACTGGCGTGAGGGCATGAAGCATTCCAGCACAGCCCAGACCATGCGGCACCTGCGTGTCGCAGTCATGGAAATGTGTCAGGATGCCAAGCTGTACCAGATCGACCTGCTCAGCTCGAAAAAGCGTGTGAGCGAGCGTGAATACTGGATGAAACGGCGCAGTCAAATGAAACTCGACCGTGAAAACGCTGCCCTGCTTGCCGCCGGACAGCAGCCTACACAAACGGAGTTTGAAACCGCAAAGGAGACTTTGCGGAAACAGATCTCGGATGTGCTGGACAATGCAGCGAGCTTTGAAGATTTCTCGGACAGGCTCTTGCAGCAGTACGGCATCACGGTCAAGAAAAGCCGTGGGCGGCTCAGCTACCTGCCAGCCGGAAGAAAGAAGTTTATCAGGGCGAAACATCTCGGTGACAACTACGACAAGGAAGCAGTGCTTGCCACCCTGACCGCAAACGCAGAGCACAAAACCAAGGTGCAGTCCAAGCAGGATACCATCGGGAAACTGATCGACATCCAGTCGAGGATGACCGAGGACAAGGGCATCGGCTATAAGCGTTGGATCACGAAACACAACCTCAAAGCCATGGCACAGACCTTGATCCTCTTAGAAGAAAAGGGCTTGACCGATGAGGTCGCACTCGACCAGAGAATCACAGAGCTTGACACCAAGTTCCATGAATCGCTGGCCGTAGTGAAAGACCTCGAAACTCGCATGGCAGACAACAAGACGCTGCGCCGTCATGCTGCTGCCTACACCAGCACCAAGAACATCGCACAACAGTTAAAAGCCGCAAAACGACCCGCAGCCTTTGAAGAACAGCACCGTGCAGAACTGACAGCGCACCGGGCGGCAGCAGCCTATTTCAAGGCAAATGATATCACCAAGCTGCCCAGCCCGAAGAAACTGGAAGCCGAGTATGCGCAGCTGGCATCCGAAAAGGCACAGTTCTACGAGCAGTACAAGGAAGCCAAGAACGAGCTGCTCAAGCTGAAAACCGCAAAGCAGAATGTTGCGTCCTTTTTCCGGGAGGAAGAACCGGCGCAGCAGGAGAGATAAAGGAGTGTGCGTATGATCAACCTGAAAATCGACCCGGAGTTCCAGTCTCAGATTCCTCCTCTGACCGATGATGAATTTAAGCAGCTTGAAGAAAATATCTTGAAAGAGGGCAAGCTGCTCTCTCCTTTGATCGTGTGGAATAATACACTTGTTGATGGCCACAACCGTTATGCCATTCTCCAGAAGCATCCTGAGATTTATTTTTCCACTATGCCGCTCCGATTTGAGAACCGCGAAGAAGCCATTGCGTGGATTTGCCGGAATCAGTTGGGACGGCGAAACCTGAGCCCCGAACAGAAACGCTATCTGCTTGGGAAACAGTATGAAGCTGAAAAGAAAGCTGCAAAAATCTTTCGGGGTAATCAGTACACTTTAGCAAAGAAAAGTGGTGGTGATCACGGTGATAACCACCACTCTGGAAAGAAAACCTGTGACCGGATCGCAGAGGAAAACGGTGTCAGCCGTGCCTCCGTTCTTCGTGCCAGCCACTATACACGAGGCATCGACATCGCAGATAATCTCTCTCCCGGCATCAAGCAGAAAGTCTTTTCCGGCGAAGTGAAGTTCACCCACGAAGAAATGTCCAAGCTTGTGCAGGCAAGTGTCGAGCATCGTTCAGATGTCCTTGCTCAAATCCTGCATCCAGAGGCATTGGAAGTGTTGGAATCTGCCAGCGCAGAATTTGAACCAGAAAAAGCGGAACCCGTTCCCATGCCCACACCACAAACAGAAGAATTTCGGTGCTATCATGTACCGGACGAGTTTATGAAGGTTTACAAATCTTTGAGCCGTGCGACCGAAATGATGAAAAACTCATGGAAGAAAACGCTCAAAAACAATCCCAGCTATTTCACTGACCCGGAAAAGCAGAAGGTTCTCCGCTTCGCAATGCAGCGACCTGCTAACTACCTGACTGAAATCGAAACCTATCTGGAAAAGGCTCTTGCAGAAGCCCTTGAAGAAGAAAAGACCGCATAACGACAGGCACTTGTAAGCCATCAATGAGCCACCAGCCGCAAGTGCAGGGTGGAAAACTTCCGCGCCATTGCGCCTGATAAAAATTGGAACTTTGATTTTCTCGCCCGAATTTGCCACGGTGGGACGATCAAAGGAGCGTGCGTTTGAACAAAAAGAAAAAGTCCACAAACACTTCCCCTTATCCCGATGAAGTCATCGACCGCCTGGCGCGGGCATTCTACCCGGCCATCCTTGCCTGCTGGAACAGCGAGGAAGGTCAGCGGGAGTTTGCCGCATGGCAGGCGGAACAGGCCCATCATGCAAACAACGAAAAACAGGAAGTTCCCACTGGGGAACTCCCTGTTGTACATATCGCTATCGTCTGTGGCTTTTGGCAGGGTGCGTCCTATTCAGGGGCGCACCCTGTTTTTGTTTTGAGCCTTCACCGGCTTTTTGAGCTTCAGCACTCTGCTTCCTGAATCAGGATCGTCAGCTGCTTCTGAACGCTGTCATCTGCTGTGACGGTCAGATGAATTTCACCCGCAGCTTCTCCTGCACGGATCACCGCCATACAGCAGCCGTCAAAGGTCTCGCTTTCCGGGGTGTCGTAACGCTCCTCGGAGCAGGGGTTTGCGCTGCCTACGGCTTCCAGAATGCCTGCACCCTCCAACTCCACCTTCAGGGTGTGCTTGGTGTGCAGATCTGCGGTGCCATTTGCATCCACGAATTGGATCATCACAAAAGCGGCATCCTCGCCGTTAGCTTGCAGGGTCTTACGATCTGCTGTAAGGGTCATCTGTGCATCCTGTGCGGTGCGCAACGTAAACTCGCCGTCACACACACCGCCGGTATAGCCCACAGCCTTCAGCTCGCCGGGAGTGTAGGGCACACTGTAGGTGGCAGTAAAATCCACCATGGCACGGCGGCCCAGAGAAGCTCCGTTCAGGAACAGCTCCACCTCCTCCGAGGCGGAGTACACATCCACCGAAGCCGTCTGTCCCTCAAAACCGGGCCATGTCCAACTGGAAAGGTTATCCTTGAACATCCAAGGCGTTTTGCTGGAGGTCTGACCGTTGTGTTCCATTCGCAGCACTGCCAGATAGGGTGCCTTCCGCAGACCGTAAACGATCTCCCGCAGATAGCTGATGGGGCGGCGGTTGCCCAGCAGATCCAGATCTCCAATGTAGGCGGTGCGTTCCGGGTAAATGCTGCTGAAGTTGGCACCACCATCGTAATGGAAGATGCCGCAGCCTGCCTCCCCAGATAATCGTAGCCAGCCCATGTGAAGTCGCCAATCATGTGAGGATTCTCCTCCACGATGCGCCACAGCCGTACGATATCTGCTGGGTAAGTCTCGGTGCCTAGCACTGCCTTGTGGGGGTGCAGTTCATGCTCCAGCACATGGCGTCCGGTAAGGTAGTTCAGACCGATCACATCGCAGGAATCCTCGCAGCCGGACAGCGCCTCAGTCAGCAGCGGATGGGTGGCAAAGTAATCACCCTTTTCCCCGGACATCAGGCTCATAAAACTGTTCAGCGCATTGCTTCCGCCGCCATCGCCGCCGGAAGGACCGGGCTGTGCCGGGAACTTTCGCATCACATCCCCCATGATCTCCCGCAGGCGGTAACCGGCTGCCATAAGGCCGTTGAGGGCGTTGGTGGTGTAGCGGGTGGGATCCAGCTCCCGGAAGGTGTTGCAGAGCCGACGGTTGGTCTCCGCTCCGCTTTCCGAGCCTGCCTCGGAGATCTCGTTGCCCACACAGTACAAAATGACACTGGGATGGTTGTAATCCTTGGCCACCATCTTTTGAATGGTGGGCTTCCAGTCCTGCTCAAAGTACAGAGCATAGTCGTAGGGATTTTTCCGCACGTTCCATACGTCGCTCAGTTCGTCCATTACCAGCACACCGTACCGGTCGCAGGCATCCAGCAGCGCCCGCCCTGCCGGGTGATGGGAGGAGCGGATGGCGTTGAAGCCCGCTTCCTTTAGTTGACGAATGCGGCGCTCCTCGGCATCGGGCAGGGTAGCTGCACCAAGAATGCCGTTGTCGTGGTGGATGCAGGCACCCCGCAGCTTGACGGTCTGCCCGTTGATGCGTACCCCATGCGCTGCATCGATGCTCAGGGTACGGATGCCGAAGCCGGTCTCTTCCCGGTCCAGTTCTTCCTCGCCCTCCAGCACCTGCATGGTGCTGGTGTAGAGGTTGGGGTTCTCCGGGCTCCACAGAGCCGGGCTGTCCACGCAGTACCGGAAGGAGACAGTTCTGCTTTCACCGGGCTGGAGCAGGAGGTTCTGCCGGTCGGTGAGCACTGCCGTGCCCTCCCGGCAGATGGTCTGCTGCAGGGTCACCCGTTCTGTAACGGCGCTGGCAGACTGCACCTGCGCCGTCACATCCACTAGGGCAAAGCCCTCGCCCACCTCCCGCGTGGTGATACGCACGGTATCCTGCGGCAGATAGACCTTGTTGCCCACCAGCAGCCGCACCGGGCGGTAGATACCGCTGCCGGTATACCAGCGGCTGTTGGGTTCCAGACTGTTGTCTGCAATGACCTTCAGCAGGTTGTCGGCACCATATTTCAGGTAGGGATCAGCCTCCACGGTAAACTCCGCATAGCCGTTCACATTCCGGGTCAGCAGCCAGCCGTTCAGGTAGACCAGCGCCGTCTGGTACACGCCCTCAAACACCAGCGACACCGGCTTGCCCTGCCACGCCTGGGGTGCGGTGAAATGCTTCTGAAAAATGTACTCGCCGCCGGGGTAGAAGCCGGTCTGTGCACCGTTTTTCGTGTCCGGGGTGCGGGCTTCATGGATCATGGCATCATAGGGCAGATGCACGGTTTTGGTCTGGGTATTTCCCAGAAAGGAATTCATCCGGGAATTGCCATCTCCCTTTTCTACCGTCCAATCTGCGTTGAAATTCTGTCGAATCATGCCTGTGCCTCTTTCTGGTGTTCAGCATCCCACTTCTTATTGGCCTTTTCCACATCCAGGAAAGCCAGCAGCACTGTAATAATGATGCCGATCACAAAGGGGAAGGTGATGTACAGGTTGAAGATCATCCGAATGGCACTTTCGCTCTGGACCGTTGCCGTGCCCACAAAACCACCCAGCTTCAACAGCCAACCCACAGCCGCAGTACCGATGCCGCCGCCGACCTTCACGCCCAGAGAGGAGCAGCTGTACATCATACCGTCCATGTGGACGCCGGTGGTGCGTGTGGTGTAGCCGCTGGCCTCAGCAATAAGAGCGTTCAAAGAGCCGCTGAGGGTACCTGCAAAGATGCCCTTGATGAACATGAACAGCAGGAACATGGAGAGATTCTTCTGCATGGCAAAGTAGATCATGGGAATGCCCAGCACGCTGCTGATGGCGTAGCCCCAGAAGTTGACCTTCTGCATACTGCCGGTCTTTTTGATGAGGACAGGCGCAAAGGCCAGTGCGATGATAACAGGGAACATCTTCATCATGGAGAACTGACCCAGCAGGCTGCCATCGCCCCAGTAATAGGTGGCGCAGAACACGCCGGCACCGGTGGTCAGGTTGCTCATGATATAGTACACGATGTAGATGGCAAGGATCATCAGGTAATACTTGTTGTGGACGAGGATCTTAGCGGTCTCGGCAAAGCCATGCTTTTTCTCCTCGGCAACTGCTTTGCCTTCCTCTGCGGCTTCGCTGGTGTTGCCGCTCAGTTCTTCCTCCGGCAGCTCTTTAACTGCAAGGCAGCTGATGGTGTTGACCACCAGACCAACGATCGCGAAGATCAGAGCCGTGGTACGCCAGCCTGCGGCACCGCTGCCGAACTTCTCCACCATGCCGGTAACGGCAAAGCCCATAAAGATGTTGGTGACGACCGCAAACATAAAACGGAAGGAGCCCAGCTGCACACGCTCATTGTTGTTCTTGGTGATCAGTGCCACCAGAGAGGAATATGCAATGCCGTTGGCAGTATAGAACACTGCGTTCAGTGCCGTGTACACGATGAAGAAGTAGATATACTGCATGGTGGTGCTGCCAGCCGGGATGGCAAACAGCAAAAACAGGCAGAGGGAAACACCTACCTGACCAAACAGCATCCACGGACGTGCCTTACCCAGCTTGGAGTGGGTGCGGTCGATCAGGGTGCCAAAGATCACATCGCTGATGCCGTCCAGAACCTTGGAAGCCAGCATCAAAGAGCCAATGATGGCGCTGTCCAGACCCAGTGTTCCGGTCAGATAAAGCAGTACAAAGCTGGAAACCAGACCATAGGAGCAGTTAGAGGCCAGATCGCCGGAAGCCGTAGGCCAGCTTCTGATACCATTTCAGATATTTTTTCTCTGTCGTTGCAGTAGCAGACATGGGGATTCTCCTTTCAAGATGTGCTGTATCATTCACGGCGACA
>ENA-OQAB01000716-OQAB01000716.1-human-gut-metagenome-genome-assembly--contig:-NODE-716-length-17105-cov-3.827188_pt1 | contig 17105 bp, 18 predicted proteins | sample MGYA00242490_ERZ504517 | MGnify/ENA primary metagenome ERZ504517 (study PRJEB26092, sample SAMD00036298) | human gut metagenome | host: Homo sapiens | study: EMG produced TPA metagenomics assembly of...
TCATTGTTTCCAGATTTGCCACAGCTTCTATCAGCCTGTGTGCCAATACGCTTGACCTTCTTCCTGTGTTGCCGTTGTCCTGTCAAGTGCCTTTGCCGCATTTAATGCGGAATTCCAACTGTGCTGAAATCCTATGCTAATCGGCGCTGTTTAAGCCCTCAGCATTCTGAATTGCCCTATCCAGTTCCGAAAAATCTACCGATACTGCTCCGCTTTCTGTGTAATCTGCGGAGGCTGCCGCATATGCCGCTACTGCATCCCAGCCTTCTGCAAATGCCATACCTTCGCCTGCTTCCCTTGCAAAGACACCGTTGACTGTCAATGATTCTCCTTCTGCTTTGGCAAGCTGTCGTCTGTCGGTATTAACCGCAAAGCCCGGTCCGTAGGACTGATATTCATAAAAACGTGCTGCACTGTGGGTATTGCCGCTCATATTATCATAGCCTTTTGTCTTAATATGACTGTCCATAAAGCATTTTACATACGTTACACAGGCATTTGACCGCCACGGTCTGCCCAGTGCCACACTATTTTCTGCCACCGAATCTGATTTTTTAAGCAGTCTGCTGTTTATGAATACATAGCCTGTTGTTTTTGTACTTTCAGTACTTGCCGCCGTTACATAGCCTGCCGCATTGGCGACAATATCGCAGTCGTCAAATACTGCCTGTGCACTGCCGAAAATCCAGTCTACATTTCCTTCAATATAACAATTCTTAAAATACTGGCGTCCGCCGCCGTCTGCCTGTAAGGTATCCTGCCATCCGGTCAGCCGTACATTATTAAAAATAAGCTGATCTGCTCTTGTAAGCATTGCAACTGCCTGCTTGCCTTCAATCGTTTCATTCGGATAATCAAAGGTATTCGCAACCGTCAGATTTTCCATGTATGTATGGTGTGCCGCTGCTTCAATCGAAACCGATGCACTGCCTGAGGTTCCGTATGCTGCCCCCGTTACCGGGTTCTGTTTTCCCGAAGCCGCATCATAACACAGCACGGTCTTTTCGCTATCCTCGCCAATTAAAGTGATATACGGCGATGTAATGCTTAATTTTTCGTAATACGTACCGTTCTTTACAAAAATAACTTTCTGTTCCTGATTGTCTGCCGGCACTGCTGCCAGTGCTTCCGCCACTGTTGTATACACCGGTACAGACTCACTGTCAAGCGTTCTGATACCGGAAGCATCTACAACCATATCGTATGATGAAAGTTTAACAAAGTTAAAATTACGGTATGTCTTTATGCCCTGTGTATTTTCAAAGACAACTTTTACTGCATTTCTTCCGTCCTGTAACGGAATCGTTATATCCACCGCTTCTCCTGCTGCCGTTTCTTTTTCAGACAGCAACCGATCTCCTGCATACACCGATACTTTTCCGGCTTTCGTCATAGGCAAACTTTAAAGCAGCTTCATTTCCCGTTACCGTATCATTAGACTTTTCAAGCACCGTCATCTGTGCCGCCTGCGAACCGAACATGTATTTGCCTGTATGTCCTGCTGTCGCTCCAAATGGTACTGCTACATTTGTTACCTGCTCTACTCCTGTTGCAAGCTGGTATCCTGCTGGTAACTGATATCTGTTCCAAGCATGAATGTCCAGTCACCTGTTCCTGTCGCTGTTGTTTTTGCTACAGTTTCTCCTACTTTTTCGCCATGAACAGTTTCAAATGTAATATTTAATTTTGTTTCCGTTGCTACTGCTTGTTCCAGCATCTCTTTCTGTAAGCTTTCTACTTTCTGTGCATACACATCTTCTGCAAGTACATTTACAGCTGGCATTCCAGCGAGAACTGCTGTCAATGAAAGTACCCCTACTTGCTTTGCTACAAATCTTTTCTTCATAACACTACCTCACTTTTCTTTTTTGCTCACACTTTCAAAAGCTGCGTCCCCACTTTTCCGTTCACGTACCTGCATTCATGTCTCAAGCTCACACGCATGCTTTTCTATTCTCCACTATTATAAGTCTTAGTTTTTAAGACGTCAACTACCAAATGCCATTTTTATCGGACTTTCATGAATTTTCATAGAGCCCTGGTTTATATTAATCAAAAAAGGAGAATTTCATGAAAAATATTGGACTTACCCTTAAAAATGCGCGGGAAAATAAAGACTATACACAAAAACGTGTCATGGAATTAACTGGAATTAATCGGAAATCTTTGTCGGGATATGAGAACAATGTTGCAGAACCAGATTTGAATACCTTTGCAACCTTGGCAAGATTATACGATCTTTCTGCCGATGATGTATTAGAAATCAAGACCGGACATGCTTCATTATCCCTTTCCCGTCTGGAAACCCGGATGCTATTAGTATTTCATTCGTTGCCAGAAGAAAGGCAGCGAGAATTCCTTGTCCAAATAGAAGCCTTGTCCAAATATCTCGGCACTCAATAAGCTTTATACATTTTTCACCGTTTTTTTATTGTATTTTTCCTGATTTTCTGCTAGAATAACTTGCAGAAATATGATCATAATATATTCAGGATTTCCTGATATGTGTTTTATATTTTTATAACCATTCAGTTAGGAGGTGACTTTATGAAAAAATATATTTGCGAACCATGCGGATATGAATATGATCCAGAAATCGGTGATCCAGATAACGGAATCGCACCTGGAACAGCATTCGAAGATCTTCCGGAAGATTGGGTATGCCCACTCTGCGGTCTTGGAAAAGATGTTTTTGTAGAAGCGTAAAAAATAAGGATGGTGAGTTTGACTACTCTCCATCCTATTTTTATACTCTTTATCAAGACTTAGGGGAAACTATTTTATTCCAAATGAGAAATCTCTGTAGAATCCTCTTCTTAGTCTATTCTAGTGCATCCAAATCTTTCTGCCAAAGTGTCACACATGCATCACTCGGCATCCGCCAGTCGCCTCTTGGCGAAAGCGACACTGTTCCTGTCTTCGGTCCATCCGGAAGACAAGATCGTTTAAACTGCTGAGAGAAAAATCTCCAATAAAATTTTTTCAGCCACTTCAAAATTATCTCATCTTCATAAATCCCACCAAACGCATATTTTGCCAAACGATATATCTTTGACGGTTCATAACCGAATCTCAAAACATAATAGAGATAGAAATCGTGTAGTTCATACGGTCCTACAGTTTCTTCTGTCTTCTGCACGATTTCCCCATCCTTAGGCGGCAAAAGCTCTGGGCTTACCGGCGTATCCAAAATATCAAAGAGTAGTCCCTTTAATTCTGGATCTTCACATTCTTCAGCATAATACCTTACAAGATGATATACCAATGTCTTCGGCACAGAGGCATTGACTCCATACATAGACATGTGATCCCCACTGTAAGTTGCCCATCCAAGTGCAAGTTCTGACATATCCCCGGTTCCAATGACCATCCCATTTGTCTTGTTCGCCAGATCCATGAGAATCTGTGTCCGCTCTCTCGCCTGCGCATTCTCGTAGGTGACATCATGCTCTTCCTCGGACTGCCCGATGTCTTCAAAATGTACCCTAACTGCATTCTGAATCGGAATTTCTCTCAACGTAGCTCCAAGCTTTTCCGTCAATCTGCATGCATTTTGATAAGTCCTGTCTGTTGTCCCAAAACAAGGCATCGTCACTGACAGAATCTGACTTCTGTCAATTCCGAGAAGATCAAACGATTTTGCAGTAACAAGCAATGCCAGAGTAGAATCGAGCCCCCCTGAAATTCCAACTACTGCACGCTGACAGTTCGTGTGCAGCATCCGCTTTTTCAGACCGACGGCCTGGATCATCAAAATTTCCTCACACTGTCTGCTGCGCGTAACCTTATTCTCCGGAACAAACGGAGACATCGGAATCTTCCTTGTCAACATGGTCTCTTCTTTCTCAATCTCAAACGGAATGTAAGGAATCGAATACTCTCCCTTTCTCTGGAAAGTAGTATTCTTTCTACGCTCTCCAAGAAGCATCTCCACATCGATCTCCGAATAAATTGCGCCACTCGTAAAACGCTTGGATTCTTTTAAAATCTCTCCATTTTCTGCAATAATATTATGTCCTCCAAACACAAGATCTGTCGTAGACTCCCCTTCTCCCGCATTTGCATATACATATCCGGCAAGAAGACGTGCAGACTGCCCCGCGATCAGACTCCTTCTATACTCTTCTTTTCCCGCAATCTCATTGCTCGCTGAACAATTGACGATCAATGTCGCACCCTCAACCGCTGCCTCGATACTTGGCGGTACGGCAGACCACACATCCTCGCAAATTTCCGCAGATACAACGAGATGCTTCATCGTCTCCGCCTGAAAGAGCAGCCTCGGACCAAACGGAATCCTGTGTCCTTCCGTCTCGATCATCTGTACGGACTGTGGTCCTGCCTGAAACTGGCGCATTTCATAAAATTCTCCATAATTAGGAAGAAATGTCTTCGTCACCAATCCTAAAACCTTCCCATGATTTAGTGCCGCTGCTGTATTATAAAGCTTTCCCGCGACTTCATAAGGGACTCCCACAAAAATAAGTGCATCTTTCTCCTTTGTATACTCTGCAATCCGATATAATCCTTGTTTTGCCTCACGCAAAAGAATTTCCTGTGAGAACAGGTCTCCACACGTGTATCCGGTAATACATAACTCTGGAAACGCAATGACCTTTGCTCCCTGCTCTGTCGTCTCATCAATCATTCTGCAGATTTCATTTACATTATATTCAACGTCTGCCACACGCATATTCGGTGTGACAGCTGCCACTTTTACAAATCCCTGCTTCATACTCTCTGCTCCTTCTGATTATCTAGTTGCTTTTTTGATCAATGTCTTTAATTCTTCCACAGAAAATTCATAACTCTTCCCACAGAAATGGCAGTTGACCTCAATCGGCTTTCCATCTTCGATCATCTCCTGAATATCTTTCTTCCCAATGCTGATGATTGCTTTCTCTACACGTTCTTTTGTGCAGTTACAGTAAAACTGTGCCGGCATTGTATCTTTTACTTCTACTTCAAATCCATCCAGTACTTCTTCTAAAATCTCCTCCGGTGTCATTCCTTTGTCCAACATAGAAGTCACAGAAGAAATTTTCTTAATATTTGCTTCCAGTCTGTCTACAACATCGTCATCTACAAATGGCATCAGCTGTACAATAAATCCTCCCGCCTGCTTCACGGTATTGTCGTGTTCCATCAGTACACCAAGTCCTACCGAAGATGGCACCTGCTCAGAAGTTGCAAAATAATAAGTCAGATCTTCCGCGATCTCACTCGTCTGAAGAATTGTCTGCCCTACATATGGCTCTTTCAATCCCATATCTTTGATTACGGAAATCAAACCAATCCCAAGCGCTCCTGCCACATCGAGTTTCCCCTGTGCATTCGGTGGGAGCATGACCTCCGGGTGTTCCACATAGCCCTTTACATTTCCCTTACTGTCTGCAGTGACTGTAAGCCCTCCGATCGGACCATCTCCTTTGATTTGGATCGTTAACATATCACTGTCATTTTTCATCATGCTTCCCATCATCGCGCCGCCCGTCAAAAGTCTTCCAAGCGCAGCCGTTGCGACCGGGCTTGTATTATGTGCCTGTCTCGCTGCCTCCACGGTCTCTTTTGTTGTTGCAGCAAATGCACGAATCTGATTATTTGCTGCTGTTGCTCTTACAATATAATCTGTCATAAATTTCTTCCTCTTTCATTGTTTTCTGTTTCTGATCTGTCTCTGATCTATTCCCTGCACTTTCCAGATTCCCTTGCGATCACATAGACTCGCTCGCTTTCTTTTGTCGGTGGATTCCTTGTAAATGCATCGTATGCAGTGACAAACTTCATGCCGGATTTCTCCAGCAGCCTTTTGACTGTCTCCAGCTCATACCCTTTCTGGTAATGTGTCTCGACATATTTTCGATATAAATTTCCCTCTTCCTGAAGAAACAGACTCAACTCATATTCATTGATCTGCTCCTCTTCATAATAATAATTGTCCCAGATAAAGCTACAGTCTTCCCGGCTCTCCGCGATTGTCTGATCTCCCAGGATCTCCCGGTATTTATATACCGTATTAAAATCAAATATAAATACACCTTCCGGATCTAGATAATTATTGACAAGCCTGAAAACTTCTTCCAACTCCGCTTCCTCTGTAATATAGTTAAGAGAGTCACAGATACTGATCACTGCACGGACAGTCCCATACAATTCAAACTCCCTCATATCCTGAAGCAGATACAAAATATCCCTTCCAGATTCTGCCCGCTTCTCCATCGCGATTTCCAGCATCTCCTCCGAATAATCCACACCGATCATGTCAAATCCACGCGCAGCCATCAGTTCTGTCAGAGTTCCGGTTCCACATCCAAGATCTAATACAATTCCATCTGTCACTTCATACTCGGCCAACAACCTTGACAGATATTCTGCCCACTCTTCATATGGAATATTATCCATAAAGATATCATAGACTGACGCAAAACTTGTATACGCTTCCAATTACTTTTCTTCCTTTCCAGCGCCTTCGCCACAAGCAGCCTCATTTTTTTCGACAGACTGCTCTTCTGAAGGGACCTCTGTATTTCCCGCAGGCACATCCGCATTTGCCTGCGCCTCTTTCTGCACAGCATCCTTTACAACTGTCTGTGCGCGTTCCTGCCTGTCCGTTCTCTGCTGCCCCATTCCATAACACGGTGTTTTTCTGATATAAAACAGGTAGATTCCTCTGTAAAGCGGCACAAAAATACCTAAAACCGCATGGATTACTGCAAGATGCAGTGGCATATACCGGCTGTAAATCTGATAATCCACCAGTACATTCAACACACTCATCACCGCTTGATAAACAATCGAAATGACCAGAACCGGTATAGCGAAGGCAAATAACAGCACCGAAACGACTGCCTCAACACCTTCGTTTATCATCACACTCGCACCAAATATCGCGAACATAAAACACACCAGAAACAGGCAGCTGACAATGACGCTGTAAGCAATCGGCATAAGCACAAGCAAGAGTCCCGGATTTTTCACAGAGCGTTTCTTCAGATAAATATCTCCTGACAACTCACCTCTTAAATAAGTTCTTGCAAATGGAACAAATGCCATCCACGGAGAAGGATGGTTTCTATTTGCCGCCATACGATACAAGCCCATTCCAAGAAAAATGTATTCTACTGCCGCCACAAAAAGGGCACCTGCGAATATAAGCAAATAAACAGTTGGCAAAACCATCCCTTCCGGACTTCCATAATGATACATATAGTGATACATAACATGCTCCTTTCTAAAATTCATTACTACAAATATCATATCATATCTCGGTTTTAAATACACGAAAAAAAGCAGCTCCATTTCAAAAATTTCTAGAAAGATTTTCTCAATATTTTTTTTCTTGACATTATAATCATAATCAACTACAATGAAACCGAACAAAAAATATGAGAAATTCGGTAGGTGAGGCTACCATAGGGATTTGGATTTTCCTAAGATTGCTGCCGCAAAATTGTGGAGACACAATTAGTTGGTTAGCAGGCTATGTCGTAATAAGGCATAACCTAATGCAATTTTTACGCCCTATGATGCTAAAGCTTGAACGATCGTCCTTTCAGACAGAAATATAGGGTATATTTGTATTTCCATCTTCGACATCTTTCAGGCATGTCGGAGATTTTTTTATTTCATATACTTTCTTGTTTTTACTGAATTTCTATCAACTTCCAGAAAGGGGTGTATATTTATGAATGCTAAAATTTTTACAGAACTTCTAATCAAAGGTGATTTCAAAGCCGTCCATAGTATTTTAGATGTAATGAATGTGGTCGATATCGCTCTTTTATTAGAAGAGCTCAACGAAAAAGAACTTGCGATTGCCTTTCGTCTGATCCCAAAAGACAAGGCTGCTGATGTGTTTTCCAATATGTCTAATACAATGCAGACAAACCTTGTAGAAATGTTTACCGAAAAAGAATTGAAAGAAATCCTCGACGATCTATATATGGATGATACTGTGGATCTTCTCGAAGAGCTTCCGGCCAATCTTGTCACCCGCATTCTCAATGCAGTGGACAGCAGCAAGAGAAACAGCATTAATCTTCTGTTGAATTATCCTGAGGACAGCGCCGGCAGCATTATGACAACCGAATATGTCTCCCTCCACCAGTCCATGACTGTCAAAGAGGCTATGGCACACATCAAACAGGTCGGCATCCACAAAGAAACCATCTATACCTGCTATGTTCTGGAGCGCAGAAAGTTGATTGGAATCGTCTCTGCCAAAGACTTGATGACGATGAATGACGATACTGTCATCTCCGAAATCATGGAGACCGAGATTATTTCCGCTACCACTCACACAGACCAGGAGGAAGTTGCCCAACTGTTTTCCAAATATGGACTGCTTGCAATTCCGATCCTTGACACCGGCGGTCTGATGGTCGGGATTGTCACAGTCGATGATGCGATGGATGTCATGGTGGAAGAGGCTACCGAAGATATCACGATCATGGCGGCAATGAACCCAAGTGAGAAATCTTACTTTGAAACTTCCGTATTTTCTCACGCCAAAAACCGTATCGTGTGGCTCCTTGTCTTGATGCTCTCCGCCTCCATTACAGGCGCCATCATCACAAGATACGAGGATGCCTTCTCCGCAATCCCGCTCCTTGTCTCCTTCATTCCAATGCTGATGGATACCGGCGGAAACTGTGGTTCCCAGAGTTCTACACTGATTATCCGCGGTCTGGCGCTGAATGAAATACGTTTCCGGGACATTTTCAAAGTCATCTTCAAAGAATTCCGGATTGCACTGATCGTCAGTGTCGTCCTCGCCTTTGCAAATGGACTTCGGATTTTCCTTGTCTACCACGACATGAAACTTGCTGTTGTCATCGGCCTTTCCCTGATTGCAACCGTGATTTTATCCAAATTGATCGGCTGTGTGCTTCCGCTTGCTGCTAAGAAAGTTCACTTAGATCCAGCAATCATGGCTGCACCTCTGATCACAACACTTGTAGATACCTGCTCGATCATTATCTATTTTTCGATTGCCACACAGGTATTCCATCTGAATTAATGTTTCTTATTTGCCATCATGATCTGCCGCTGCATTTCATGATGGCATTTTACACCTCTTTACTATTGACTTCCCAATAACATTTTTCGTGGTTTCAATCTCTTCATATAAATAAGGAACCCTACCAACAGACAAATTCCTTTTAAAATGCTTGAGATTGTAATGCTCCACCAGATTCCATTTAATCCAAGTGCAGTTGCAGTCAAGAGCATCGCCATCGGAATTCTTGCAGTAGTCAGGATTACACTGACAATAGATGGCGGCAATGTCTTCCCAATCCCCGCAAAAGCGCCCCCAGTCGTAATTTCCGCACACATAAACAACTGTGAATACCCTAAAATTCTTAGATAATCAACTCCCATCGGCAAAATCTTGTCATCTGGGATAAAAATTCGGAAGATCACCTCCGGACATCCGATCAGAAGAATCGTACAGAAAATCCCCCAAACAGTGACAACTCCCATTGCAATCCGGTATCCCTTCTTTACACGTTTGATATTGTCTGCTCCATAGTTCTGCGCTACAAACGAATTGACTGCGGCTGCAAATCCTTCTGCGGTCATCCAGGAGATGGACTCAATCTGCGATCCGACTTTCTGCACTGCCACAGCGGAATCCCCAAATCCCGCAATCAAACGTGCAATGATCATCGAGATCCCTGTAAATATCATACTCTGTACTGCACTTGGCAGACCAATTTTGATCAGAAGCAACATATGCTCTCTATGGATCCCGGATAAAATCCTCACTTTCTGAAAGACTGTCTCCTCATGAAATGCTGCCCACAGAAACATTGCTGTCACAACTGTCTGGGCAAGAACCGTAGCCACAGCCGCCCCGAGCACCCCCATTTTAGGAATCGGTCCGGCTCCAAAAATCAACAGTGGATCTAAAACAATGTTGATCAAAAGTCCTACTGCAGTTGCCATAAAAGAAATCCTGCTATTTCCCATAGCAGTCATGATCCCGGTAAATATCTGATTTAAAAAGGAAAAGATCACTCCCCCGCAAGTTACTTGGAGATAAATCCTCGCATCCGCAACGACCTGCGGACTATTCAAATGGAAAAAACTGATCAGAGGTCCTGCAAAAAGTACCGCTGCCAACCCATAAATGATTCCAAATAAAATTCCAAGCTGTAGTGCGCTCTTTGTAAATACCGTCGCTTCCTCATAATCTTTCGCTCCGATTGCGTGTGCAACCTTTACCTGCCCGCCCATTTTCGCAAGTGTTGCAAGCCCATTGGCGAGCCACATATACATTCCCGCTGCGCCGACCGCTGCCACCGCATCACTGCTGATTCTTCCAATCCAGATCATATCCGTCATATTATACGCCATCTGTACAAGAGATGTCGCCATGATTGGAAGAGCAAGCTTGGTCAGTGATGGGAAAATCGATCCCTCCAGTAGATTTACACTTTTTTTCATCTTCGTTATTCCTTCCTGTTTTCTTTTCTGTGTTATAGCAATACTGTCACAATTTTACCATACTCACACAAGAAAGCAACTGTTTTTATGCTTATAACTTTTTCCTTTTTGAATCATTCTTCCATTTTTATACATCCCCATTTTTACTGAAATTTTTCATAATCCTGTTTAGAAAATATTCCAGCTGCTCTAGAGGCATTTACATAAGTATAAAGTCTTTCTCCCTCATCTGATGCTTCATGTTCCCCGCCTCCTGCTGAATCAATCTTCATGTCATATCCTTCTGCTTTGGCATAAAGTGTCAAAGTTGTCACCGCGCGCGGTAAATGTAAAATCGTCCCAACCGCCATGACTTTATGTACTTTTATTTCTTTGCAAATAGAGAGGATTCCGATTGCATTCCCATAGGTATCTCTTGCCCTCTCATCCAACAATATTCTGTCTTCTGCTACCCCCTGTTCTAGAAGCCATTCTTTCATCACCGATGCCTCTGTAAATTTTGTCTTGACATCGCCTCCGCTCAAAATGATTTTTGCGTCCGGAAACCGCTCCGCCAACTCTAATGCACACTCCAATCTGCTCAAAAGTCCCGCGGACGGCTTTCCATTTTCCTTTGGTGTCTGTCCAAATACTGCAATAGCTTGCGGAATCATATCCGTTTGCGGTTCACTTCCATATGACTGCTTTAAAAGTTCATCTGTTTCTTCTAGAACATTTCTTACAGCATCCGCCGCCTGCCCGGATACCTTCTCCAAAGCTAACAGTCGCTCTTTCTCTCCTTCTTCATTCTCTAAAATATGCATCAATACTGTAGTAACTCCCAGTGCATGCACATCTGTTCTGTCTCTTTCCAATATTCTATCCAGTTGTGACAGCGCTGCCTCATAATTTTTATTGATCATATAAGCTTCCGCCTGAAGTCGGTATGCATCCAGATAGTCTGGATCTTCTGTGACAATTTCATCCAACTCTCTGTAAAGCTGAGTCCATTCCCATCTCCGAAAATACGTTACCGCCTGTTTTAATACCGGATCATCCACATATTCTTCAGCATACATCGGAACAAGATCTTCCATCGCTTTCCCTCTTCCCGGCTTCCCAGGAATCGGCATATCCACTTCCTCTGTCAGTGTTACCTTCGGCATCTTTTTTATATAGAAATAACTCCCTGTGCCGATCAATATCATCACAATACCTAGCAGGATGATCAAATATTTTCTTGTCTTTCTCTCTTTCATCTTACATCACCTCTATATTTCTTCTGCAAAACGTACTCCTTCCAGCTTTGTCACTGTCCGAAGTAATACTTCCCTTGATAGGGCCTTTTTTCCCCCGCAAGCGTTACCGTAAAGCAAATCACATCATTCCCCATCATAACTGTCACGCTCTATCTGTAGGTTACTTAATTCCATATCTCTGTCACGCAAATTTCTGATAAATTCTCCAATCGGAATCTTCTTATCAAGTTCTACATAACGTCCAAAATATGAAGTCGGTTTCTCATTAAAAAAATCCCAGTGCTGAAAGCAATGTAAGAACAATAAAAATAGTTACACCACCAATCATTGCAATTTCATAAGCGCCAATTCCAAGCGCCAGTCCAACACACGCCGATCCCCATAATCCCGCTGCTGTTGTCAGCCCCTTGATCTGATTGTGGGGTGTAACCATAATTGTCCCCGCTCCCAAAAAACCAATCCCGCTTATCACCTGAGCTCCCATCCTTACCGGGTCGCCCGTCCCGGCATTTTGATAAATATACTGATTGGTCAGCATCACAATTGTTGCTCCAACACATACAAGGACATAGGTTCTCAACCCTGCCGGCCGATTCTTTAAGCCACGCTCAAACCCTAAAATTCCTCCGATCAGAACCGAAAGTACAAGCCTGAAAACTACCGCCTGTAATGTGACTTCCCGAAAACCTGCCAACATCTTCTCTTTCCTTTCTCCTGCAACATTTCTTAGTTAGAGAAAGCTGCTGCTTTTGCAGCAAGATGCATTTCTATAGGATTTTTTGTCCCTTTGCATATCACCACATTTGCAACAGCTCTTTTTATAATTTTCTCATCATTTCAGATCAAATATACTTCTCAATGAAATCACTCATAATCCCAGGCCAATCTGTCTGCATCACATTGATTCCCTTATCAATCAGCTTTCCCCATGCCTTTTTAGGGGACTCTTTAATTGCCATATCATCGTCAAGACCTCCAAAAAGGTCATATTTCTGAGATCCTCCAAGTGTAATTGCATTCGCCCAGCAAAATAGTCCCTGTTCCTTGACCCATTGAATATTACAATCTTGAAAAAGTTCTTCTTCGGAATTTTTTGCAATCATTTCAACTCCTACGATATTAATATTCTCATAAGACAACACTGTCTTGATTTCCTCCAGATTATATGCAATTGGCATATACATCACTTTCATCTTGCATTCTTCCAGATAGTCTAAATATTTCTTTTTTACCGGAGTTTTGATAATCGCCTGATGAATTGCCTGTGGATATTTTTCTAACAGACTTATCACTTCCGGAAGAATATCCCATGCTCTGTCAATATTAAATAATTCTCCTGACTGAAAAGACTTCAAAATATCTTCGAACTTTTCAACACCATATTCGGCTGGCTCTTCAATAATATTTTTGTATTTAAATGCGTCAATCTCTTTAGAAGTATAAGTTTTAATATTTCGTCTCTTCCGCAGAAGACGCATCTCATATCCATCATGGAATGCATAGACAACTCCGTCCGTAGACGAAATCAAATCGCATTCAAACATATCCGCATGCATCTGTAATGCTGCCCGGTACGCCGGAATCGTATTTTCTATAATATTGCCGCAGCCACACCCTCTATGAACAGCAATTAACACCTTTTTTTCTTCTAGTTTCTGATTTAAAAGCCTATTTATTTCTTTAAACTTTTCCTTACCTACCATATTTTCCCTCATTACTACTATTTTTTTACTTTTGTTTTATCTCCTCTTCCATAGACAAAATAAACAACTGTCCCGGAGATTATCATCATAAGCACCGCATAGACAAATGACAATGCCGAATTATCCGCATTTGTTTGTGCATCTGTCAATGATTTGATATAAACTCCAAGCGGTTGATTCAAAGGATGATACATAAATACAGACATATCATAATCTCCAAGCAGACCATTAAAATTCAGTGCAAAAATTGCAAGAACTGTCGGCAGAACGATTGGCAGGATCACTCTTCTGAAAGTATAAAACCCTTTGGCCCCAAGACTTCTTGCTGCATCCTCCAGCGAATCATCCAATGAGAAAAATGCCGCCTTTGTCATACGAAGTGTAAATGGGATTTTAATGATCACATATCCGATGAACATAATAACAGATGTCCCTGTCAATATTTTGTTAAACATCCAGAATCTTGGAGTGTTATATGTAGTGATCAATCCGATCGCAATCAATGTTGTCGGAAGCAGCCACGGGATTAAAAGCCCATATTCCAATGCTGCTGATGCCTTATTCTTATTCTTTTGAATAATGCGGCATGCCATTAATACAAGGATTGCAACTGCCACTGCAGATAGCAATGAATAAATAACACTGACAATAAACGGTCTGTACGCTGAGGCCTCTGTTAAAATCGTCTTATAATTATCCAAAGTAAATGCTGACAAACTTAACTTTCTTGTCGCAATTGTTTTTGCATCTGTAAATGAGAACAGCACGATTAAAACAACCGGCAGTACATAGATCAAAAACAGGATATACGCATAAATATGTACAAGCACATTGATAATTGGATTTCTGATCTTCTGCTTTCTAATAGTCGTCTTTACTTTTGAAATCGACATATAATGCCCGCGCTTTTCAATCTTCATCATCACTGTAAGCAGTAAAATTGTCGCAATTCCTAAAAACAATGCGAGCAAAGCTGCCAATGGTCTTGAATTTACTGTTTTAGAAAAAGTCAAAATCATCGGTGTAATTGTCTGAAAATCATTTCCACCAATCAAAAGCGGAGCAGAAGTCGCTGACAAGCCAGTAATAAATGTTAAAATGGTAACCGCCAGAAGTGATGGTGTCAAAACCGGCAGAACTACTCGCAGCAAAATCCGAATCTGGGATGCCCCCATATTTTGCGCCGCTTCCACTGTCTGAAAATCAACTGCACGCATTGCATTCCTCAAAAAAAATCATATGATTTGATGTGCATGCAAACGTCATGACAAACAAAACTGCCCAAAACCCCTGAAACCAGTCTGTTGGGAAATTTGGAATTACCTTTGCAAAAATATTTGTAAGAAATCCATTGTTTCCGTAAATAAATTTGTATCCTGACACAAGAATGATTCCACCATAAATCAGTGTTGTCATATAACCAATGCGTAACATTCTCGCTCCCCGAATATCAAAATATTCCGTGATAAGTACAAGGCTGATTCCAACAAATCCTACCGTCACCGAAAGTGCCGGTGCAAGAATGCAACTATTTCTAAGACTTTTCATTGCTTTTTCCGAACTCAAAAGTTTCTGAAGCGGTTCCAGTGTAAACTCTCCATTTTCAAAAAAACACAGTAAAAATCGTATTGATATTCGGTATTACAAGACAGGATAAAATAAACCACACAAAAAATGCATAGATCAAATATTTAGGCAATTGACCGGAATCAAATTTCATCTTTTTCTTTTTCATCATCCTTCTCCTCTAATACTGCATAATATCCTTTGGATTAAAGCTTAATGTTACTTTTTCTCCCTTTTTATAAAGCGGACGTCCACTATTTTTTTCCGATCACTTTAAGTGACTCATTTCCGGCTTTCAAAATATATTTAATATAAAGTCCATAAAACTCCGCACTTTCTACTTCCGCTCCGATTTTAAGCGTGTCCCCATCCAAAACATCATTCACATGGATTCGCTCCAGACGGATATAACACTTTTTATCTACATCCACAATGGATTTATTGGAAGCATCCAGCCCTGATGCAATCAAAAACTCCTTTTCAAGACGATTGATATCCCCGATAAAATTACATACAAACTCCGTTGCAGAGTGATTATAAATTTCATCCGGTGTACCAATCTGTTCAATGACTCCTTCATTAAATACTGCAATTTTATCAGATAGCGTCAAAGCTTCTTCCTGATCATGGGTGACATAAACACTTGTAATCCCAAATCTTCTCTGCAGATCTTTTAATTCATTTCTAAGCTGCACTCGGAGCTTTGCATCTAAGTTTGACAATGGTTCATCCAAACAGATGATCTCCGGAGATGTTACAAGCGCCCTCGCTATCGCGACTCTCTGCTGTTGCCCTCCTGACAATTCTGAAACCTTCTTTTGAAGCTGCTCCTCACTCAAATCTACTTTTTCTGCCATAGAATATACTTTTTGGCGAATATCTTCTTTACTCATCTTTTGTACTTTTAAACCAAATGCAATATTCTCATATACTGTCATCGTCGGAAACAACGCATAACTTTGAAATACCATTCCAATATTTCTTTTCTCAACAGGAGTATTGGTAATGTCTTTCCCACGGACACTGACCGTTCCATTGACCGGATTGATAAATCCTGTAATCGTACGAAGCGTCGTTGTCTTCCCACACCCTGAAGGTCCGAGAAAAGTGAAAAATTCTCCTTCCTTCACATGGATATTAATATTTTTTAATGCTTTAAAATCTCCAAAGCATACATCAATATTTTCAAGCTTAATCATGGCTTTTTCTCCTTTGCTCGGTTCAATTCCTATGGCATATATTCAAGAATAATTTTCTCACACCATGCATCTATATTTTCTGCCACAAGATCCCAGTCGATATCCTGTGCCGGAATTTTTGCAATTTCCTGATTAAATTCATTTGCCTTGTCCACTGCCTTTTCATTTGCCGGTAATGTGGAAAATTCTTCCGCCCATTGTCCCTGTACTTCCGCACTTCCAAACCAATCTACAAATTCTTTTGCTTCATCTAATTTTTTCGTTCCATTTACAATTCCGATTGCTTCCACTGCATATGGCACTCCAACTTCCGGTACAGCATATGCTGTTTTTGTTCCATACTGCTCGTCACGTGACTCAATGCCACTTGACCACATCTGTCCACAAATAATTGGATTATTCGTATCTGCGATTCTCGCATAGAGATCAACTCCGGACTCATTTGGAGATCCATTTTTATAATAAGATTCAATCTCTTTCCAACCTTCATCAGAAATTCCAAGCTCTCCTTCTGGATCCGCATATCTTGTCAAAATACCTGCCAATACATTTCTTACTGTTCCACCTGAAAGTCCTGTCAGATATTCATATTTGCCATGAAATTCTTCTTTTTGCCACAAATCCGGCCAATCCTTCGGTGCTTCCTCCTCTGATATCTGATTTTCATCGTAGCAAAGTAAAATTGCCTGCTTTACTGTCGCATGATAAAATCCATCCGGATCATTTAATTCTGATTCAACTTCTCCTGCCCACTTCGGAACATATTCTGTCAAAATGTCCTCACTTTTCAAAGAAGACCAAATGATGGAATTCAATCCAAACACTACATCTGCCACAGGAGCATTTTTCTCTGCAATCAGACGACTCTGTGTCTCTGCAGCCCCTGCATCGATAAATTGAATATCAAATCCAGCCTCTTTCGCTTTCTCTTCCAGCCATTCTCCTCGACC
>ENA-OQAB01000717-OQAB01000717.1-human-gut-metagenome-genome-assembly--contig:-NODE-717-length-17094-cov-3.051394_pt1 | contig 17094 bp, 17 predicted proteins | sample MGYA00242490_ERZ504517 | MGnify/ENA primary metagenome ERZ504517 (study PRJEB26092, sample SAMD00036298) | human gut metagenome | host: Homo sapiens | study: EMG produced TPA metagenomics assembly of...
ACTATATATCATGATATGTAAATGCGTCTGCTTCACTTTTGAAACCAATTCAATTAAAGGCAGAGGTTGTAAGAAAGGCTCTCCCCCTGAAATAGTTACCCCATCTAATAATGGATTTTGACTGATTTCTTGTATAATCTCATCAACTTCTTTCAAATAACCACCATAAAGATCATGGCTTTTGGGATTATGACAACCTAGACAATGATGAATGCAACCTTGAGTAAAAACACAATATCTTAAACCCGGTCCATCAACAATCGAATCATTAACACAACCATATAATCTAATCTTCATCACTTATACCATGTTTAACACGTTGAGCTTCTTCAGCACGTTTTGCATCATTAAAACGATCAAGTGTTCCTACCAGATAACCAGTAATACGACGGATTCTTTCAAATCCTTCATGTTCACTTTCTTTACGACCGCATTTTGGACAAACATCATCAATGATTCCGTTATAACCACAAACCGGATCACGATCTACAGGATGATTAATAGCCCCATAACCTATATGAGCATCATGCATAGCACGAATGACTTTTTTCAAAAAGCTGGTAAATTTTTAGTTGGATCTCCATCCATTTCAATATAACTAATATGACCACCATTAGTTAAAGCATGATAAGGAGCTTCTATTTTAATTTTATCAAAAGCACTGATTGGATAATAAACAGGAACATGGAAACTATTGGTATAATATTCACGGTCAGTGATATCTTTGATTTTACCAAACATTTTTTGATCTAATTTGACAAAACGTCCGGCTAATCCTTCAGCTGGTGTTGCGATTAAAGAGAAATTCAATTGATATTTTTGGGAAGCTTCATCAATACGTTTACGCATATGCGCAATAATTTGTAAACCTAAGATCTGGGCTTTTTCACTTTCTCCATGATGATAACCAATTAATGATTTTAAAGTTTCTGCTAAACCAATAAAACCAACTGTTAAAGTTCCATGTTTTAAAACTTCTCTCACTTCATCTTGAGGTTTTAATTTTTCTGAATCAATCCATACACCTTGGCCCATTAAAAATGGATAATTCATGACATGTCGACGACATTGTATTTCAAAACGCTCTAATAATTGTTGAATACATAATTCAATCATCCGATCAAGTTTTTCAAAAAATTCATCGATATCACCTTTTGATTTTATAGCAAGACGAGGAAGATTGATAGAAGTAAAACTTAGATTACCACGCCCTGGTGAAATTTCTTTTGTTGGATCATAAATATTTCCAATAACGCGAGTACGACATCCCATATAAGCAATTTCAGTTTCTGGTGTGCCTTTGTAATATTGAAGATTAAAAGGTGCATCAAGAAATGAAAAGTTAGGGAATAACGTTTGGCTGAAACTCGACAGACTAAACGGAATAAATCATAGTTTGGATCTTCTTTATTATAATTAACGCCTTCTTTGACTCTAAAGATTTGAATTGGGAAGATTGGTGTTTCACCATCTCCAAGACCCGCTTCAGTTGCAAGAAGTACATTACGCATGCATCTTCCTTCTGTGATGTATCCATTCCATAATTGAGTGAACTAAATGGAACCTGTGCCCCGGCTCTTGAATTCATAGTATTTAAATTATGAATTAAAGATTCCATTGCTTGATAAGTTTCTTGATTGGTTTCAAGATAGGCTTCATTCAAAGTAAAATCTTTAATTTTTTGAATAATTTCATGATTGATATGATAAGCTTCAAGAATATCTTGAACAAATTGAAAATGTGTATGATCTTCTAATGTTGGTATTTGATCAATTGATTTTACTTTTTCCATGACTTCATCAACTGATAAATCTGTCAAAAGTTCAATACTCTTTCTTAAATTCTTTTCATACCATTTTTTATATGATTTTCTCACCCCATCTGCCATGGCATAATCAAAGTTAACAATTGATTGTCCACCATGTTGATCATTTTGATTTGATTGAATTGCAATACATGTTAAAGCTGCATATGTTGTAATACTATTAGGTTCTCTTAAAACCCCATGTCCGGTAGAAAAACCATTTTTAAATAATTTGATAATATCGATTTGTGTACAAAGTTGTTGTTAATGTTAAAAAATCCATATCATGAATATGAATATCTCCAGAAATATGAGCAGCACTATGAATTGGATTTAATACAAACATTTCATTAAATTGTTTTGCTGCTTCGACACCATATTTTAACATTGTCCCCATGGGTGCATCAGCGTTCACATTTGCATTCTCTCTTTTTAAATCACTATCTTTAGCATCTTGAAAAGTAATTTCTTCCAATGTCTGCATTAATCTTGATTTACGTTTACGATAACGGCTGCGTTCTGCACGATATAAAATATATGCTTTTGCAATTCTTACATAGCCTTTTTCAATTAAAGTTTCTTCAACTGTATCTTGTACTAATTCAACAGTTGGCAATTCTGTATGTCTTGCTTCTAACTTTTGTTCAACTTCATTGGCAACTTGAATTGCTGTATCTAAATCATATTTTGCATCAGTTGCTTGAAAAGCTTTATAAATTGCTCCAGCGATTTTATTAACATCAAATCGGTCCATACGACCATCTCGTTTTCTAATATACTGTATCATGTTGTCCCTCCTTTAGTTCTTTTAGTATCTCATATTTGCCTATTTTTCTCAATTTATATGTATGATTACTCAAATTTTTTAAAAGAAAAGAATATCCGAAGATATTCTTTACTAAACTATTCAATTTCTGAGATTTTTAATTCATTAATTTTGGCTTTAATTTCTTCGATAGCCTGTTTTTCATCAGGACCTTCTGCAACGATTTCTAACACTGCTTTTGTTGGAATACCTAAAGATAAAACCCCCATCATACTTTTGAGATTCACTTCTTTGGTACCATATTTCAATGTGACATCACTATGAAATTGTTTAACAGCATTGACAAGTTCGGTAGTAGGAGTTGCATAGAGTCCGACTGGGTCTGTCACTGTAAATACTAAATTTTGAGCCATATATGATTCCTCCCTTACTTTCTATTTATATTATATCATAAAGATATGTAAGGGGTTTAAAAATATGCTCGAAAAAATAAAATAATTTTCTATCTTTTTCTTCTACGATTGCGTTTAGATGCGTGTAAACCTTCTTCTAATTCATGATAATCAATGAAGCTACCTAAATCATAAACATGATAACCTTTTTTATAGATTTTTTTATACGCTCTTTCACTAATTGCTGGATTAATTGCATAAACATAATAATTTAAATCTTGATCAGGATAATATTCTTCAAAATCATCCATTAATCTTAGTGGTAAACATTCTGCATCAGCTATATGTAATTCATCAAAATCTTTTTGTTCATCAACACAAATAATAACAATTTTATCAGGATTTTTAACGTATCGACGATATCCTTCATTAATTTCTATTTTTTTTATTTCTATTTTTTTACCAAATCCAAACATAGCATTTCCTCCAATACTTTACTATAATATCACTATTTCGTTCATTTTTCTATTGATTTTCTTTTTTTTGTATGTTATTATAACCTAGCAACAGATAATGGCCTGTTGGAGAAACGGTTAACTCACATGCCTTTCACGCATGCATTCACGGGTTCGAATCCCGTACAGGTCACCATTTAAAAATTAACGATCATCTGATCGTTTTTTTATTTATATAAAGATAAGAAAACAGAGATTGAATAAAAGCAATCTCTGTTTTCTATTATTTTATATAACTATCAAATGGTTGTTTCATACGATTAACAACATAATTACTTCCACCACGACCTTTGACATCTTCCACCATAGAAGATATAACAATTGGATTCTTTGCATCAGTTGTCATTACTGTAAACCAACCAACTTCTTGACCTGTCGTATCATCTTGAGAAGCTTTAATTTCACCTGTTCCTGTCTTTCCTGCTAAAGTCATGCCATTATGATAAAATGAGTGTGCTGTCCCTTGACTATCACTAATAACTCCTATCAAAGCATTTTTAATTTCATCAGCAACAGCTTTAGAGAAAGCTTCAGCCCAAACTTTTGTTTCTGTTGATTTAGCAATATGTGGCGTCATCATTTTTCCATCATTTACAAATGCTCCATATATAGAAGCCATTTGTACTGGATTCATTAAAATCTGTCCTTGACCATATCCACTATCTGCAATTTGAATATCTTCACTAAAATCCTTGCTTGTATATTGAGATTTCTTCAATGATAATTCAAATGGAATTTCATCACCGATTTTCATCGCTTTATAACCTTTTACAAGATTATCTTTACCAATCTTTAATGCTGCTTTAGCAAAATAAACATTATCAGAATAAATCAAAGCATTCTTTAAATTATTTGGTTTAGGAGCATGTAAAGTTGTTACAAAATAACTTCCCCAACTAGAATCTTTTTGCCATTTCATTTGAGCATTGAAATCTTCAGAAGCATTTAATGATTGAGTATTTAAACCAATTGCTGCAGTTAAAGGTTTCATTGTTGAACCTGGAACCCATGCTTCTTTAAAACGATTAAGCAATGGTTTATTTGTATCATTATTCAAACTATCCCACTTTGTAGAACTTAATCCTAAAATAAAATCATTACTATTAAAAGTTGGTGTACTCACTAATGCTAGAATTTCTCCATTTGTTGGATTCATAGCAACTGATGCACTTTTATCTTTTTTAAAAGATTGATATAAATTATTTTGTAATTGAATATCAATTGTCAATGTTATATCTTGACCATCTTTCTTATCATGACTTGCTAGAGCAGTCTTTTTATTTCCTTGACTATCTACAATATAAATAGATACACCATCTTGACCTTTTAATTCTTTTTCATAAGCAGCTTCAATTCCACTTCTTCCAATATAAGAGTTTTCATCATAACCCTCACCTTTATGTTTTTCTAAATCTTCAGCTGTTACTTTTTGCATATAACCTACAAGATGAGATGTTGCTTCTCCATAAGGATAGCTTCGAACTGTTGTTGTAGTGAGTTTAACTCCAGGTATTTTTAATAAACTATTTTCTAAATTTGTATCACTTTTTGAATGTTTTTAAAGGTACAAATGAATCATCTTTAATCCATGAATGCACTCATTGTTTTTTTGAATACCTTCTTTTTGTTAGATTCTAATAATGAAGCTTTAATTTCTCTATAATCACTTTCACCATTTAACTTTCCTCTCACTAATCCTACAGAATAAGCTTCACCCATATGAGCAATAACTTTTCCATTGCGATCTAAAATTCTTCCTCGACTCGCATCATCTTCACTTATACGCACTTTATCTGTCTTTTCTAATGAAGGAAACACAAAAGAATCATCCCAAAAAATTTTACCATCTTTGATTTTTGTTTGATTATCAAAGCTGATTTCACCTGCTAATGTTTTCATTTTTACTTTATATTGAATTGTATCATCTTCACTTGAATCAATTGTCAATTCAATATCACTTGCTTCTATTCCTTCATAAATATTTTGATTTCTTTTTATAAATTCATCCTTTGAATACACTTTTTGTGATTGTTCACTAATCATATTATACATTTCATCATATTTCTTTTCTTTAATAGCTGCATAATAGTCCTTTAGTGTTGATTCTTTGCTGTCTCCTTTTAATAAAAAGAACGCTGCAGCAATTGCAATCACACCTACAATAGCAGCACCTGCTATAATATATTTTTTCTTATCGTTTCGTTTTGTATAAACATCGTACATATTGACTCCTCCTTGACCTAAGTATATCATTTTTTAGCTCATAAAAAAACTAACTATGCGTAGATTTTGTCTACTCTCTATCAAAAGCCAAAAAAAGCGCACTTTTATGCGCTTTATTATGATTAAATTTTACGTTCTTGACCAGGAGTATTCATATTTGTAACAATTGCTAAAATTGTCAAAATATGTCCTAGTTTGTTGTCCGTAATAGCTCTCATTGTTTCTCTTAATTCAGCATTTCCTTGGTTATATGTGAGTCGTCTTAATGCTAAAAATGATGATAATTCCTGTCTTTGAATTTCATTCAATAATTCTCGATAACCACCTTGAATATTAACATCTGGTATCATTGGATCAAAGGCAGTTCCAAATTCTAATCGATAAAAATAATTCAAATAATTCGCATTCTGTTCAGCATCTCTAGCAAACGCTAATAAAGCATCTCTTTCACTTTGCATTGTTGCTAGTGCAGCAGCCCTTCGATAAAGTTGAGCTAATAATTTTTCAGTATAAATATAAGATTGGAGTTGATCCCTATTCATTTCATACACCTCTATATAATGTATGTTTTATTTTAAAAATTGTGTCTATTAATCATCCATATCAATAACCATTGCCATAATTGCTAATGTATGGGCTAATTTTAAATCAGCAAATTCACGCATTGCTTCTTTTAAAATAGGATCATTGCTATAAGTATGTCGACGATAGGTATCGTAATATCCAATTTCTAATGTTTGAATATGATTCAAAACATCACGGAAACTTCCTTGCATATTTTGTTCATGAATGAGTGGCTGATAATAGTCATCGAATTGTTCATAATAGATTTGATTTAATTCATTGGTAATTTGATGACAATGATCAGCAAAATTTAAAAGGGCTTGCTTTTCATCTTCTCTACAGGTTAAGGCTGCCGCTCTTTTATAAAGATCATTTAACATTTTTTCATTGTAAATATAAGCTTGTAATATCTCTTTCATCACTTAAACACCTCATATTAATTTATGAAAAAGATGTCTAAAAAGTGCAAAAGATTTGCTTATTTCAGCAAATCTTTGATAACTTCACTTGCAATAAGAAGCCCTGCACTAGATGGAACAAAAGCACTACTTCCAGGAACTGTTCTTTTATTTGTCGGTTCATTAGATTGTCTTGGTTTGATTGGCAATTCTTTAGAATAAACAACTTTTAAATGTTTAACACCTCTTGTTTTTAATTCTTTACGCATAACTTTTGCGAGTGGACAAACTGAAGTTTTATAAATATCACTGACTTCTAACATTGCAGGATTGAGCTTGTTTCCTGTGCCCATTGAACTTATTAAAGGAACATTTAATTTTTCACAACGCATAGCCAATTCGATTTTTGAAGTAATAGTATCAATTGCATCAACGACATAATCATATTTTGTCAAATCGATAGTATCAGCATTTTCTGGTAAATAGAACATTTCTAATCCTGTCACAAGACAATCAGGATTAATCGAAAGAATACGTTCTTTCATAACTTCTACTTTCTTTTTACCAATTGTTTCTCTTGTTGCTATAATTTGACGATTAAGGTTTGTCAGTGAGACTTCGTCATTATCCACAATCGTTATGTGTCCTATCCCACTTCTTACTAACGCTTCAACAACATAACCACCAACCCCTCCAACACCAAAAACCAAAACATGTGAGTTTTGTAACTGTTGAAGTTTTTCTTCACCAATTAATAATTCAAATCTTGAAAACATATCATTCTCCTTTATCATAAGTATCTAAGAAATGATGTTTTCCTTCATCATCACTATAGGCAATTATGGTTGCCAAATTGACATTTTCTACACTCTTAAAAACATTCTTTTTCACATTTGGATTCATTGTTTCTAAATATTTCAATAAATTCTTCATTTCTTCTCTTTTAGATGTATGATGAACTTCACCTAATTCTTCCATTTCCTCAGTAAAACGACAAGCACATTGAATAAAATGTAAATCATTATATTCACACCAATGTATAATATCTTTTTCTTCAATAAGATACATAGGTCTAATTAATTCCATACCTTCAAAATTTGTACTATGAAGTTTAGGCATCATCGTTTGAACTTGTGAACCATAAAACATTCCCATTAAAATAGTTTCAATCACATCATCAAAATGATGTCCTAATGCAATTTTATTACATCCTAATTCTTTTGCTTTTGCATACAAAAATCCCCGACGCATTCTTGCACATAAATAACATGGTGATTTTTCAATATTTGTTACGACTTGAAAAATATCTGATTCAAAAAATTCTACAGGTATATCTAATATTTTCGCATTTTCTTCAATCTTATGACGATTCTTTTCATTATATCCGGGATCCATAGATAGAAAAACCAAGCCAAAATCAAACTTACCATGATGTTTTAATTCTTGTAAAAGTTTAGCCATCAACATTGAATCTTTTCCCCCAGAAATACATACAGCAATTTTATCACCAGGTTGAATCATATCATAAGCTTGTACACCTTTAACAAATTTCCGCCATATTGGTTTTCGATATTTCTTTATGATACTTTGTTCAATTTGTTTTGTTCTATCCATAAGTATCCTCCTTTGTGTGTTTCATTTTACATGAACTATTATTTGAAAGCAATTCTTTTGTTTTACATTCACAAAAATTTCATGATTTTTCCACAATATATTCATTTACATTTGTTATATTATTCTTAACAAAGGAGGAATGAAACTTGAAAAGACTAAAAGAATTACAATTTGAAAATGTTTTATTTTACAGTTGTATAATAATGACTTTATTTTGTATTATTTCATCTCTCATATTCCATACTGATCATATTCTTACATTAAGTTTATCTATTATAGGTATATGTGTAGCAAGAATGGACCGCTATTTATAAAAACGAGATTTCTCTCGTTTTTAAAATGCCTTTTTATTAAATATAACTAGTGATAAACCGATACTCATAATAGAAGTCAATAAAGTAATAAGTATTGTAGCTAGATAATCACTAGGATACGTTGTTGATAACAATAAACTCATTGAGTTTAAAAGTTGACTTGGTAAATATTCTTGGATTTGTGGAACCATGCTTAATATATAAACAATCATAAAAACTCCACCAACAAATCCAATAACGCCATAACTTGTACGAAACAAAGTTGAACCAAGTAAAATCAATGCAATCAGCCATATTCCAAATAGATAAACATAACTTGCACCTAAAACCATATGTGAGACGATTTGATTATCCCAAAAATATAAATTATAAAGATATGTTACTACAAAACATAACCAATAACAAATAGTCCATAATCCAATCATAATCATTGCCTTAGCAATAATCACTTTCCATCTTTCTAAACCTTTTGTAAGAATATTAATTAAAGTTCCTTTTTGATATTCATTTGTCAATATTCCACTCATAATAATTACAAAGATAATTAATAATAGTGGTACATTTTTATAAAACTGTGTCCAAGAGGTTATTGCATCTACCTTAATGGTTGTTATGCTCATACCTGATTCAGCTAACTGATCAGACATCATTTCCATCAGCCAAGGTGTTATCTTAGCGATAAATGGATTCATAATACCAAATAAACAAGATATGATAACTAATAAAACAAGCTTGCCACTACGAATTAATTCTAAACTTTCTTTTTTTACAAATGCATACAATGATTTCATTTTTCAATAACCTCCATAAAGACATTTTCCAATGTTGGTTCACACATTTCTATTTTTTGTATAGTCATTTGATGATTTACAATGAATAACATTGTTTGAGTCATTTCTTCTTTTGTCTTTTGAGGATAATACAATTTTGTAGAACTTAGTCTTTGACTTCCAGCTATTTGATTTGCTAAATAATCAGCATCTTGTAAGTTATAGCATTCTATCTCAAAACCATTACTTCTTTGAAGTTTCTTTAAGTCCTCTAATTTCCCCTCCATAGCAATTTTTCCATGATGCAATAAAGCAATTTCATCACAAATACGTTCAACATCAGAAAGAATATGTGTTGAGAAAATAACTGTTGTCTGATTCTTGATAGATAATAATATATCTAATATTTCTTTTCTTCCAACCGGATCAAGAGCTGATGTTGGTTCGTCACAGATCAATAGACGTGGACTATTTAAAAGTGCTTGAGCAATTCCCAATCGTTGCTTCATTCCTCTTGAAAAACCTTGAATACGAGTATGAGTCTCTTTTAAACCAACAAGTTCTAATAATTCACTAGCTTTCTTTTGGATATCTAATGATGACATACCTGATATTTCTCCACATAATTTTAGATATTCCATTGGTGTCATATATCCATAAAATTCAGGAACATCTGGTAAATAACCAATAAACTGATTAGTTTTATTTTGACCATAAGTGACTTTTTGCCCATTAACTTCAATTTCACCTTGATCAATTTTAAGTAAACCTAAAATCATCTTCATGGTTGTTGTTTTCCCTGCTCCATTTTGTCCAATAAAACCATATATTGTATGTTCCTTAACTGCGAAATTCAAGTCATCTAAAACCACATGAGAGCCAAATGACTTAGAAACATGTGAGACCCTTAACATATCCATTAATTATCTTCCTTCCCTAAAACAAAATATAAAACCGGTCCAATAAACTCCATTCCTACAAGTGTCACAATAATCCATAAAACACGATTACCTCTTTTGTAATGCTGATGGGTTAATATGTGATGTAATGTATAAGCAAGTAAGGCAAATTCAACAATAATAAGTGGAATTAAAAATGGTAAAATATCTTTTAGTGTCATAATGTTTCTCCTTTTCTTTTTAATTGTAATTTTAAACTTTGTAAACAATGATCTTCTTTTAATCTATTCAATTCTGCTACCTCTAAAGCTTGTAAAGCACTTTGTAAAATGAGTTTTTTGTTTCTTACTGGATGAACCCCTAAATCTGATTGTTCAAAATAAATATGAATTTGATCAAAGTATTCATCTCCATGAAGTAAAATATGATCTCCTTCCATCATTTCACAAACCAATTTCACAAAGTCAGTTAATCTTTCCAGTGCTTGTTGATCATTTTGATGTTGACAATAAACAATCGCACATTGGTAATAAAATTGAGCCGTTGTATTAGGATTAAGCTTTTCAATATGATAAGTCTTTATGACTTCATCTAGTCTTTTTATCGTTTCTTCACATCTTTGTAAATCTTGAACATGAATACTTAAATAATGGATTGAAAGATTAATAAATTCCATTAAATGCGTATAGATTTCAAATTGAGTAAATTGATGTGCTTGTTGAAATTGGCCTTTCATTTGATAAGCCTGTATCAATATCGATTCTCCTTGATGAAAGAAATGATATGGATTCAACATTTCTTCTAAAACTATAATTACATCATCAATTTCCCCATATTGTAATTGACACATAGCTTTCAACATAATGGCATCATTACAAATTCCATTATCCAAGCAATGCGATGTAATATGACTACAAATTTCAGCAATTCTTTCTAAAATCTCTATCTGTCTTGCTTGAGTTGATGCCATATGACAATGATTTAACCACAATACACATATCTGTAACAAGAATCCATAACAAGAATAATACTTCTTCACCAGAACTTCACTTTTTTCCATCACTTCTTCAAATGCCTCACTAGCAAATTGTGCAGCAAAATCAAAATAATATTTTTGAATTTGTTCTTTACTTAATTGAGGTTTATATCCCAATAGTTCATCAACCGAGATATCGAAGAACGAAGCAAGCTGTGGTAACAAAAGAATATCTGGTAAACTTTGATTAGTTTCCCATTTTGATACTGAAGCTTTTGTAACGCCCATAAAGCGAGCTAATTCTTCTTGTGTGATTTTCTTTTGATGGCGAAGTCTTGATATATTATCACCTAAATGTATCTGATCCATGATTTCCCCTCCTTTATAGTTTCATTATAAATTGAAACATATACAATAACAATGGATTGTAATGATACTTTAGGAAATTTAATCAACTATCACGATACTTTATAAAGATAAGATATTAGAGTTATAAACATCTATAAAGTTCATTCTTTTTGTATAAAACTACAAAAATATAAGTAAATGAAATGAGATTGACATTATAAATGCAAACTCATTTTTATTAAATTAATTAATTTTATTTCTTCACCACTAAAACAATATGTAACATAAATCACATGGTTTTAAAACCAATAGATTCAATTACAATATTCAATCCAAACGATGATATCTTAAAGAAGTGAAATTTTAATCTTTCTACGGATTTCTTCTAACATCGCTTGATATTTAGGACTATCTGGATTTGCATATTCTTTCAATAATTCTTGACTTGGATTTTCAGTTCCTTCTAAATCACGAATAACCCTTCTTGTGATTAAATCCATTTCTGAACTTGAACGAGAGAAGTTAAGATATTTACATCCAAATAAGATTGGTGGACATGCTGGTCTAACATGAACTTCTTTTGCACCTGAATCATATAAAAATTCTGTTGTTTCTCTTAATTGTGTTCCTCTTACAATAGAATCATCAATTAATAATAAACTCTTATCTTTAATTAATTCTTGAACTGGAATTAATTTCATCTTAGCAATTAAGTTTCTTTGACCTTGACTTGAAGGCATAAATGAACGAGGCCAAGTTGGGGTATATTTTATAAATGGTCTAGCAAATGGAATACCTGATTGATTTGCATACCCGACTGCATGAGCAATTCCTGAATCAGGAACACCGGCAACGCTATCTGGAGTTACATCATCACGTTTTGCTAGTAACTCTCCACAACGATTACGCATAACTTCAACATTGACACCTTCATATGTAGAAGTTGGGTATCCATAATAAACCCATAAGAATGAACATATTTTCATCTTTTCAAAAAGTTTTTGTTCCTGTTTAATATAATCATGAGTTATAAAGACAATTTCACCAGGACCTAAATCTCTTTCATGATGATATCCTAAGTTTAAGAAAGCTGAACTTTCAAAAGTCACACAAGTTGCATCATCTTTTGTACCAATGATAACTGGTGTTCTTCCATATTTATCTCTTGCACAATAGATTCCATCTTTTGTCATAATAAGAATACTCATTGATCCCTTAACAACATCTTGAACATGTTTAATCCCTTCAACAATTGAACCCTTTTGATTCATTAAAGCTGCGACTAATTCAGTTGGATTAATAACTCCCCACTCATTTCTAAGAAATGAGTATTTCCATATTCAAAACATTGATCTTTTAATTCCTCTAAATTGTTAATTCTTCCAACAGTTGTAATTGCAAAAGAACCTAAATGAGAATTGACTAATAAAGGTTGTGCCTCATTATCAGAAATACATCCAATTCCAATATTTCCTTCAAATTCTTCTACATCCTTATCAAACTTTGTTCTAAAAGGTGAATTTTCAATATTATGAATAGAACGATTAAATCCATTCTTTCCATATACTGCCATACCACCACGTCTTGTTCCTAAATGAGAATGATAATCAATTCCAAAGAACAAATCCATTACACAATCATTTTTGATGCCACTCCAAAAATCCACTCATACATAGTTCTCCTTTTTCTGTCATTTTTCACAACTATTTTAGTTTATTTCTTTTTGAAAGTCTAGAATTAATCAATGATTTTTTATAAGTTAACGCTTTCTTTTTAAATTTTTTAATCTTAAACAAATAATTTATCTTTTTTACATCTTATAAAACATCTAACTGACATGATATTGTATAATGAAAATAGGTAAGGGAGGAATGAGAATGGACTGTATTCAAATAAGACATGCTAATGAAGGTCAATTGAAAGATATTTCAATTGATATTCCTAAGAATCAACTGGTTGTTTTTACTGGTTTATCTGGTTCTGGAAAATCAACATTATTGATTGATGTTTTATATAATGAATGTCAAAGACAATATTTAGAAGCAATGGCTTTTCAAGGTATACATAAACCTCAAGTTGAAAGTATATCTTATGCATCACCAGCTATTGTTATAGCACAGACAGATCAAAACAAAAACCCACGTTCTACAGTAGGAACCATGAGTGATATTTATACAGATTTAAGAATGATATATGAGAAGCTTGGGGTAAGATATTGTCCACATTGTGGAAAACTTATTTGTAATGCTGATTGTAAAGAAGAAACCAAAAAGCTTCATCAAGACTTTTATGTTTATATGTATTGTCCTCATTGTGGTTATAAGATGGATAAGATAACTCGTAGTTATTTTTCTTTTAATACGAATGAAGGTGCTTGTCCTACATGCCAAGGATTAGGGCATATTCATACAATCAAGAAAGAGAATGTTATAGATGAAAGATTGTCATTAGAAGATGGTGCTATTCGTTATTTTGAAAAACAATATAATCAATATCAAATATCTATTCTCTATAAAGCTTATCAACATTATCATATCCCTATCCCACAAAATATCCCAATAAAACAAATGAGTGAAATTCAAAAGGCTATCTTGTTTGAAGGTGTTGATTGCAAGTCAGTCAAAGAAAAATATCCTGACATCCTTCCACCTAAAAATACGACACAAGGTAAGTTTGAAGGTATTTATCCTATTTTATGGCGACGTTTAGCTGATAAAAATGGTGACTTAAAGCAATTAGGTGATTATTTTGAAGTCATTGAATGTCCTGATTGTCATGGTGAAAGATTAAATGATTTAAGTCGACATATTACAGTTATGAATACTCGTTTACCTGAACTTAATGAATTTTCTTTAGAACATCTGTTGAATTGGATAAGTGATTTAAAAACAAATATAACGACTCAGCAATTATCTTTTGTAAATGACTATATTATAGATATAGAAACAAAAGTGAGTCGTTATATCAAAGTAGGTTTAGGTTACTTAACTCTTAATCGTAAAATCACAACATTATCTGGAGGCGAATTACAAAGATTACGTTTAGCAGCAACACTTGATTCTAAGTTATCAGGAATTATTTATATTCTTGATGAACCAACAGCAGGTTTACATCCTAAAGATACTTATGGATTAATTAAGATATTAAAGAATCTTGTTGAACTAGGAAATAGTGTTCTGGTTATTGAGCATGATGTAGATGTTATGAAAGAAGCAGACTATATTATTGATATGGGGCCAGGTTCAGGAAAATATGGTGGTGAAATTGTTGCTGATGGGACAATGGAAGAACTTTTACAAAACAAACAATCCTATACCGCACAATATTTATTAAAAGAAGAAACAATTCCAACTCACTTTAGAGAAAGTCATCAAGCAATTGCAATTGAAAATGCTTGTATGTTCAATCTTAAAAATATTTCAGTACATATTCCTACCAATTGTCTTGTCAGTATCACTGGTCCTTCTGGTTCAGGTAAATCCACACTTATCATTTGAAAGTTCTAGCTAAAAAGAAAAGCAAATATATCTGGTTTAGAACAATTTGATAAGATTGTTGAAATTAATCAACTTCCACTTACTAAAATGAAAAGATCCAATGTTGCAACATATAGTGAAGTCTATAGTGAAATGAGAAATGTTTTTGCAAAAACAAAACTAGCTAAAAGTGAAAAATTATCGGCAAAGTATTTTTCTTTTAATACAGCAGGTGGACGTTGTGAGAATTGTGAAGGACTTGGTTATGTTGAAAATAATATGTTATTTTTTGCTAATACGAAAGTCGTATGTCCTGTATGTCATGGACATCAATTTCAAGAAAAGATTTTAAAGATATTATATAATGGTTATTCGATTAAAGATGTTTTAGATTTATCCATTGATGAAGCTTTTGATGTTTTTAAAAACGAACCTAAAATCTTAAAGAGATTACAATTATTACAAGATGTAGGACTTGGTTATTTACAGTTAGGGCAATCATTAACAACTCTTTCTGGAGGAGAATGTCAAAGATTAAAATTAGCTAAAGAATTAATTATGCATCAAGATTCTCAACGTTTTCTTTATTTAATGGATGAACCAACAATTGGATTGCATCCTAAAGATATTGAACATTTCTTAAAATTACTTGATCATTTTATTGAACAAGGACATAGTGTGATTGTTGTTGAGCATAATCAGCAAGTGATCAGACATAGTGATTGGGTTATTGATTTAGGTCCTGAAGGTGGTGACAATGGTGGACAGATTATCTTTGAAGGAACACCATTTGATTTACAAAATTCTGACAGTATAACTGCAAAATATCTAACAAAATAAAAAGAATGGGTTTATCATAAATTGTTATGTCTATGATATCTCCATTCTTTTTATTAACGTAAATATTGATCTATTCCATTTGCAATTCCTTGAGCACATTTTTGTTGAAATGATGAAGAAGCTAAAGATTGATCTTCACGACTGTGAGATAAGAATCCCATTTCAATATAAATTGCAGGAACTTGACTCCAATTCAAACCAGTTAAGTCATTACAATAAGAAACTCCACGATTTCTAATTCCTGTTGCCTGACAATAAGATTGAATTACTTTTTGGGCCAAAGATGAGCTTGCTCCATAAAGTTGTGGACAATAAGGGTTATTCTTTGCAATAGCTATCGTATGGGCACCAGTCACACGACTATCATCTGAACTATCACAATGAAGATGAATAACTGCAGCAGCATTATTCTGATTACCAACTTGCGCTCTTTGTTGATTTGACATATTTACATTTTGACTTGTTCTTGTCATAACAACTGTATATCCTCTTGCCTGTAATTCACTTTTTAATTTTAAACCGATTTCTAGATTGATTTGTGATTCTGTTTTATGAGAGGATATCCCTGTCGCTCCTGTCGTCACTTTTGCTTTGGTTTTTGATGACCCTGGCCCAATTGCTTCTTTTGCATTATTTCCTCTTGCCTGATGTCCTGGATTAATGACTATAACTTTATTATTAGGTTTTGAAACATATGGTGTTGTTGAAGATGTGGTTGGTTGACTTTTATCTTCTTTTAATACTGTTATGGTTAATGTTTTTTCTGTTTATTTTGATTTTTATCTACTGCAATAATATTAATTTTATAATCTTTTGGTTTTTTTGTATCTATATCATTATGATATGTATAATAATTAGAATCCCCTTCTTTAACCTCACTTTCTTTTTTATATCTCAAATCTCCATCAACTGGATCTTTTATACTCTTAATATATTTTGTTATATCAAACTTTCCACCATATTTGATTTGATCTTTTGTTTTTGTCAAAATAATTTCTGGTGCCTTTGTATCTTTAACCATACATTCATAAGTAAATTCTTTTGTATATCCCTCTTTTTTAATTATGAATTTCAATGTCTGTTTTCCTATCTTCATCTCATCAACCGTTTCTTGATATTGAATTTCACCATTAGTACTTTTTATAAAGCTCTCTGCACTAACTGCTTGTCCATATTCCACTTGATTCATATCATT
>ENA-OQAB01000718-OQAB01000718.1-human-gut-metagenome-genome-assembly--contig:-NODE-718-length-17068-cov-3.041969_pt1 | contig 17068 bp, 16 predicted proteins | sample MGYA00242490_ERZ504517 | MGnify/ENA primary metagenome ERZ504517 (study PRJEB26092, sample SAMD00036298) | human gut metagenome | host: Homo sapiens | study: EMG produced TPA metagenomics assembly of...
AGAAATACCGGCTCTCTGACAACGGCATTATTCTCACGGAAAAAAGTATGCAGCCTGCTGGGCATCAAAATCGGAGATACCGTCATTATTAAAGAAGGAGAGACAAAGACTGTCCGGGCGAAAGTGGAGCATATTACAGAAAATTATATGCATCACAATATCTATATGTCCAAAGATCTATACCAAAAGCATTTATGGAGAGGAGCCGGAGTACAATCAAATTCTTTTAAAAGACAAAGACAGATCCGAAAAAACAGAGACAGATCTTGGAAAAGGTCTGCTGAAGCAGGAGGGGTGGCATCTGTTTCCTTTATCTCTGATTTTGAGAAAGAGATGAACGATATGCTGAACAATCTGAATATTGTTGTGTTTGTCTTAATTGTATCTGCCGGACTCCTGGCTTTTGTAGTATTATATAATCTGAACAACATTAATATCGCTGAGAGGAAGGCGGAACTCGCAACCCTTAAAGTTTTGGGTTTTTATGACCTGGAGACCGCGGCCTATGTCTACCGGGAAAATATCCTGCTCACTGTCATAGGCACAGCCGTGGGAGCGGGTTTGGGCATCCTCCTCCACCGATATGTGATTTTAACTGCGGAGGTAGATCTGATCATGTTTGGAAGACAGATCCTGCCGGCCAGTTATCTATACAGTGTTCTGCTCACCATAGGGTTTGCGGCGCTGATCAATTTCATGATGCTTTTTCCAGCTTCGGAAGATCAACATGGTAGAATCTTTAAAGAGCACAGAGTGACACCCCAAAGGTAGGAAGGGAGATTGACTATGAAAGAATTAACAATGAAGGACCTGATATTTATCACATTTTTCCGCTGGGAGCATTTTTGTGGATGATGAGGCAGAAACATGGAATACTGGAAGTGAAGAAATGGATACCCCATATCAAAGGACTCGGAGCCAATGCCATTTAGTTTTTCACCGGATTTTTGAGTCCAGCAGCCATGGATACGATACGAAAGATTATAAAGTGATCGATCAAAGGCTTGGAACCAACGAGGATTTTAAGGAAGTATGCGGCACCCTGCATGAGGAAGGGATAAAAGTTGTTTTAGACGGTGTATTCAACCATGTGGGCAGAGAGTTCTGGGCATTTCAGGACGTTTTGGAAAAGAGACAGGATTCTGAATACAGAGACTGGTTCTATATCAATTTTGACGGGAACAGCAACTACGGCGACGGATTCTGGTACGAGGGCTGGGAAGGACATTTTGAACTTGTCAAACTCAACCTACAAAATCCTGCCGTCTCCGATTATCTGTTGGAGTGTGTAAAACAGTGGATTGAACAATTTGATATTGACGGGCTTCGTCTGGACGTTGCCTACAGTTTAGACCACAGCTTTATGAGAAGACTCCGCAGCTTTTGTCAGGAATTAAAACCGAATTTTGCTCTGATTGGAGAAGTGCTTTTTGGAGATTACAACCTGATTGTAAACGACGACATGCTGCACAGTTGCACAAATTACGAATGTTACAAAGGATTATTTTCCAGCTTAAATGATATGAATTTATTCGAAATCGCACACTCTCTGCACCGTCAGTTTGGCGCAGACCCATGGTGCATTTACCGTGGAAAACATTTGATGACATTTGCAGATAACCATGATGTAACAAGGCTTGCAAGTATTTTAAAAAATAAACAACATATCCGTATTGCATATGGTATTTTACTTGGAATGCCGGGCATTCCTTGCCTGTACTACGGCAGTGAATGGGGCGAAGAAGGGATGAAAGCTCCCGATAACGACTATGCACTTCGTCCGTGTTTTGAAGAGCCAAAGCCAAATGAACTGACAGACTGGCTTTGCCATCTCATCTCGCTTCGCCAAAAAAGCGATGCACTTTGTAACGGCGATTATCGTAATATCGTCATTCAAAACCACCAGCTTATTTTTGAGAGAAAGACAGACAACGAACGAATTCTCGTTGCTGTCAATGCCTCGGAGCAGGAATATACCGCTTATCACGGCGATTTGAATGGAACTGGAACAGAATTGATAACCGATGCCGAACTAACATTGAACGGTGCACTTACGCTTCCACCTTACAGTGTGCAGTATATTCGATTCTAGGTTAAAATCCAAATATACAAAGGCACTCAATCATTTGCGCTGAGTGCCTTTATATTGTTCACTATGATACTTTTCATCTGTTTACTCGTCTACCATGTCACTTTTAATTTGCAGTCTTTCCAAATCTCACAGGAATCCAAAGAAAGCTCAATTCCCGCACTTTTCAATACTTTGCAAATCTCCTTAAACACACCTAAGACTGTATTTTCATGTTTCATATTTTCTTTATATTGCTGATAATACTGATAATTGGTCAGTATCATACCTTTGACAAATACTTCTTGAATATTCACCGCAGTAACCCAGCTGAAGTCGCTAAACAAAAATTCATTCAACATTCCATCCTCCGAACCATTGTCCAACTTTTGCGGCACTTGCTCCAAGCGTTTTCTCGCCTTCTCAATAATCCCGTAAATATCGTACACTGCCTCTTTACTTACTTTAAACATCTGAAGCAGCCTGATGTCATCAAAAAGGCGATAGACACAATACCTTAGATTTCCATTTCCATAAAGTTCTATCGAAAAACCTCCGTCATCTCCCTCCATGCCGTTTAAAGGTTCCGTGCGATATGAAAAAATTTTCATATCTTTTGTCAATGTCTTCATGCTCTTTTATACCCCTTATTCTTTTTTATTTCTCAAGAAATTCTCCAATATTCTCGCTTGTCACTTTTATATATGGCAGATAAACATATTTCTCGGCAATCTCTTCGTCTGTTCCAATTGCCTCAACCATCTTCGCCATCGCCTTTGCCTGTCCTTCTTTATCATTATATACTGTTCCCGACAGCTCTGAATCTGCAAGCGCTCTAAGTCCGGCATCCGTGCCGTCAATCCCAAAAAACACCGGCCATGCCGATTCCGTATAATTCGCCTTTTTGTAAGCGTCAATTGCTCCAAGCGCCATATCGTCGTTGTTTGCAAGAACAAGTTCAATCTTGTTCTGATACTGGCTAATCAACTGCTCCATCCTGTTCTGTGCCTGAACACGGTTCCAATTTGCAATCTGATAGCTTAGTTTTTCCAGCTCTATTCCACTGTTTTTTATCGTATCAACCGCATTTCCTGTCCGGATGATTGAATCTTGATGTCCTGCCTCCCCTTCCAATACGACATATTGGATCTTTCCATCTCTGTTTTTGTCAATCTGAGTATTTTTCTGTATTACTTCAGCCGCAAGCTCTCCCTGCATCACACCGGACTGTTTCGCCTCTGCTCCCACATAATAAAGTTCATCCCACTGTCTTAGATCTTCCTCTACCGGCTCCCGGTTAAAAAAGATAATCGGAACATCATGATCTCTGGCAAGGTCTATAATTTCCGACGGATCTGCCCGATCCACCAAATTTACACAGAGCACATCACATCCCCATGTCAATCAATTCCTTCACCTGATCATCCTGTGTGCGCTGTGATCCCGCTGCATCTAATATCGTAACCGTCGCCTCAAGCTCCTCATGTTCGGGAATTTTTCAACTGTTCCTTGAACCGGGCAAGAAGCTCATTCAAAAACGTATCGCTTTGGTTGTAATAAGTAACCCCGATATGCACCTTGTCGTCCCGTGTTTCCTGACGTTTTCCACAACCAAACAAAAGAAATACATTTACGATGACAAGCATTCCAACCAACCAATTTTTTCTTCTTTCTCACTTTTCTCCCCCTTTCCTCTACTGGCTCATTGTAAGAAGCAGTTCTTGATTTTCTTTGCTGAACAACGTCTCCTTTCGGATTACCGAGTATGATACCGTCTGTTTCTTCATATTTTCAAAAATAATGGTCCAGCTTTCTTGCAACTTCGCTCAGACTCTGATAGCCAACATTAAACTCGTCCGGAACTACAACACACTCCGCAATCCCTTTATCAAGATAATAGATAGCTTCTGTAGACTGACCTATTCCATACAGTAATCTCCGTGCGGCTGACTGCTCGCCAAATATTCGCCAATTGCAGTCAGATTGCTATCATCCAAAGCAATCACAATATCCACTTTCGATTCCGATGTTTTCCTCTCTGTCTAAAAGCGAATCCAAAGAAAGCTCTAAATATTGGCATTTTTATCTTCCAGCGCATCTTTAAAACCACACTCTCGGCTGCTGAGCATATTGGAATCCGTCGACGCTAAAAGAAGTCCTATTTTTTTCTCTTCTATATTTCCTTCAAAATCTTTGAGCATTTCTTCCGCCAAAGCTTGTCCCATCTCATAATTGTCTTCTTTTATAACCGGAAGATCATACCTTGTTTCCCCTTTCTCCGCTTCATAACCCACAAGCATAACCGGTACTCTCTTCTCAATCTTCTTCAGCACCTCCTGATCATTCTTGTCTAACACCGGCTGCACGATCAACGCATCCGCTCCATCCTCAATCTCACGTTCAAAACTTTTTCTGAGCTTCTGCATCCAATCCTTCTTCTACATCCACAACCGCAAGTTCAATGCCCTCCTCCTCTGCCGCCATTTTCAGACCATACTTCAAAGCAGACCATTGACTGTCTCCTGCATTTTCAAGAATTACCGAAACCTTATCCAGTGCTTTTTTATTCTGTCCCGAAATCATCATCAACGCCAGTCCGATGACCATTATCATCAGAATCACTTCTGTCAGGACAAATCCTTTTTTGTTATTCATCATCTCGTTTCACCTGCACTTCTTTTGCCGTCTCTTCCTTTCGGAACATACGCCCTTTTTCAAGATCCTCCCGGTTGTCTTCCGTGTACAAAACTGCCGGAATACAGATGGATACTGTCGTCCCTTCATCTGGTTCACTCTCCACAACCAGACCATACTCTTTTCCGAACAAAATCTGTATTCGGTTATTCACATTCACAAGCCCTACACCGGAACCATGCTTGCGAATCCGTTTACTGTCCGTCAAGATCAAATCAACTTCTTCCTCCGTCATCCCAAGACCATTGTCTGTAACAGAAAGAATAATATTTTCTCCTTGCATGCGGCCTGTCACTTTGATTTCTCCACAATCATCCATCGAACCCACACCGTAATTGATTGCATTTTCAAGAATCGGCTGCAGCACCAGCTTTACAATACAATACTCATACAGTTCAGGTTGTACATCAAATATGACTGAAAATCGTGTTCTTATAGCGTACTTTTTTGTATATTCATATAGCTTTGCGCATGCTGAAGTTCTTCTTTGATACTGATTACCGTACGCCCTTTCGAAAGACTGATTCTGAAAAGCCTTGCCAGCTGGGTGATCATAAACGATGCCTCGTCATTTCGCTCCCCCTCAATCATCCAGGTAATAGACTCCAGCGTATTGTAGAGAAAATGTGGATTAATCTGGCTTTGCAATGCATCCAATTCACTTTTTCTCCGTTCGTTCTGCTCCAGTACGATTTTCTTCATAAGCATGTCAATCTGCTCATAGGAGTTCTGAATAGAGTTTCCAAGATGCCTGATCTCCGTGGAGCCTCCAATATAAATCTTCGGTTTCTCTCCCGCTTCATATTCAATAACAGAATGATTTAATTTCAGAATCGGGCTGGAAATCCTCACAGAGACAATACGATTAATAATCATCAACATCATCGCCATCAAAAGCATCAGCATGGCAATGAAATACCGGATATCGATTGTGCCGTCAACAAAGGTCGTCTGAGGAATTACACCAACCAGCTTCCAGCCTGTATAGCTGATTGTATTTACAACAACCTTTCGATGCTCTCCCTCAAATTCCTCGTCATACACTCCTTCTTTATATTTTGCCACAGATTGACTGCTTTCCTTCCTTGTTCCGTCTGCAATCTGTATCTGCTGCGGATGATAAATAATCTGTCCGTCTCCATCACACAGATAGTAATATTGTCCTTTGTTTGCCGAATTGATCTGCTTCATCATGCGGGCAATTCCTGAGTAATCCATATCTACAAGCAGAACTCCCATACGCGACACTCCATTGTCGGTAATCTCCACTGCCCGGCTCAGCGAAATCACCCAATAATACCGAAACGTGCCATCGTCGAACAGATTCTGGATATGCGGCACTGAAAAGTGCATATTTTCCTGAATCTCCATCGCCTTCTTATACCAATCCTGTTCTGTGACATCCGGATCTTCCTTCTCCGCCGCCACAGGCTCCGCTGCCATCAGACGTCCATAGTCATTATAGATAGCAATACTCTGCAGATTGTCTCCATTTACTTCATACAAAAGATTCATTCCACTTTGAATACTCTGAGCCTGACTGGAAAAATCATTTTCTTTTATTACATTATAATAAACCGTGTCTGAGATCTGTCTCATACTCACCAGATAGTCTTCTAAATATTCACTTGCCTGTTCCATCAGTTTTTGTGTGCTTCCAACCATCTCATCTTTTGAAATCCCTGAAAATCGAAGATAGAGTGCAACCCCCAATATCAGCATGATAGAAATCGACACCACAGAAAAGGCAATCATAAGGGTTGATTGTATCCCTTTCGGCTTTATTTTTTTCAAATATGCCAAACACTTATTTTTCACGTTCCATATACTCCGTTCTGTATTTTGACGGCGATGTGTGAAACTGCCGTTTAAAAACATAACTAAAATAATTCGGGTCTGTATAGCCTACTTTTTTCGCTATGATATAACTCTTTTCCCCCGTCTCGATCAGCATACGGGCAGCCTGCTCCATACGATACTCTGTCAGATACCCGATAAAAGAATTGCCGGTCTCTTTCTTAAAAATTGTAGAAAAATAAGAGTTGGATACTCCAAGTTCTCTACAGATGCTGTCCAGAGACAACTCTTCATCTGCATAATGATTGCGAACATACTCCTGTGCTTTTAAGACAAAAGATTTTGTCGATCTGCTTCTTGAATTTAACAGTCTCTCACGGAAAGAGAAACTTATATCCAAAAGCCATTTTCGAAAGCTCTGCGGCTCCATATCAAGAAGCCTTCCATACAGTTTTCTCATATCTCCGGAAAATTCATCCATCACAATCTCGTTATTTGCAGAGAAACGATATAATTCACTTACCAGTTCCATGACTGAAATATAGTGCTGCTGTAAGGATTTTCTCTGAAAGGATATCTGCTCCAAGTATTCATCAATCGCTTTTTCAATATCCTCTTCCGTGCCCAAACGAATCATCTTAAACAGCTGATTAAACGAATCTGTCCCCTGCTTTAAATCCGGTTCACTTACCTCCTGCGGCGCAACCTCTTTGATATTGATTGCTCTTGACGCCCCATAAATCGCGCGGTATGAAACCGCATCTCTTGCACTTGCATACGACTGTGCAAGGTCCAAAATATTGTCGCAGACAAATCCAATCCCAACAGTCACAACAGCTCCGACCATTCGCTTGACATATCTGCAGAACCGGTCGCACTCATCTGTCAGCCTCGATACCTCGTGCTCATCCTGAAGCTGCACGAGCAAAATACTATTTCCCAAATAAGAAAAGCACTTTCCTCTCCAAGCTTCTCCAAGGCGCTCTTTTGCCTGTTTTTCAACTGATGCAAATAAAAGCAACGGATTCACATCCTGCTGTATCCTGCTTGAAGATGTATGGATCACAAGACAACAGTAACAAGGTCCCTCCAACGAGATCTGATAGTCTGAAAGATACTTCTGCAGTTCCCCTGCCTGAATTCTTCCCTCTATCAGCGTGGAATAAAAATTGACCTGCAAAAGTGGCAAAGACTCCAGATAATAATTCTGCAGCACCTGAACGTTTTTCTTCTCGCTGATCTCCTCATCAAGCTTTATCTTCATCTGCGTAAACACATTGGTCAGTTCAACTGAATTTACCGGCTTTAACAAGTACTCCTCAACTTCTAAATGAACCGCCTCTTTTGCATATTCAAATTCATCAAATCCGGTGAAAATCAACAGTTTTGTGGCCGGAAACTCCTCTTTGATGTGATGTGCAAGTTCCATGCCATCCATATATGGCATCTTAATATCCGTCATCACCACATCCGGCTGGTATTCTTCCACCATCTCAAGCGCTTTTACACCGTTGTTCGCATAGCCGATCACAGAAAAACCAAGCCCTTCCCAGTTGATCTTTTTCATAATGACTTGTATTACATCTTCTTCATCGTCTACTAAAAGTACTGTGTATGTTTTCATATCCTTCTTCTCCATGTCTATATAGTAATTTTTATTATATCAGATGTCACTTCAAATGCAATGCATACCCCGAACAAAATAAAGAGCCAGAATAGCTTCTGACTCTCTTTTTGTAAAAATAAAATTATTTTTTCTGAACATATTTCAAACAGTCCAATGTTACTGCTACAAGAATAATGATTCCTGAGAATACGAACTGAAGGTTTGTGTCAATACCAAGGATTGTAAGAGAATATGTAAGTGCTGTGAAGATACATACACCAACTACAACTCCTGAGATCTTACCGATACCACCTGTAAATGATACACCACCTACTACGCAGGCTGCGATGGCATCCATCTCCCATCCCTGTCCATAAGCCGCTGAACCGGAACCAACCATTCTCACACATTCTAACCATGAACCAAATCCATAAAGAACACCTGCAAGAACAAATGCACCAACTGTTACCCAGAATACGGAAATACCTGAAACAGATGCTGCTTCTGGGTTTCCACCTACTGCATACAGGTTTTTACCAAATGTTGTCTTATTCCAAATGATCCATACAATTACGATTGCAGCCACTGCCCAAAGGATAATTGTTGGGAATCCATTGATTTTCGGAATTACCATATTCGGAATCGCTGGTTCAATCGCACCAAAGGATACACCTTTTGTCGCATATGTAACAAGACCGAAGATTACAAGCATGTTTGCCATTGTTGAAATAAATGGGTGCATTTTGAATTTTGCGGTAAAGAAACCGGCAATTGTTGTAAACACTGTACATAACAAAATACACATTACAAGTGCTAATATCACTCTTGCTCCAAGCGGCATTTTTGTAAAATCAAAAATATGTCCGAATACAGAACCTGTATTGACACCCTGGTGCATGATAATTGTTGCGGTTGTCATACCCATTCCGACCATACGACCGATAGAAAGGTCAGTACCTGCAAGAAGAATCAATGCTGCTACACCAAGTGCAAGGAACATTCTAGGCGAAGCCTGCTGTAAAATATTCAATACGTTGTTGTAAGTAAGTAACGGTGAACCTTTTACCATTGGAGTAATAATACATAACATGATAAAGATTAAAATAATCGCAATATACAAACCGTTTTGTAAGAAAAATGCTCTGCGGTTAAATGTATATTTGTAGTTTTCCCATTTCTGTGCTCTTGTCTCCAGGAAAGTGAATTTTGACATACGCAGTAAATCAATCAAATGATATTTGTAATTGTAAGCTGCATGTCTTCTGTCTTTGATTTCCTGAAGTTCTTTCTGATATTGAATCTTCGCATCAAACAGGCGGTTTTTGTAAACATACTTCTCATCTTTAATTTCATTGTGATCAGAAAGTTTTGCAACAATTCCCTGATGCTCTTTTTCCAATTCTACAAGTCTTGCTTTATAGTTTTCTTTTGCCTGTACTTTTTGCTGTGCACAGCTTTCTAAAACTGCATTGTAGTAATCTTTGTTAAAATGTTCTTTCAAGTAAGCTTCTGCTTCTGAAATCAATTTTGAAATCTGATCTTTTATTTTTTTGCCTCAACAGCTTTTGCTTTTCTCCAGCTCCCGTTTTGCCTCTTGAATCCGGTTCTCTTTTTCCCCTTTTGTAAGGCTTCGGTCTTTTTTCATTCTGTCTATAATGCCCTGAAGATGAACAACTTTTTCTGTACCATCTACTCTGAGGCTGTCAATTTTTTCCTGAATTTTACCCACATGATCCTCAATCGGTTTGCGGAGCTTTAACTCCTGCTCTTCCGTAAGAATCTTACTGTTTCCATTAGCCATATCTATCATTCTCCCTCATTATAGGTATTTTGCACTGAGCCTTAAGAGCTCTTCCTGATTTGTGTCTTTTGTATTAACAATTCCCGCAAGATGTCCATTAGACATAACACCAATACGGTTTGTGATTCCCAAAATCTCCGGCATTTCAGACGAAACAACAATGATTGTTTTTCCTTGCTTTGCCATTTTGATAATCAATTCATAGATTTCATATTTTGCACCAACATCAATTCCTCGTGTCGGTTCATCCATCATAAACACTTGAGGTTCACGTTCAAGCCATTTTCCAAAAATAACTTTCTGCTGATTTCCTCCTGACAAACTTGAAATCATATCATCTGGTCCCATACATTTTGTATGCATAATCTTAATCTCATTCGAAGTCGCTTTTGTCATCTTTGCGTCAGACAACAACTGTCCGGATTTGTACTGACTGAGATTTGCAATTGTTGTATTAAATGTCAAATCTCCTTTTAAGAACAATCCGTTTGCCTTACGTTCCTCTGTAATCAACGCAAATCCATGCTCCATCGCTTCTTTTGCACTTCCGAAGTTCATCAGATGGTTGTTAAAGTAAACACGTCCTGCCGCTCTGGTTCTAATTCCGAAAATTGTCTCCAAAAGCTCTGTACGTCCTGCTCCTACCAAACCGTACAATCCAAAAATTTCACCTTTTTTTACATCAAAGGAGATATCCTGCAAATGAGGCTCAAATTTCGTTGACAAATGCTGGATAGACAAGATCGGTTCTTTTGGTTCATTGTCTACCGGCGGGAAACGATTCTCAAGAGAACGTCCAACCATCGCAGCGATCAGCTCATTCATATCTGTGTCTTCTGACCGTTTGGTCATAACAAGATTTCCATCCCGTAGTACGGATACTTCATCACAAATCGTGAAAATCTCATCCATTTTATGCGAAATATAAATTAAGGAAATTCCCTGTTCTTTCAACATATTCATCATCTCAAACAGCTTTTCAACTTCCTGAACTGTCAATGAGGATGTTGGCTCATCGAGAACGATTACTTTTGCATTGTAAGAAATCGCTTTTGCAATTTCACACATCTGCCGCTGTGATACGGACATATTCCGCATCGGTTGAGTCAGGTTGACAGTCATTCCAAGTTTTCTAAAAAGCTCGGAAGCCTCTTTTTCATTCTTCCCTCATCCACGATTCCCATTGAGTTGCGCGGATAGCGTCCGAGGAATAGATTGTCAACTACATTTCTTTCTAAGCACTGGTTCAATTCCTGGTGAACCATTGCGATTCCGTTTTCCAGTGCATCTTTTGGACCTGAAAAACTTACTTCCTTTCCATCAAGGAAAATTTTTCCTTCATCTTTTTGATATGTACCGAAAAGGCACTTCATCATCGTAGATTTACCAGCACCATTTTCTCCCATCAGTCCCATAACCGTTCCTTTTTTCACATCTAAATTAATGTGATCCAAAACCCGGTTTCTTCCGAAAGACTTGCTCATGCCACATATCGATAAGATGATTTCTTCTTTCTTATCTGCCATTCTTCTCTACTCCTGTTTTGTTTACACGTATTATTATTTTCTTTTACTCAAAAAGAGGTTATCGGGAAGAATTTCTTCTTCCCAATAATCTGCTCTTTTTCATTTCTTTTTTGTTATTATTGATTCAATAAAGATGTGTAAGAAGCTGCGTTGTCTGTCTTAACCATGTTGATTGCGAACGCATCATACTGGCTTGGATTTCCAAGACGGTTTGTAATGTTAGATTCTGTCTGTCCATCACCACCGATGTATTCAACATCAAGGTTAAGAAGATCATCATAGTTCTGAAGTAATGGCTGATATGTTGAGCTTAAGAAGTTATCAGAAGCATTGTAGATGTTCAACCATACTTTTTTCTTTGCATGTTCTTTTTCATCAAGTTGATTTGAAACTGGTTCGAATACCTTTGTAGAATCTGTAAATTCTTTATAGTTTTCAGCTGTAACTGCTACGTTCAATGCATAGTAAGAACGTTCTTCTTCGCTGTATCTGTATACGTCTTCTGAAAGAACATTTCCAGCTTCATCTGCTGTACCGATACCTGTGTCAATATCTACACCATCAAGTGAGTTACGAAGAACACGAAGTGTTAAATATGCCTGTACGTCTGCATGCTGGCTGATTGTTCCGCCGTATCCTTCTGCGATAGCTGCAACTGCATCGTTATTTGCATCGTATCCGAATGTAGGAACTTGATTGTCTTTTGACCAAGCATTGAACATTGACATTCCCATACCATCGTTGTTAGATGCGATTACATCGATCTGATCACCGAATGAAGAAGACCATGTTCCGATTGCATTACCTGCTGTTGCCGCATCCCATGTAGCTCCTGAAGAGTTCTTCATTTCCTGAGAAGCAAGCTCACGAATAATATATTTCTTTCCGCCAACTTCGATTGAACCATCTTTTACTGCTTTTGAAGAACCATCTGTATTAGTTCCGATTGGGTCACTGTTGATTGCACCATCTTTTTCAACGTCTGTTCCAAGAGCTTTACGAACACCTCTTGTACGTGCGATGGAGTCATTATGTCCGATATCACCGATTGCCAATACATAACCGATTACACCATCACCATTTTTATCGATTGTAGCAATATTTTCTTCAATGTACTCTTTGATCATTGTTCCTTGAAGTTCAGCACCCTGATTAGCATCAAATCCTACATAATATGTATCTTTATTAAAGTTCAAAGCGTTCTTGTCTAACTCACCTGTAGAGCTGTTAGATGGCTGACGGTTGAACCATACTAAAGGTTTATCTTTGTTCGCAACGTCTGATGTGGATTTGTCTCCGCCTTTGTCAGATCCTCCATTGTCTCCTCCACTTGATCCACATGCTGCTGTAGATACAACGAGTAATCCTGCCATTGCTAATAATGCTAATTTTCTTTTCATAACCTTTTGTTCTCCCTTCTGTTATCGACGTTTCGCTCCGTCGTTTGTTGATATTGCTAGTATAATATATGTTTTAAAGAAAAAATATAGGATATTTTCTTTTTTCATTGAAATTTTAAAGCTTTCACAAAAATTTTATATTAATACTTTTAATAAATTACAAAAAACGACATCATTTTGCATATACACTTTCACCAAACATTTTTATCAGCACAAAAAAAGGAACCCTCCCAGTTCAATCACCTGGTGGATTCCTCTTCTTTTCGCACTCTTATTCTTTCACAAGCACCTTCACAATTTCAGCCATATACATCGTATGATAATCTTTTTCCGGATACCATCTTGCATCATTCTCTTTGACATCAAAACATTCCGGACGCATCTCTTGATGATACTGTTTTTTGCAGACCATAATCATATCCGCCTCTTCAAACGCCACTGTTCCATCTGTAAAATACGGTGTCAATCCTGCATTTTTCACCTTATCCTCGTCTCTTCCGGATATTTTTCCACAGTAAGCAAGCGCCGGACGATAGTTTTCCCCAAAAAAACGCAATCGTAAACAGATCATTGTGATCTACGAACTCTTTCGTGTATCTCTGTGGACGAATGTAAACACTTACCACATTCTTTCCCCACATAACACCAACGCCTCCCCAGCTTGCTGTCATTGTATTATAGGATTCTTCATTTCCCGCTGTAATCAAAAGCCATTCTTTTCCAATCTTTGTAAATGGATTGAACGAAAGGTCTTCTATTTTCACTTCTTGAAATGCCATCTTATACACTCCTTTCACCTGCGCCACATAAGGCAGCTGTCATAAGTCTATGTTTCAGAACCTTATTTCATGATTACTTTTCTAAAGTTCTTTTTCCCTCTTCTCAGCACGATACCTTCTCCTGCAAACACGTCTTTTGCAAATACCGCTTTAATATCAGTAACTTTGTCTCCATCTACAGCAACACCGCCCTGATCTACAGCACGTCTTGCTTCAGATTTAGATGGAACTAATCCGCTCTTTACAAGCATTGTCAAAATATCGATACTTCCGTTCACAAGATCTTCTTCTGTAAGTTCTGCTGTCGGCATGTTTGCTGCTGCACCACTTGAGAACAATGCTCTTGCACTTTCCTGTGCTTTTGTCGCTTCCTCTTCTCCATGAACAAGTTTTGTCAACTCAAATGCGAGAATCTCTTTTGCCTGATTCAGCTGGCTTCCTTCCCAGTCATCCATCTTGTCAATCTCTTCCAACGGAAGGAATGTAAGCATACGGATACATTTCAGAACATCTGCATCTGCGACATTTCTCCAGTACTGATAAAATTCAAATGGTGATGTCTTATTCGGGTCAAGCCAAACTGCACCAGACTGTGTTTTTCCCATTTTCTTTCCTTCAGAGTTCAAAAGTAATGTGATTGTCATCGCACTTGCATCTTTTCCAAGCTTACGGCGGATCAATTCTGTACCTGCCAGCATATTGCTCCACTGGTCATCTCCACCGAACTGAAGATTACATCCGTATTTCTGGTACAATGCGTAGAAATCATACGCCTGCATGATCATGTAGTTAAACTCTAAGAAGCTCAGTCCTTTTTCCATTCTCTGTTTGTAGCACTCTGCTGTCAGCATACGGTTCACGCTAAAGTGCGCCCCTACTTCGCGAAGCAATTCAATGTAGTTCAGATCCAAAAGCCAGTCTGCATTGTTTACCATCATTGCTTTTCCTTCTGAGAAATCAATGAATTTGCTCATCTGCTCTTTAAAGCAGTCGCAGTTGTGCTGAATCTGCTCCGGGGTCATCATAGATCGCATATCTGTTCTTCCAGATGGATCTCCGATGTATCCTGTTCCTCCCCCGATCAATGCGATTGGTTTATTCCCTGCCATCTGAAGACGTTTCATCAGGCACAGTGCCATAAAATGTCCCACATGAAGACTGTCTGCTGTCGGGTCAAATCCGATGTAAAATGTTGCCTTTCCTTCATTAATCAAGTTGCTGATCAGCTCTTCGTCTGTTACCTGCGCAATCAATCCTCTTGCTTTCAATTCATCATAAATCTTCATTTTTCATTCTCCTTCTTGTCTGTCGGTTTTATTACTTTTCGGAGCGTTTTATTGCATGACATATAATTTTCTATAATTAAAAAAACCCGCCCCTTATCTAACATAAAGGGCGAGTGTAATCCCGCGGTACCACCTTCATTCGCATTCACTTCACAGCAAACGCCTCTGCAAGTATCTATCAATACTCAGGCACGATAACGTGTGCCATCCCGTTGCAGCCTACTTAGAATTATGTCACTGTTCGGTGCAAAGCTCCAAGATGTATTCATAATCGACTTTCCATGCGCCTCTCATCAACCGGCAGCTTTCTGTATGGCGTCTCAATTATTACTTTTTCTTTTCTTCGCCGTTTCTTATTCTGAGGAAATACTACCCCATAAAATGATATTTGTCAAGGGGCTTATACGCCTTTTTCTTGTCCAAAGCATCATTCCAGCCAAGAGCAGCAAGCCCGTCACAGACAATACTTTTCCCATCTTCAATCCCGGTGCATGATACACAATCTCTACCTCATGTGTTCCGACCGGCATCTTTACTCCTAAAAATGCCGTATTGACTTTTTCATACTTCACGTCTTTTCCATCTATCTTCACTTCAAAGTGCTCATCATATGGAATCGATGTAATCAGATACCCATCTTTCACGCCGTCCACACTTCCTACAATTCGGTTTCCTTTTGTCTGTGCTTTGTCCACCCTAAATTCGCTTTGGCACAGCGTCTTTAAGGATTCGTCAGTATTTCCGATATAGCATCGAAGGTTTCGGATTTCATAGTTTCCTGCTCCTAGTCCCAGATTCACTTCCGTTTGTCCCGCCTTTAGGTTTACCGCATAAGTAAAGGTTGTGTTGCCATTATAGTAAATATGCGATCCTGCGCTTAGTTTATTTTTCACACCTGCAAGCCACACAGAAACATCCTTGGATGTCTTGTAATTTTTTAGTTCAAACTGCACAAACAGAATCTCTTCCTTCTGTGCCTCCTCACTGATTTTTAATTTCACATTCTGAATTTTTTTGACTTAATATGGTATCCATCTTCTATCTTTTCAATCGCCTTCGTATCTTCCATCGGAATCTCTGCCCCAGTCTCTTTCACCTGACTGTTCAACACCTCTTTCGGATTCACTGTATCATTTACTGATTTTCCTACAGCAAATCGCAAAAAAGCGAGCTGACTGTACGGAAATTCCAAATCTTCATACGCTTTTTCCGAAATCATCTGATTTGTCACATACGCAATCGGAAGAACTTCTTCATTTTTATAGACTGTCACATCTCCGACTTTCTTCTCCTGTTGATACCCTGTGATTTCTTGTTCAGAAAGAATGTATTTTATCCCCATCAATTTCTGATAAATCGGGTTTTCTGTCACAGACTGCATCAATACATTTCGAAATGGCTGTTCCACCAGAAATGTTTCGGTTCGAAATTTCTGGTACGCCGGATTGTAGGAAGACGAATAAATCGATGATACATACTGCTGCATATTCCAAATACGGTTCAAATTTGCGGCATTTTCACTTGTCGTGCCGCTTTGCTCCATTCGGTAAAATCCGTTCTCTTTTTCTGTTAACTCTTCAATCTCAGTTCGAATCTGCTTATTTGTCACCTCTTCGTAAAATGCCGGTTTGATCATCTTGTCGGCACTTTTGTGCAGCACCACTCCATACAGCGCCAAAAAGCCAATTGGAACAACGATGAGAACCCAATCGAATTTCTTCCAATAAAAAATAAGATAGCAGACAAGCATCACCAGCGCATCCACCAGCACCCAGCCCAGATATTCTGAATATTTTCCTTGTTCACGTCCCATATACACCAACACAATTGTCAGTAAAAACGGCAAGGCTCCTGCCCAAAAAGAGATTTCACGCCGTTTTTGCTTTTCCAAATAAGTTGCAATCAGATAACATAAAAACGGCAAAAATGGAATCATCACTTTATCCCGATATAAAGTCCTCCATTAAGCAAATAGGCAAACAAAGGTACTGCCAAAATAACGATACAGGCAATGTGCAAAAATTTCTCATATAGCTTCCGATATGTCAATCCGGTAAATCAGGACCGTGATCGCAAAGTGTTGTCAATCCGATACCGTACGGCGTATATAC
>ENA-OQAB01000719-OQAB01000719.1-human-gut-metagenome-genome-assembly--contig:-NODE-719-length-17061-cov-3.586276_pt1 | contig 17061 bp, 19 predicted proteins | sample MGYA00242490_ERZ504517 | MGnify/ENA primary metagenome ERZ504517 (study PRJEB26092, sample SAMD00036298) | human gut metagenome | host: Homo sapiens | study: EMG produced TPA metagenomics assembly of...
CAAAACGGTACGCATCCCTATTTTAATCCGTAACGCTCCATCGGGTCTTGGATATTCTTAATCGGCGTCGACGTCAGGATGACATCGTCGACATAAGGCTCATTGTGGCGCATGATGATGACCAGGGATACGCCTTTTTGGTAAGGGCTGTCATAATAATAGGCATCGACGGATTTTTCCTTATCCGGGCCCCATTCGACGCGGTCCGGACGGCCGTATAGCGCCAGGATGGTCGATACGTGATAGCCCAGGGTCGCACCGCGGCTGGTATAGCCATTGTTGGTCAGGAGGAAGACTTTCTGCACCATATTGCGCCGGTCTACTTCGACACCATAGTCACCGTAGAGCCAAAAGCTGCTATTGTTGCGCTTGACCAGTTTGTTCCACATATTGTACTTATTGGCTTCAAACGGTTGGTTGAGGCCAAAACCCATGAGGGTGAAGTCCTTCTCGGTCAACTTCATCGGATCCTTCGACGGCTCGCCGGTAATATAAGGCGGACGAACCGGCATGAGGGCCACCCGTTCAACGCGTCGATTGCCGACAGCAAAGACGTACATGGCATCCTTTTTGGGGCTTTCATAGGTCACGTAATAGACGTTGGCATCGGTATCGCGCAACACGGAATTGGGGAGGCCGAATTGGCGCAAAAGCACTTCAATGGGATACTTCAAACGCATGTCACGGCCGATGAGGATATTGGTCCCCGTCGTTAAAAAGGCAGACTCGACACCGGGGCGGACGCTCTTTCGCGAGTCGCCGCTGGAGCGCAGGCTGTCGGCCAATTTATTGCGGATGACAAAGCGCAGCTTAAGATCTTTTCCCGTATACTGCATCGACGTGTAGTGCATGCTGGTCGAGTATTTACTGGGATTACCGAAAATCCGCTTCACCTTCATCGGACTGTCACCACTGTGGATGCTGCCAATGTAAAAGTCACCGGCCTCTAAGGGGGCAATCTTCAACGTATCCAGCGAATCGAAGACGCGCTGATCGTCTGACGTCAAAGCGTGGACACTGGCTGGTGCCGCGTTGTGATAACCGGCTTTTTTACCATCTTTGGCATCATCTTTATTAGCCTCGCCGGCATCGGCTTTATCCGCTGTCGTTTTCTCTTTTATGTTAGAAGACGGCCGGGCCTTATCGGATTTTGCCGGCTTTTGATGAGATACGTCTTTTTGGGCGGACTCTTTATGTTCGGCTGACTTCGACGGCGTTTCAGGCGATGCCGTTTTATCGGCGTCGTCAGCATCATCAAGAAGAAGTTCTTCCCCAATCGCTGCTGCAAGGGATGTCGGCGCATTTTTCAGAGAGCTTTCCCAGCTCTCTGTCGACACAGCACCGGCTGCCGAATTGCAAGCTAGAAAAGCAGAGCAGACCAATGCAGCTAATGCGGTACGTTTCATAGCGTTCCTCCTTTTTATGGGTTGTGATAAAAAAAGGGCTGTCCTACGACAGCCCTTTTCTTGCCATTGACATGGGCAAAGGGTGCAAAAATTATTTATGCTGTTCCGGACGGCTCAAGGGGAAGAGCAGTACGTCGCGGATAGACGGACTGTTGGTCAAGAACATGACTAAGCGGTCGATGCCGATGCCAAGGCCCCCTGTCGGCGGCAAGCCGTATTCCAAAGCGCGGCAGTAATCTTCATCCATCTGATGGGCTTCGTCATCGCCGTGTTCGCGTTCCTTCATCTGTTCGATGAAGCGGTTGCGCTGGTCGATAGGGTCGTTCAATTCCGAGAAGCCGTTCGCCAGTTCGCGGCCGTAGATAAAGGCTTCAAAACGATAGGTAAGAAGCGGGTTATCCTGGTCCTGTTTAGTAAGCGGCGAGATTTCCAAAGGATGGCCGGTAATAATCGTCGGCTGAATGAGGTTTTCTTCAACAAAGGCTTCAAAGAAAGCATTGATGATCTTGCCGACACCATCATACTTACCGTATTCGACGTGATGTTCATCCGCCATTTTGCGGGCGACTTCGACGTCGGTAACGTTTTCAAAATCGGCACCGCTGAATTTCTTAACGGCTTCGATCATGGTCATACGGTCCCAAGGCGGCGTCAAGTCAATTTCTTTATCGATATAGGTCAACTTCATCGTACCGTAGAGCATGTCGGCCAATTTCGAGACCATATCTTCGGTAATGTTGATGACATCTTCCAAATCGCCGTAAGCCTGGTATAGTTCGACCGTCGTAAATTCAGGATTATGACGGGTATCGATGCCTTCATTGCGGAAGCAACGGTTCATTTCAAAAACCCGTTCCAAGCCGCCGACGAGGAGGCGTTTGAGGTGGAGTTCCGGCGCAATGCGCAGGAAGATATCCATATCGAGGGCGTTGTGATGCGTCTTAAACGGACGGGCTGCGGCACCGCCGGCAATGGTATGGAGCATCGGCGTTTCAACTTCGAGGAAGTTGCGGTCATCGAGGTACTTGCGGATGCCCTTGATGATTTTCGAACGCTTAACGAAGGTATCCGTAACTTCCGGATTGACGATGAGGTCGAGATAGCGCTGACGATAGCGTGTTTCCTTATCCGTAAGGCCATGGAATTTTTCCGGCAGCGGACGGAGCGATTTAGAGAGGAGCTGCCACGATTCGACGCGGATCGTCGTTTCACCCGTATGGGTAACGAATACCGTACCGCCGACACCGACGATATCGCCGAGGTCGAGGAGTTTAAATAAGTTGTACGATTCTTCTCCAAGGACGTCTTTACGGAAGTAGAGCTGGATTTCACCGCTCAAATCACGAAGGACGCAGAAGGCGGTCTTACCGTGACGGCGAATGGCCATCAGGCGGCCGGCGACACTGACGACGGTTTCATTTTTTTCTAAGGCTTCTGCCTGGTCCTTTACTTCCTGGGCATGGTGGTCCCAATTATATTTCTGACCGAAGGGATAGACGCCGGCATCGATGAATTCCTGCATCTTTTCACGGCGAACCTGCATCTGGTCATTTAATTTTTCTTCTTCCATCATGGGCATTTCTTTTTCTTTCGTATCCGACATGAATATTCCTCCTACAGTTTATTTTGCATCAGGCGGCAAGATCCGGTACTGGAGTTCACCAGCCGGTGCCTTTACGGTAACGACTGCCGGATTGGATGGATTGATGTTCTGACCGAGAATCGCTTTTCCTACCGGGGATTCATTCGAAATCCGGTTGTTGAAGGGATCGGCTTCAGCCGTACCGACGACGGTATAGTCGAAGCGGTCACCGGTTTCGACGTCTTCCAAAATGACGTGAGAACCGATGCGAACCTTAGCAGCGCCGTCTTCCGTTTCCTGGATAATTTTTGCCGTCCGGATCTTTCCTTCCAATTCGGCAATACGGCCTTCGATAAAGGCCTGTTCATTTTTGGCATCATCGTATTCCGAGTTTTCGCTCAAGTCACCGAGGGCAATCGCTTCTTTAATACGCTGCGAAACGTTAATGCGGCGGACTGATTTCAGTTCATTTAATTCATCTTTTAATTTCTGCAACCCTTCTTGGGTAATCAGCGTTTCATTGGTCATTGTCTTCCTATTCCTCCTGCGATAGAATCGCGTGTCACTGTTATAGCTTAATTTATACCGTATCTTTAATTATATTCACATCTGTCTTTTATGTCAACAAAACCGCGGCTTCGCCCTTAGCGCAGCCGGTCCATCATCTCGCCGACGACAAGGCGAAATTCCTCAGCCGACCGGGTCCGGTTGATCCGCTCCCGAAGGGCGGCTGCCCCGTGAAGGCCGTGAGTATACCAGGCCGCATGGGTACGCATTTCCCGTATGCCGATGTATTCTCCCTTATAAGCCAAAAGGGCTTCGAAGTGAGCCAACATCTGGGTGTACTTCTCTTCAGGAGTCGGCGGCGGCAGGACTTCTCCCGTTTCAAGATAATGGCGTATTTGTGGGAAAATCCAAGGATTTCCTTGAGCGCCGCGGCCGACCATAACGGCCTGGCATCCCGTTTCTTTCATCATGGCGGCTGCAGACGGCCCGTCGATGACATCCCCATTCCCGATGACCGGAAGGGATACGGCGTCGACGACGGCCTTGATTTTCTGCCAATCGGCCTTACCGCTGTAAAACTGCTCCCGCGTCCGACCATGAACGGCAACGGCAGCCGCACCGGCAGCTTCAGCACGCTTTGCCAGTTCCGGGGCCACAAAAGAATGGTCATCCCAGCCGGTGCGCATCTTAACGGTGACGGGAATGGACACGGCCTGTACGACGGCGCGTATAATCTTTTCTGCCAAAGGCAGGTCCTTCATCAAAGCCGAACCATCGCCGTTTTTGACGACTTTCTTTACCGGACAGCCCATATTGATATCGACGATATCGGCACCGGCTTCTTCAACGACGGCAGCGGCCTCGGCCATGACGTCCGGGTCAGAGCCGAAAATCTGCATCGACAAAGGGTGTTCCCCGTCTTCGATATGGAGCAGTTCTGCCGTATGCTGATTGCTGTAGCGAATGCCCTGGGAGCTTACCATTTCAGCGCAGACTAAAGCTGCGCCATAGCGGTGAGCAATAACCCGATACGGCGCATCACAGACCCCTGCCATAGGTGCCAAAATAATCGGCGCATCGAGGACGACACGACCGATGGCAAAAGGCTTAATTGTTTCGGTCATAAATGATTTTCAGCCCTTCCAGCGTCAGCATCGGTTCGACAACGTCGATGGCGTCCGTCGCCGGTGCTACGATGACGGCAAGACCGCCTGTCGCAACGACCTTTGCCTTACAGCCCAATTCCCGTCTCATCCGGGTAACGATGCCGTCGACTTGGCCGACAAAGCCGTAAAAGACACCGGCCTGCATGCTTTCAACGGTATTGCGGCAAATCACTTTCTCTGCCTGGACGACTTCAATACGCGGCAGCTTAGCCGTACGCTGTACGAGGGCATCCGTTGAAATTCCGATTCCCGGGCAGATAGCCCCGCCGAGGTAGGTTCCCTTCTTATCGACGGCACAAAAGGTCGTCGCCGTCCCGAAGTCGATGATGATGACCGGACCGCCGAACTTTTCATAGGCTGCGACGGCATTGACGATGCGGTCGGCCCCGACTTCACGCGGATTGTCATATTTGATATCCATGCCGGTCTTGACACCCGGGCCGATGACCAAGGGCGTCAGGCCAAAATAGCGCTGGCACATCCGTTCGAGGGTCGGCATGACCGGCGGAACGACAGAGGAAATGATGATGGCATCGATTTCTTCTGAATTGACGCCGTTCAAATAAAAGAGATGGCGAATAAGGACACCGTATTCATCGGTCGTGCGAAGCCGATCCGTCGATACGCGCCAATGGTCCACGAGTTCCTGATCTTTAAAGATCCCGAGGACGATATTCGTATTCCCTACATCAATGACTAATAGCATAACTTTATCTCCTGCTTAATCTAAGTTGATAATACGCCTATTATAATAACAGAGTTTGCCCGTCTTGAATAGTCTTTCGGCACAATTAGACGGGACGAACATGGACATCTCCGGCCATGACCTTCTCCACCCCGCCCTCCGTTTCAACGATGAGATTGCCGTCATCATCGATATCGGCTGCCGTCCCGGTAAAGGATCGGTTGACAGAACTCACAGAAACCTTCTGTCCGAGCATGCACGAAAGGATTCTCCACTGCGCCAGGATCGGAGCAAAGCCTTCCTGACAGACCGTATGATACAGCTGCTCTAATTCCGAAAGAATCGTCTGCAGGAGTTCGGTCCGGTGAACGGCAACGCCTTCCATGGCAAAGCTGGTAACGATATCTTTTAAGTCTTCCGGAAGATCACCTTCCGTGATACCGGTATTGACGCCGATTCCCATGATGATGTAGTTGACCTTTTCCGCAGACCCGTTCAATTCTGTCAAGATGCCAACCATCTTACGGCCGTGAATCAAAATGTCATTGGGCCACTTGATGCCGCAGTCTGAAAGGCCGTGAGCACGCAGAGAGCGGGCCAGGGCCACGGCAGCCAGCAAGGTCATCTTAGAGACTTCCATCGGCGGAATCGCCGGCCGCAGGATGACCGAGAACCACAGCCCCTTGGCAAAGGGAGAGTGAAAAGAACGGCTTAAACGGCCGCGGCCGCCAGTCTGTTCTTCGGCAATGACGACGGTCCCTTCCGGAGCCCCGTCGTCGGCCAGTTGTTTGGCGACGTTATTCGTCGAATCAACCCGTTCCCGGTAGACGATATGCTGTCCGAATTCGGACGAAGCCAAGCCTTTTTCCAAGGCTTCCGGAGACAAGAGTTCCGGTGCTTCGCGCAGGCAATAGCCCTTTTTCGTATACGATTCAATGACGTATCCCTTCTGCTTCAAGGCCCGTATATGCTTCCACACCGCCGTCCGAGAGACGCCCAGCTGCTCAGAAATCTGCTGGCCCGATACGAATTCATTTTGGTGTTTTCGTAAAAAGTTGAAAATATCTTCCCGCATATTCATTCGTCCCTCCTACTGCCGCTTTTCAGACCATGCCCATGGGGTATCGTATAGCGGCGGTAACATGCTCATCATTTATTTAAAAATTGTATCATACCCCATAGGACTGTCAAGGCGTCACGCAAAAAGACTGCCGCATGAGGATAAAGCTCATACGGCAGTCTTTAAACGGCCTTGAACTAAGCCATGATAAACTTATTTATTCGTATCTTTGTCAGACTTTTCATCGTCCGAATCGATTACGCCATCCGTCAGGCCGCCCTTAGGAACGGGGTTGCCCCAAGGACTGATCTGGACTTCCGTCTGTTCCTGCTGAGGAGCTTCATCGGCAGGCGTTTCGCCTTTCGATTCCGAAGTAGGTTCTTCTGCAGTCGGTTCGGCATCGTCGGCTTTTGTTTCGACAGTTTCGGCCGGCTGGACGTCTGTATCCGCAGCTTCCGTATCGCCGGCTTCAGTCACTTTTTCTTCAGGGGCTTCGAGAGTCCCGTATTTGACCAAATTATCGACTTGCTGACGGTTGATTGTTTCGACTTCTATGAGGGCGTCGGCCATCTTATTCAGTGTATCGAGACGTTCGTGCAGCATATGGAGGACATCGGCATAGGCTTCCGATACAATATCGTGCATTTCCTTGTCGATCAGTTCAGCCACACTGTCGCCGTAATTGCGTTCGTGGCCGAGACTCTTGCCAAGGAAGACCTGATCCTGCTGTTCGCCAAAGACCATGGGGCCCAATTTAGGACTCATGCCCAGGCGGGTGATCATCTGGCGGGCAATGCGGGTAACGCTCTGGAGGTCGCCCGATGCACCGCTGCTGATTTCGTTGAAGACGATTTCTTCAGCAGCCCGGCCGCCGAGGGCGACGCGGATCTGTGCCAGGTAGTAGGATTTCGTTTCATACGACCGGTCTTCTTCCGGCAGCATCATCGTATAACCGCCGGCACGGCCGCGAGGAATGATCGTGACCTTGTGTACCGGGTCAGCGTCAGGCAAGAGGTAGGCAATGAGGGCGTGCCCCGATTCATGGACAGCGGTCAGGCGTTTTTCCTTATCGCTGATGACGTGGCTGCGCCGTTCCGGCCCGAAGCTTACCTTTTCACTGGCTTCTTCCAGTTCCGGCATGTTGATGATTTTCTTATTGGCTCTGGCGGCAAGGAGCGCCGCTTCATTGAGCAGGTTCCCCAGGTCGGCACCGGTAAAGCCCGGTGTCTTCTTGGCGATGATGTCGAGATCGACATCCTTGCCTAAGGGCTTACCCTTAGCATGGACTTCGAGGATAGCCCGACGGCCGCGTAAATCAGGACGGTCGACGGTAATCTGACGGTCAAAACGGCCGGGACGAAGAAGGGCCGGGTCAAGGATATCCGGACGGTTCGTCGCAGCAATGGTAATAATGCCTTCGTTGGAACCGAAGCCATCCATTTCGACCAACAGCTGATTCAAGGTCTGTTCGCGTTCGTCATGACCGCCTCCGAGGCCGGCACCGCGCTGGCGGCCGACGGCATCGATTTCGTCGATGAATACGATACAGGGGGCATTTTTCTTAGCCTGGGTAAACAAATCACGGACACGGGATGCACCGACACCGACGAACATTTCGACGAAGTCAGACCCGCTGATACTGAAGAATGGCACACCGGCTTCACCGGCTACGGCACGGGCCAAGAGGGTTTTCCCGGTGCCCGGAGGGCCAAAGAGAAGGACCCCTTTCGGAATCTTGGCACCAATGGCATTATACTTGCTGGGGTTGCGCAGAAATTCGACGATTTCAGCCAATTCTTCCTTGGCTTCATCTTCGCCGGCAACATCTTTAAACGTGACTTTGATTTTTCCTTCACCATGCATCTTGGCATGGCTTTTGCCGAAGTTCATGACCCGGCCGCCGCCTCCCTGGGTCTGCTGCATAATGAAGAACCACACGGCGATGAGTACCAAAATCGGCAGGACTGCCGTCAGCATATTCATCCACCACGACGGTTGTTCAGGCGGCTTGGCAATAACATTGACATCAGCATCTCGCAGAGCCGGTAAGAGCGCTGCATCCGTCGGGGCATACGACGTAAAGGACGTTCCGTCTTTCAGTTGACCGACGATGGCATGATCGGCGGTAATCTGGACGGCATCGACTTTTTTCTGCTGGACCTGACTCATGAAATTCGTGTAAGAAATTTCCGATTTATCAGTCTTGTTGCTCGTAAGGGCATCTATAATCGATACGGCGACGATGATGATGAGTAAGTATAAACTTACATTCCGCACAAATTTACTCAAAATACTGCTCCTTTCACCTAGTTTATGACATTTTTTTCTTTATTCTAACCAACACAATTTTATATTACCACACTTCTTTAAAAGCAACAACTTATTTTATACAAAATAGGTAGACTTCCTTACTTGGAGTATACTTCTTCCTTCAAGACGCCGATGTAAGGCAGGTTGCGGTAGCAGCTGTTATAGTCGAGGCCGTAGCCTACGACGAAGGCATCGGGAATTTCAAAACCGTTGTAGTCGACAGGGACTTCAACCTGGCGCCGAGCCGGTTTACTTAAGAGGGTAGCTAATTTCACCGAGCGGGCCCCCCGTTCTTTCAGCATCGGAACGAGATGGCTCAAGGTAATGCCCGTATCGATGATGTCTTCAACGATGAGGACATCCTTCCCTTCGACGTCGTTATCGAGGTCCTTACGAAATTTCGATGTACCCCCGACGATTCCGTCGAAGCGCCATAACTGGAACAGCTCATAAAGTCGAAATAGACAAGGGCCGTCGATGGCGCGGGCCAAATCGGTAAAGAAGGTGACGGCTCCTTTCAAGATGCCGCAAAGGAGGATGGTCTTTCCGGCATAATCTTTCGTAATCTCGGCGCCTAATTCGCGAACGCGGGCAGCAATCTGTTCTTCTGTAAGTAAAATTTCTTTGATATCCTGATGCATCTTGATTCCTCCGAAAAAAAATTAAATTACCGTCGCCCCTTTTGGCGGGGAACGGCCGGACCCATGCAGACAGCGGTCCGCGTCGTATAAGCACAAGCTTTGCCGCACTGAAACTGTTTGCCCGTTTCCTTGGCAGCTAAAGCCCGTATAATTTCAACATAATGAAAGGGAAGGTCCTTAAAAGACCCGGTTGCCTCCTGCCAGAGCCGTCGTATCAATCGCCGCTGCAGGGCGAGAGGCTGAGATAGTAATTTGCGTCTGTCCAGGGCCGGAACGCCGTGATCCGGACAGGCAATCTCCCGATAGACTTGCTCGGTACAGTCCTTTAAAAAAGCTTCATCCGCCCGGACTGTATCAGACAGACGGTTGAGGTCGGCCGTAATGGCCGGGTTATATCGTGTTAAGGCAGGCAGTAACTCTAAGCGAATGCGGTTGCGGTGGTAGCGTATACTGTCGTTGGTTTCATCGTGACAAGAGGGAATCCCTTGTTCGGCAGCATATGAAGCAAGCTGGGCTTTCGTAAAGCCCAACAACGGGCGTTATGATGTCACCCCTTCTCGGCTCCATGCCGCACAGACCTTGAAGGCCGCTGCCGCGAAGGAGGTGGAGCAATACCGTTTCGGCTTGATCGTCACCGTGATGGGCGACGGCAATCGTCGAAGCGCCGCAGGCCCGCTTCACAGCGCGTAAAATTCGGTAGCGTTCCCGCCGCCCCACAGCCTCTTCTGACATCTTTTCACGACGGGCAAGAGCCGGCACATCGACGTACTGCCAAGCAAAGCCGCAATGACGCTTCAAGGCTTCGCGGCGAACGAAGTCGACTTCGGCATCGGCAGCAGCCCGAATGCCGTGGTGGACGTAGCAGGCCGTCAGGCGCAGGCGATATAACGGGGCCAGGCGGCTCAATACATCGAGGAGGACCATCGAATCCGGTCCGCCCGAACAGGCAACGAGAACGGCACTTCCAGGCTGCCACAAGCTGTGCTGCCGGTTGTAGTCCGCGACGTCTTCAACGAGGCTCATAACCGGCCTTCCTTCGAGTTCCAGGCCGCATCGTGAAAGGAATGGCGAAAGAAGATGCCTTCCATGATGTCCCGTTCACTGGCCATGACGGCCGGGATTTCATAGCGCTTCAAGAACGATTTGGCAATGATTAGACCGGCTAAGATGATTTCGCTGCGCTTGGGCTGAAGGCCCGGTACGTGGCGCCGTTCTTCCGGCGTCATGACACGCAGTTTCTCAATGTGCTGACACAAGGATTCATAAGACACGACGTGACCTTCGACCTTTTTGGCATCGTAGACGTCGAGCTTTAAATCCATGGCGGCCAACGTCGTCAAGGTACCGCCGACACCGATGAGGACTTCCGGCGTCTCACTCATGGGAATGGGGAGCCACATCTTGTGACAGCGGTTTTCCAAATGAAGGACGTCGTCTTCCCGGAGGACAGCCTTCTTCGTAAACCGTACGGCGCCCATGGCATAACTGTGAGACCAGCATAAAATCCCTCGTTTACCGACGGCGACTTCACTGCTGCCGCCGCCAATATCGAGGATGGCCGCCGTCTTCTCGGGATCGATGAACTTCGTCGCTCCCGTAAAACAGAGGGATGCCTCTTCAAGGCCTGAAATGGCCCGGCAGTGCCAGCCGAAACGGGCCCGTACTTCTGCCAAAAAGGCCTGGCCGTCAACGGCTTCACGAACGGCACTGGTAGCGACGGCACAGACGGGTACGCCGGAAAGCTTTTTCTTCCAGCCTTCCATGGCAGCAAAAGACGCTTCCATTCCGTCAGCCGACAAATGGCGTGTTTCGTCGATGCCCTTCCCGAGCTGGGTTGTTGCCAACTCTTTCGGCGAAAAAGTCCACGTCCCGGGAACTTCCTGCCAACCCGTCATGAGGCGCAGGGAATTGGAGCCAATGTCGATGACGGCATATTTCTGATACTCCATAACGTCTCCTTTCAAATCAAAAAGAGGCCGTCGCACGATACGTGCGGCGCCTCTTTCTGCACTCCGCTATTCAATACTTATCAATCAGCATGGCGAGCGCCGCGGCCGCCGCGTTTTGATTCTGTATTGCGCTTCAAATCCATCAGGCGTTCATCGCTTTCCTTCAGGAATTTGCTGAGCCGGTCTTCAAACGACAGCGAACCTGACGAGCGGCGTGAATCAAAGCCGTTATGCTGGCGGAATTCGTGTTTCTGCCGCATATCGCGTTTCGGGCGGAAATCCTTCTTTTCAGGAGCCGCCTGGGTCTGCTTAATAGACAAGGCGATTTTCCCCTTATCGTCGACAGACAACACTTTGACGCTGACCTTATCGCGAACTTTCAAAAAATCATTTACATCTTTGACATACTCATTAGCGACTTCAGAAATATGTACAAGACCTACTTTCTTATCCGGAAGTTCTACGAATGCGCCAAATTTTGTGATTCCCGTAACGGTACCTTCCATCACACTGCCTACTTCAATTGTCATGCTGTTTTAATTTCCTCCTTGTGATATTCAGCATAGCTGATAAACGTATATGGTCATTATACTCATAATTTCCCAAAAATTCAATTCCCAAAATGGAAGAATCGACAAACTTTTACGGCTTATAAGGGAATTTCGTCAGGCTTGGCCAATCCAAATTGTTCCCGTGCTTCTCGTGAGACTTCCTCGGGATCGTTGAGCTTATCGTACTGCGCTTTAAGCCGCGTATTTTCATCCCGCAAGAGCTGTTCCTGCTGCAGCGTTTGATTCATATCCTCCCTGATTTCCCAGACTCGGTAGAGCCGGACCCCAATGAGATAAAAACCGACAATAATGATGCCTATGAGAAACAGATTGTACCAGCTCAGCTGCCGAAACCGACTGAACAGACCGGGACGGCGCTTTTGACGAATCCGGCGGCGCTTCTTCCGACGCACAGGCGGCCGATACTCTTTGGACTCCACCCAATCACCCTTTCTAAAAAATGATAGTCTAAGAAAAAATCTTATCCTATAGTATACATGGGTTTGGGAACAAGATAAAGTTTTTTTGTAAAATTCCTTTTAAAATACCGACAGGTTATATATAATAAAAACACGTATCTTGTATCTTTATCCGAGGGGGAACTATTATGACATACGAAAAAATCACACCGGAAATCATAGAAAAATTGAAATCCATCGTCGGCCCGAAAAACGTCGTCACCGATACGGACGCCATGCAGCCCTATTCCCATGACGAAGTAACCGACCCGGCTTACCACCGGATGCCGGAAGCCGTCGTCTTTGCCGAAAAAGCAGAACAAGTCAGTGCCGTCTTAAAACTGGCCAACGCCTTTCGCTTCCCCGTCGTCCCGCGCGGTGCCGGTACCGGCCTTGCCTGCGGCGCGTCCCGGAATACGGCGGTATCGTCTTGTCCTTAGAAAAGATGAATAAAATCCTTGAAATCAATCCCGAAGGCCTCTATGCCGTCGTCGAACCGGGCGTACGCACATCGGACCTTCAGGATGCCGCCGAACAGCAGGATCTCTTTTATGCCGGCGATCCCTGCAGCGGGGACTCGTGCTTCATCGGCGGCAATATCGCTACCAATGCCGGCGGCAACCGAGCCGTCAAATACGGGACAACCCGCCACCAGGTATACAGCGTCGAAGTCGTAAATCCTAAAGGCCGCATCGTAACCCTCGGTGCCCGCCTGCAAAAACAGTCGACGGGCTACTCCTTAGACCAGCTCATCATCGGCTCAGAAGGCACGTTAGGCATCATTACCAAAGCGACTTTGAAACTGGTCCCCAAGCCGAAATACGCTCTCGATTTATTGGCTATTTTCGACGACCGTAAAAAAAGCCATGGGCGTCGTCACAAAACTCATCAAGGCCGGCATTACACCGACCTGCGTCGAATTCATGGACAATATCACCATCAAATCCGTCGAAAAATACCTCAACGAAACGCTCCAAGGCAGCGACAACGGCAACTACATCATCGTCGAAGTCGAAGGGACCAATGAAGACGACCTTGACGACAAAGCCGTCATCCTCGACGAAATCTGCACGGAAAACGGAGCTTCCTCGGTCCTCGTCGCCGACCACAATAAGATTTGGCAGGCCCGCAAGGCCTTTGCCGAAGCCGTCCGCGCCGAAAGCCTCATCGTCTGCAAAGAAGACGTCGTCGTCCCCGTCGATCAGGAATCCCTGCTCCTCGATGAAATCCTGCGCCTTGCCAAAAAGTACAACCTCATTACCCGCATCGCCAGCCACGCCGGCGATGGCAACATCCACCTGAACATCTTAAAAGGCGACGATGAAACCTATGAAGAATGGGATGAACGGGTCAAGGCCAACCAACAGGAACTGTACGCCTTCATTTATGCCCACGGCGGCCGCCTGTCCGGCGAACACGGCATCGGCTATAAGCGAAAAGCCTTGATGAAAGAATTCACGGATCCCGGAGAACTGGAAATGATGATGGATATCAAACGGGCCCTCGATCCGAACAACATCTTAAACCCCGGAAAGATCTTCGACATCGACGAAAAAGCCTGAGAACCGGCGCCATGGCTATGACTTGCAAAAATCACGACTACCGTGTATAATACAAAACAGAACTGAATAAAACGTATATCTTCAGGGCAGGGTGAAATTCCCGATCGGCGGTACAGTCCGCGAACGCATCAGCGTAGGAGCCATAAGGCTCGTGATTTGGTGAAACTCCAAAACCGACAGTATAGTCTGGATGGAAGAAGATGTGGCGTGCTGCTTTGGCAGCCTGCCTTACATTGCATAGAAAAGCCCTGAGCCGTTATCGGCGCAGGGCTTTCGTTATAAGGAGGTCTTTATTTTGACGACAGAAAAACGTAAATTCAACACCATTGAAGAAGCTATCGAAGAACTGCAGGCCGGTCATATCGTCATCGTCACCGACGATCCGGACCGTGAAAATGAAGGGGACTTCATCTGCGCAGCCCAGTACTGCACGACAGAAAACATGAACTTCATGGCCAGCCACGGCAAAGGCCTGATCTGCATGCCCGAATGAGCATCGAATATGCCCCATAAATTAGGCCTGCCGCCCATGGTCAGCGAAAAATACAGATAACCACGAAACGGCCTTCACCGTTTCCATCGACCACGTCGATACGACGACAGGTATCTCGGCTGTCGAACGGGCCCTCACAGCCCGCAAATGCGCCGAAGAATCGGCTCGTCCCGAAGATTTCCGCCGTCCCGGCCACAACTTCCCCCTCATCGCAAAAAGAGGCGGCGTTTTGACCCGCAACGGCCATACGGAAGCAACGGTCGACCTCCTGCGCCTGGCAGGCCTCAAACAAGTCGGCTTGTGCTGCGAAATCATGGCCGACGATGGCACGATGATGCGCACGCCGTCCCTGTGGGAAATTGCCGATAAGTATCACTTAAAATTCATCACCATCCACGATTTGCAGAACTACTGCCGCCGCCACGACAAACACGTCATCCGCGAAGCCGTCGCTAAGATGCCGACCAAGTACGGCGAGTTCAAAATCTACGGCTACATCAACGACCTCACGGGCGAACACCACGTCGCCCTCATCAAGGGTGACATCGGCGACGGCAAGAACCTCTTGTGCCGCGTCCACTCCGAATGCCTCACCGGTGACGTCTTCGGCTCGTGCCGCTGCGACTGCGGTGAACAGTTGGCAGCCGCCCTCAGCCAGATCAACGCCGAAGGCCGAGGCATCTTGCTCTACATGCGCCAAGAAGGCCGCGGCATCGGTCTCATCAATAAGCTCAAAGCCTATGTTCTCCAGGAACAGGGTTACGATACGGTCGAAGCCAACGAAAAACTCGGCTTTGCCCCCGACCTTCGCGAATACTGGATCGGCGCTCAAATGCTGCAGGATATGGGGGCTAAGGAAATCCGCCTCCTGACCAACAATCCGGAAAAGATCTACGGTCTCGAAGGCTTCGGCGTAGAAATCGTCGAACGCGTCCCCATCGAAATGGAACCGCAAAAATTCGATGAATTCTATTTAGAAACCAAGAAGAATAAGATGGGCCACATCCTTCCCCATCTCCACTAATCCTTAGATATACAAAACGGCAGGGATTGCCGATATTTCGCAATCCCTGCCGTTTTTTTCTTCCCTTATAACAAGGAAAATTGATCTTTATGATAATCGATGAGTCCGTCTTTTTTCATCTTACTGAGTTCTGCCGATAAGGCGCTGCGGTCGACAGACAGAAAATCTGCCATCTGCTGACGGTTAAAAGGCAGTACAAAGGTGGCCTTTCCCTTGTCCCGGGCCAGATTCGACAAGTAGAGCATGATTTTCTGACGCGTCGAGCGCTGGGTCAAGTAGCGCATCTTTTCTGTAAGGAGTCGATTTTTTTCAGCCATGAGGCCTAGGAGATTTCCCGTAAACTGTGCCTCAGCCGGCGTCAAGAGATGGCCGCCGTGGAGGACATTGGCCACATAGATCTGAATGATGACCGCATCAGAGGCCGCCACGACATCGACCGTCGCCGGCGCCTCGGGAAGACAGGCAAAGGCTTCGCCAAAAAAGAAGCCTTGTGGGATTTGAGACAGAATATTCCGATTGCCCCAATAATCTTCCTGAATGATATGGACCGAACCTTCGAGGACCAGCCCGATATAGGTGAACCGGATCTACCGGAATAAAAGAGAAACTCCCCTTTTTTATAGTTTTCTGCCTGACTTTAAATCCTGCAAAAGTGGCAAGACATCATCCTTGGCAACGCCGCGAAAAAGAGGCGATTTTTCGATAAGGGAAAGATGTTGTTCCATTAGCAGCACCTCCTGCTGAATAAGTTGGAAAAACAACGGCAATATCCGTAAAACTACGATATACTAACATCATCAACGAAACTGCCGATGGAGGAAATGACTATGATACGTAAAATTATACAAATTGATCAAGAAAAATGCAATGGCTGCCGTGCCTGTGTCGACGCTTGTCACGAAGGAGCCATCGTCATGGTAAGCGGCAAGGCTCAGCTCATGCGCGACGATTACTGCGACGGCTTAGGCGACTGCCTTCCCAACTGCCCTACCGGGGCCATCACCTTCGTCGAACGCGAAGCCGCTGACTACGACGAAGAAGCCGTCAAAAAGAACATGGCCGCCCAGGGCCGTGTCTATCAAAGGGCGCTGCCCCGGAAGCGAAGCTCATGCCGTAAACCCCGGAAGCTGCCAAAGAATCCCGTCAAGGAGACAGTTCACAGCTCCGTCAATGGCCGGTCCAGCTCAAACTCGTCCCGCCTCATGCCCCTTACTTTAACGGCGCCCGTCTCTTGATTGCTGCCGACTGTACAGCCTATGCTTATGCCCGTTTCCACGACGATTTCATCAAGGGCCATATCACCCTCATCGGCTGTCCCAAGCTCGATGACATCGACTATTCCGAAAAACTGACGGAAATCATTCGCCAGAACGCCATTCAAGACGTCACTGTCGTCCGCATGGAAGTCCCCTGCTGCCGAGGCCTGGAAATGGCCGTAAAAAAAGCGCTGGATCAGAGCGGTAAATCCCTTGACCTTCAGGTCAAAGTCATCAGTCCCGACGGAAGGATAACGGCCTGACCGATAACGCTATACATAGACAAAAAGGCTCTTTGTCAAATGTTGGGGTGCCAACTAAATCATCCACCGCGAATGGACGTGAGTGAGTTTTTCTCGCTCTCGTCCATTTCTTTTTTTATTCTTTTAAAGATGCCCAGAGGATTCTGGC
>ENA-OQAB01000720-OQAB01000720.1-human-gut-metagenome-genome-assembly--contig:-NODE-720-length-17056-cov-2.466241_pt1 | contig 17056 bp, 18 predicted proteins | sample MGYA00242490_ERZ504517 | MGnify/ENA primary metagenome ERZ504517 (study PRJEB26092, sample SAMD00036298) | human gut metagenome | host: Homo sapiens | study: EMG produced TPA metagenomics assembly of...
ATGCCGGAAAGTTTCCTGTTATTGAGCATCGAAAAATCCTTGCTATTAAATATTCTCTATGCTATAATAAAGGCTGTGGGTAATGACAAAAAATTAACAATACCGTCAAAACCCAGTAAATTCGCAGTTTTTAATGAATATGGAGGAGAAAACATGGCAAAGAAAATCGTTTTGGCAGGTGCATGCCGTACAGCCATCGGTACAATGGGGCGGGGCCTTAAGCACAACTCCGGCAGCGGAGCTGGGTGCTATCGTTATCAAGGAAGCTTTAAACAGAGCGGGAGTTGCTCCCGAAGCAGTTGATCAGGTATATATGGGATGTGTTATCCAGGCTGGCCTGGGACAGAACGTGGCACGTCAGGCATCTATCAAAGCTGGTTTGCCTATCGAAGTTCCGGCTGTTACCATGAACGTTGTATGCGGTTCCGGTCTGAACTGTGTGAACCAGGCTGCACAGATGATTCTTGCAGGAGATGCGGATATCGTTGTTGCAGGCGGTATGGAAAACATGTCCATGGCTCCTTATGCAATCCCTCAGGGACGTTACGGATATAGAATGGGCAACGCAACTATGGTTGATACTATGGTGAACGATGCTCTTACAGATGCATTCAATCAGTATCATATGGGCATCACTGCAGGAAAATATCGCAGAGCAGTGGGGGCTGACCAGACAGCAGCTGGACGAGTTCGCTGCATGGAGCCAGCAGAAGACTGTTGCAGCTCAGGAAGCAGGAAAGTTTGATGATGAAATCGTTCCTGTAGAAGTTAAGAAGAAAAAAGAAACCATTATTTTCAATAAGGATGAAGGCCCTCGTCCGGGAACCACCGCAGAAGGCATTGCAAAGCTTCGTCCTGCATTCAAGAAAGACGGCGTCGTAACCGCTGCGAACTCTTCAGGAATCAATGACGGCGCGGCAGCAGTTGTGGTTATGAGCGAAGAAAAGGCAAAAGAGCTGGGCGTAACCCCTATGGCAACATGGGTAGCGGGAGCACTGGCAGGCGTGGATCCCACCATCATGGGAATCGGACCTGTTGCAGCAACCAGAAAGGTTATGGCTAAGACCGGAATGAACATCGATGATTTCGATCTGATTGAAGCCAATGAAGCTTTTGCCGCACAGTCTCTTGCTGTTGCACATGATCTTGGCATTAACAATGACAAGCTGAATGTAAACGGCGGTGCTATTGCGCTGGGACATCCCGTAGGAGCTTCCGGATGCCGTATTCTGGTTACTCTGCTTCACGAAATGGTTAAATCTGATGCTAAGAAGGGTCTTGCAACTCTGTGCATCGGCGGCGGCATGGGCTGCGCAACCATCGTAGAAAGAGACTGATATAGGCTTCTAAACTGAATGATTAGCGGACTTTGCGGTCTGCTAATCATTCGTTATGCACAGGGGTAGCTGAAAAATTCCCGTCATAAAAGACGGTGATATAGAAAGGATGAGTACTATGGAATACATTGTATATGAACAGAAGGGTTCCTACGCAGTTATCACCATCAGCCGTGAAAAAGGCGCTGAACGCTCTGAATTCCCAGGTTCTTGATGAACTGAATGAAACTTTGGATGCTGTGAATCTGGAAGAGGTAAGATGTCTGATTCTGACAGGCGCAGGGGCAAAATCCTTCGTTGCAGGCGCGGATATCGGAGAAATGAGCACTCTGACCAAGGCGGAGGGCGAGGCCTTTGGTAAGAAGGGAAATGATGTTTTCCGTAAGCTGGAGACATTCCCGATTCCTGTTATTGCAGCTGTTAACGGCTTTGCACTGGGCGGCGGCTGTGAGATTTCCATGAGCTGTGATATCAGAATCTGTTCTGATAATGCAGTATTCGGACAGCCTGAGGTTGGCCTGGGAATCACACCTGGTTTCGGCGGCACACAGAGACTGGCACGTCTGGTTGGACCTGGAATGGCAAAGCAGATGATTTATACGGCAAGGAATATTAAGGCTGACGAGGCTCTGAGAATTGGTCTGGTGAATGCGGTTTATACGCAGGACGAGCTTATGGCTGCTGCTGAGAAGATGGCGGCGGGAATTGCCAAGAATGCGCCGATCGCTGTGAGAAACTGCAAGAAGGCTATTAATGATGGTCTGGACGCGGATATGGATGAGGCGATTGTAATCGAAGAGAAGCTGTTTGGCGACTGCTTCGAGAGCTATGACCAGAAGGAAGGAATGGCTGCTTTCCTGGAGAAGAGGAAAGTGGAGAAGTTTTTGAATAAGTAATTTCTTAGGGACTTAAGGGATTGGTTACCGGAAATCCGCCGGGAGGCTCAAGGCCTGCGGCCTTTCGCTGTGCGGCTTCGCCGCATGTGGGCCGGATTGTAAAAACTGGTCGGTGAGCAAGCTCACCGCTCAGCTTTTACAATCCGGTCCACGCCCGGCTCAACTAAAACATATCTTGTAGGAGGTTTAATCAGATGAAGGTTGGTATTATTGGTGCAGGTACAATGGGTTCTGGTATAGCGCAGGCTTTTGCTCAGACAGAAGGGTATGAAGTTTTTCTGTGTGATATCAATGAGGAATTCGCTGCAAACGGAAAGAACAGAATCGCTAAGAATCTGTCTAAGAGAGTGGCAAAGGGTAAAATGGAGCAGGCTGCTGCTGACGCTATCCTTGCTAAAATCACAACAGGTGTGAAGACTATCTGCACAGATTGTGATCTGGTTGTTGAAGCTGCTCTGGAGAATATGGAAATCAAGAAGCAGACTTTCAAAGAGCTGCAGGATATCTGCAAGAAGGACTGCATCTTCGCTACTAATACATCTTCCCTGTCCATTACCGAAATCGGCGCTGGCCTTGACAGACCCGTTATCGGAATGCATTTCTTCAATCCCGCTCCTGTTATGAAGCTGGTTGAGGTTATCGCAGGACTGAACACACCTGAAAGCGTAGTGGAAACAATTAAGGAAATCTCCGTAGCTATCGGCAAAACACCTGTACAGGTTAACGAAGCTGCAGGTTTCGTAGTAAACAGAATCCTTGTTCCGATGATCAACGAAGCTATCGGCATCTATGCTGAAGGCGTTGCTTCCGTAGAAGATATCGACACCGCTATGAAGCTGGGCGCTAATCATCCCATGGGACCTCTGGCTCTGGGCGATATGATTGGTCTGGATATCGTTCTGGCTATCATGGAAGTTCTGGAATCCGAAACAGGCGATCCGAAATACCGTCCTCATACACTGCTTAAGAAGATGGTTCGCGGCGGACAGCTTGGACAGAAGACCGGCAAGGGCTTCTATGACTACAGCAAGTAAAATATCCCGCAGCAGATTACGGAACGGCGGGCAAAAGGCGCAGTAAGCGGCAGGGCTTATCCCCCATGAGGCGGCCCGCCGGAGCCGGGAATTCCTGACTCAGGCCCGCTGCTTTCGCAATAATAAAGATAAAACGGAGGAGTAAATAATCATGGATTTTACTTTAAGCAAAGAGCATGAGATGGCAAGAACTCTTTTCAGAGAATTTGCAGAAAAAGAAGTAAAGCCTCTTGCACAGGAGGTTGACGAAACAGAGGAGTTCCCCAGGGCTACCGTTGAAAAAAGTGCTAAGCTCGGCTTCATGGGCATCCCGGTTCCGAAGGAGTACGGCGGACAGGGCTGCGATCCTCTGACCTACGCTATGTGCGTGGAAGAGCTTTCCAAGGTATGCGGCACCACAGGTGTTATCGTATCCGCCCATACATCTCTGTGCTGCGATCCTATCATGACCTATGGTACGGAAGAGCAGAAGCAGAAATACCTGGTTCCCCTTGCAAAGGGTGAAAAACTGGGTGCATTCGGCCTGACAGAGCCCGGCGCAGGTACTGACGCACAGGGACAGCAGACCAAGGCTTATCTGGATGGAGATGAGTGGGTGCTTAACGGATCCAAGATTTTCATCACCAACGGTAAAGAAGCTGACGTTTATGTAATTTTCGCTGTTACAAGCGTTGTTGAAGATAAGAGAGGCAGAAAGAAAAAAATGATTTCTGCATTCATCGTGGAAAAAGGAACTCCCGGCTTCTCCTTTTGGTACCAAAGAAAAGAAGATGGGTATCCGCGGTTCATCAACCTACGAACTGATTTTCACAGACTGCAGAATCCCGAAGGAAAACCTGCTGGGAGCAGAAGGCAAGGGCTTTGGTATCGCTATGCATACTCTGGACGGCGGACGTATCGGTATCGCTGCACAGGCTCTTGGGCTTGCTGAAGGCGCTCTTAACAATACCATCGCTTATGTAAAAGAAAGAAAACAGTTCGGCAGAGCAATCGGCGCTTTCCAGAACACCCAGTTCCAGCTTGCAGATATGGCTACCAAGGTTGAATGCGCCCAGCTGCTTGTTTACAAGGCTGCTATGGCAAAGGCTACCCAGTCCGTATATTCTGTGGAAGCTGCAAAAAGCTAAGCTGTACGCTGCAGAGGTTGCAATGGAAGTTACAACCAAGGCTGTTCAGCTGCACGGCGGTTATGGATACACAAGAGAATATGATGTTGAGCGTATGATGCGCGATGCCAAGATTACCGAGATCTACGAAGGAACAAGCGAAGTTCAGAGAATGGTAATCTCCGGAGCACTGCTGAAATAAGCTGCGGCACGACTGTTATCTTAAGAAAATTATAAACAAGGAGAGAAAATACAATGAAAATTGTTGTTTGTATTAAGCAGGTACCTGATACAAAGGGCGGCGTTAAATTCAAACCCGATGGTACGCTTGACAGAGCTGCAATGCTTACGATCATGAATCCCGATGACAAGGCAGGTCTGGAAGCTGCACTGAGACTGAAAGATCAATACGGCGCAGAGGTTACCGTTATCACCATGGGTCTTCCCAAGGCAGAAGAGGTTCTCCGTGAAGCTATGGCTATGGGCGCTGACAACGGAATCCTGGTAACCGACAGAGTTCTGGGTGGCGCTGATACATGGGCTACCTCCCAGACAATCGCAGGCGCTATCCGCAATCTGGATTATGACCTGATTATTACAGGCCGTCAGGCTATCGATGGCGATACCGCACAGGTTGGACCTCAGATTTCCGAGCATCTGGGAATTCCGGTTATTTCCTATGCACAGAATATCAAAATCGAAGGCGAAAATGTTATCGTAGAGCGTCAGTTCGATGACAGATATCATGTCCTGAAAGCTAAAATGCCCTGCCTGATCACAGCTCTGGGCGAACTGAATGAGCCCCGTTATATGACACCCGGCGGAATCTTCGATGCATACAAGAAAGAAATCACCGTATGGGGAAGAGCAGATCTGAAGGATGTTGACGATTCCAACCTTGGTCTGAAGGGATCACCGACTCAGATCGCTAAGGCTTCTGATAAGGTAAGAAAGGGAGCAGGAGAGAAGTTTACCTTTGATACTCCTGATGAAGCAGCTTCCTTTATTACAGGAAAATTACAGGAAAAACACGTTATTTAATATTAATAGAAAAGTGTGGTGAATAAGGATGAATTTAGAAGAATATAAGGGAGTATTTGTCTTTGCACAGCAGGTTGATAACGTAGTAAGCGGAATCGCATTTGAACTGATTGGCAAAGGGAAAGAACTGGCAAAGGATTTAGGAACAGAAGTAACCGCAGTACTGATCGGTTATGAAGTAAAAGGACTGGCTGACGAGCTGGCTGCATATGGCGCTGATAGAGTAATCGTTGTTGACGATCCTGAACTGAAGGAATACAGAACAGAGCCTTATGCCCATGCACTTTCCTCTGTAATTGAAAAATATAAACCGGAAATCATGCTGGTAGGCGCTACCGCAATCGGCCGTGACCTTGGCCCCCGTGTTTCCGCAAGAATCCATACAGGTCTGACTGCAGACTGTACACAGCTGGATATCGGAGATTTCCCGTTAAATCCCGTTCCCGGACAGGAGCAGAAACATAATCAGTTGTTAATGACCCGTCCTGCATTCGGTGGAAATACCATCGCTACTATCGCCTGCCCGAACTTCCGTCCTCAGATGGCAACCGTTCGTCCTGGCGTTATGCAGAAGGCACCCAAGGTAGAAGGCGCTAAGGCTGTAGTGGAAGAGTTTAATCCCGGCTTTACCCCGGACAACAAATATGTTGAAATCATGGAAGTTGTTAAATCCGTAGTTGATACCGTTGATATTATGGATGCAAAAATCCTGGTATCCGGCGGCCGTGGAGTTGGCAGCCCGGAGAACTTCAAGATTCTGGATGACCTTGCAGAAGCTATCGGCGGAACAGTAAGCTGCTCCCGTGCAGTTGTGGACGCAGGCTGGAAGCCCAAGGATCTTCAGGTTGGACAGACCGGTAAAACCCGTTCGCCCCAACGTATACTTTGCAATCGGTATCTCCGGAGCAATTCAGCATCTGGCAGGTATGGAAGAATCTGACATCATTGTTGCAATCAACAAGGATGAGACAGCTCCTATCTTTGACGTAGCTGATTACGGCATCGTTGGTGATCTGAATAAGATCGTTCCGATTCTTGCCGATAAGATCAGGGAAGCAAGAGCTGCAAAATAATGCGGTGAACAACAATCGCCGCCCTACGGTTCTGGTATCACACCAGTTTTGCCGTAGGGCGGCGGTTTTTTATACAAAAAATAATATTCTTTATTTTTCTTCTTATGTTTCTCTTGGCTGCCCCGCCTGCATGGATGTAAAGTATTCCGTTTATCCGAATGGCGTTCTCCGGAGTCCCTGTTTTCTATTTGTCAAATCATAATTTCACAGCTTCTTAGTTTCACGGCTTCATAGTTTCATTGCTCTATAGTTTCACAGCTTCTTAGTTTTATAGCTTCACAGCTTATAAAGTTCCGTTCTTTATCCGTTCAAGGAAATACATACTTTGTAATGTGTTCAAAACGGTTATTCTCCACATAATACACCGCCTGTTCTTTTGCAGAGTAAACAAAGGATACTCTGGTAGCCCATGCACCCTCCTGACGGACGGCATGAAGCAAAGTATATGCGTTGGATACCGAGAAATCATTTCCGCAGCAGTCTAATAACTGCAAAGCCCGTTCATACCGGTCATCACCCGGCACAATATAATTTTTTGTGCTTTCCGGATCTATCAGAGAATAATTCGTTATCAGGGAATATTTCTTATGTTCTTCCCGATATCCCAATCCCGGCTCGATTATCAAAACACGCCCATGGATATCTGACAGCAGCGCCTGCATAGTGGCGTCCGGCGCATAGGTAATCTTTTTATCCCTTACAAGCTGAAGCGCGTCATCAAATGTAATCTGTCCTTTAATAAATTCTTCCGTCAAATCTGCAATTGTCATGCAGTCCGGGCTGGCCTGGTATTCCCCGCCCAGGATTTGCCGTGCACGTAAAGCAGCGTACCGACATTCCCATTTTTTATTAACCCCATGATAAGAATGATAGGTTCCATCCGGACGTAAGATTCCAATATAAAAACGTTCCTCATCCATAATCACCTTATGCTTCCATGCAGAGAGGTCAATATCAAAATTAAAGCCTGTAATCATATCATTTCCATGATAAACAAATCTGGTACACATAATTGTTTCCTTTCATAAAGCCTGAGTAAACACCTCATAAATTCATTATAGATTTCCCTTTTATTCTACGGTTATTGGAATATTTTTTCTATATACAGTATGCTACCGAACCAATATGTATAAAAAAAAGAGGCCGCGACTGGCAGCCTCCTTCAATTATTTTTGATATATGATTTTCCGGACAGTATATAAAGACAAACAGTATTTTTCAGTCAGACATTCAATGGAAACACCATTCCGATATTCCCTTTTGATTTGCTGATTACGTTGTTCCAGTTCCTGCCGATAGCCGGAAGCTTCTCCCCAACGTTTTTGCTGTTCCTGTTCTATTGGAATGTAGATGTAACCACCCTGAACATAGTTCTGCAGCTCTTTTACCAAAGTGTCCGGAAGAACAGATGTTGCGTTCAGATATTTCATGCAGGCTTCCTCCTTGATATTATAGTCAAGTTCCAAAAGCCAGCATTATTATTTTGCGACCATATCTACTCCATGCAACCGTCGCAATCTGCTGGCTTTGCATGGAGAAAAACTTTCTTCTTATTTTTTGTGTTGATACACATATAAACCCCTTCTTTCTTTATATACGGTTAAAAACTGATGTAGCTTTAGTGTAGCATATTCTTTATACCGTATCAACTAATCTCGGATTTTTGTGAGAACAGTAACCATATTTATTCATATATAAGATAATATATTATAAAACTAAAAAAAATCCACCTATTTTTGCCAAAATTTGTGCTCTTTGTTTCTTTTGTATTATCTACTATAATTCAATAGTAAGTTGAATGCATTCACATTTTATGTCAGATATAATCGTGCCGTGAAGAAACGGCACATGATTCAGGAAGGAGACTTTTCCAATGAAAAAAGCTATTGCGATGTTGCTGGCGGGAGTTATGACGTTATCTCTGACAGCATGTTCAGGAAATACAGTATCTGAAACAAACTCCGGCACAGGAGAAAATAATGCGGCAGGAAGTACTGCGGCGGTACAGGAAAGCACTGCTTCGCAGGGAGGCGAAGGCGGTGAAGCGGAAAATGGTGAGGTAGTGGAAATTACTGTTCAATCCTGGCAGTATGCCCTGGGCAATTATAAGGGATTTACAGAGGATGATGAATTGACGCAGGCAATTGCAGATGAATTTAATGCCACCCATCCCGGTATACATGCAACTGTAAAAATCATGAGACAGGAAGATCATTATAACGCATTGAAGGTTGATTTTGCAGCAGGCAGTGCACCTGATGTAATTGGTATTGCGCCTGGCGCAGACTTGGAACAGTATAAATCGCAGCTGGCTCCTTTGGCAGATTATGCATCACAAGATTTGGGCGAGGACTGGCAGGATAAGTTTACAGAAGCTTCATTTACGACAATTAAACTGTCCGGTGATGAAATCTATGCATTTCCCAGTGCGATGAGCGCGGCAGGAACCGTCTGGTATAACAATAAACTGATGACAGAAAACGGCGTGGAATCTTTCCCTGCTACCTGGGAGGAACTGCAGACTGCGGCACAGACACTGCGTGGTGCAGGACAGATTCCGCTTATGTTCGGCGGAAAAGACAACTGGCAGAATTATGATATGTTCATTACCATTATGGCAACCATCAACAAGGATCTCTGTAACGGAATTTTTGCCCTGGAAAATGAATGGACGGAAAGCGATGTGGTTAAAGCCTTTGATTATTATCAGAAGCTGTTTACAGATGGAATTGTTCAGGACGGAGCCCTTTCTACAACTTTGTATAATGAAGGTTATTCCCAGTGGAAGGATGATGATGGAAATTCAACAATCCCGATGATATTTAATGGTTCCTGGGATATGGGCTCTCTGAAGGCAGAAAATTCCTTCTATGAAAATTTCTCTTCCAATGATATTAAAGTAGCAACCATGCCTTCTATTGAAGGAAAGCCTGGTGCAGTGCTGACAGCTCCCGACGTTGCCTGGGGTGTAAATGCCAACAGCGCTAATAAGGAAGCTGCATGGGAATTTGTAAAATGGCTTTGCTATGATATGCAGCAGGAAGTTGTAGACGGACTTGGCTTTTTCAGCGTATTGAAAGATGCTCCCAGTCCCACCGTGGATTTAACCGACGATTATAAAGCAGCTTATGATGTTATTTCCGCGGCTGCAGCATCGGACAATACGGTAGGCTTCCGCAGTTCTTTCTATACAAAGCTGAATGACGCGCTGTTTGATCAGCTGCAGCTGCTGGGAACCGGGGCTGCTACACCTGAAGAAGCAGCTGCTGCTATGGCTGAAGCGGCAGCAGGTATTTCCAAATAATAAGGCCGGTATCTTATTAATGCTCCGGACTGCCGCAAGGCGATAAGCGGGCGGCAGTCCTTTTTATGTCCTGCTATAACGGTTCAGGATCTTTACAGTTAACAGTAACATTTTGATAAGTTTAAACTACCGACGGTTCTATTTTCAGGAGGCCGGAATAAATGATTAATTTTAAAAACAGTAAGAAAATCGGTTTTTTCTGTGTACTGCCATTAGTGCTCTTTGTGCTGGTATACATGGTTTATCCGATTCTGTATAATGTAAAAATCAGTTTTTATGACTGGAACGGCATCGATCCGGATATGACCTTCATCGGCATTAAAAACTTTACCGATATCTTTAAAGACAAGGTTTTCCGTGTTGTTTTAAAAAATTTCCTGCTTTTTGCCCTGTTCACAGTAACAATACAGGCAGTGCTGGGCTTCCTTCTGGCGGATTTATTTCAGAAAAAATTTTTAGGAAGGGATGTTTCCAAGGCTGTTCTGTTCATGCCGGCCATCCTTTCATCTATTATTATCGGTCAGGTTTTTTACAGACTGCTGGATCCCAATATCGGATACCTGAAAAATATTCTCAGCTTTTTCGGAGTCAGCGCACCGCTTTCCAACCCGAAGCTGGCTATCTGGGCAATTATCATCGTTAATATATGGCAGTGGACGGGATATTCCATGACACTTTATTATGGTTCCATGGCAGGAATATCTGAAGACCTGTATGAGGCAGCAAGAATTGACGGTGCCTCCCATTTCCAGATTCTGAGAAAGATAACGCTGCCGTTGGTGCGCGGAACTACATATAATCTGACCATTATCGGAGTTATCGGCGCGTTGAAGCAGTACGATTTGGTTGCATCCCTTACAGGAGGCGGCCCTGCCAATTCCACACAAACTTTTGCGACCTATCTGTATGAAGCGGCATTTACAAATTATGAACAGGGGTATGCATCGGCTATTGCGGTGGTAATGTTCCTGATTGCAGGCATAATTACCGTCATACAGCTGCGGCTTTATAATTCTAAATCAATTTATTAGATCTGCGGCAGATATCTTGATGATTTGAAAGCGCGCCATAGCGCGCGGTTAGGAGCAAAGATGAAAAAATTACGGTTGGCAGGTGCCGTGCTTCGGTATCTGATATGTATTGCATGTGTTGCAGTCATTCTTCTGCCCATAGGGATTCTGGTGCATGGCTCCTTCCAGGGTGGAGGAATTCAGAACTATGTGGATATTCTTACAAAGTACCATATTCAGACGTATTTTATAAACAGTCTGATTATCAGTGTTTCGGTGGTAGTGCTGGTGGTGTTTCTGGATGTACTGGCGGGATTTGCCCTTTCCAAGCTGAATTTCCCGTTTAAAAACGGAGTGTATATTTTCCTGCTTTCGGCGCTGCTTCTTCCTGCAGCTGCCATCCTGGTTCCGGTTTTTCAGATAAATTCAAAGTTGGGCATATTGAATACTTATCTGGCAGTGATGGGGCCTTATGTGGTGCTGATAGCTCCATTTAATCTTCTTACGATAAAAAACGGGTTTGACGCACTCCCTAATACGGTATTGGAAGCAGCGCTCATAGATGGCTGCGGTATTATGAAAACGCTCTTCAAGATAGCGGTGCCCATGTGTAAGCCTGCTATTGTCATGGCAGTTATCTGGACTTTTCTTTCCAGCTGGAATGAATATATGATGGCATTTGTAATGCTTCGCAAGGAAGAAATTATGACAATCACAGTGATTCCCACCAAGTTCCAGTCAATGTATGGCGGTAATGTGGGAAAACTTTATGCAGCTCTTTTCATCATTCTGGTGCCGGGTATTGTCATATATCTGCTGATGCAGAAATTTATTGTAAACGGCCTGAATGCGGGAGCCGTGAAGGAGTAGCAGCCGATAGAAGACGGCTATTGGCATATATGAAAACATAGCAACAATCCGGTTATCTGAAATGTTACGAAAAAAGGAGATTACGAATGAATAGAGAAGAATTCAAGAGCAGAGTCTATGGCTGCTGGATGGGAAAGAATATCGGCGGTACCCTGGGTATGCCCATGGAATGGGAACGATGCAAAAATAACATTACATATTATACGCATGATCTTAATGGTGAACCGCTTCCCAATGACGATTTGGATATTCAGATACTCTGGCTGCTGGCGCTGGAGGATCGGGGCATCCATATAGATGCCAAGGATCTTGGTGAATATTTTAATGAATTTATGATTTTTACTCATGCGGAATATGGAGTAGCTAAAACTAATTTAAGAACAGGTTTACAGCCGCCAGTGACAGGTAGCTTTAACAATGAATTTAAGGATAGCTGCGGCGCTTACATTCGTTCAGAAATTTGGGCATGTTTGTTTCCCGGACAACCGGAAATGGCGGCAAGATATGCTTTTGAAGATGCTGTTATTGATCATGGTGATGGGCAAGGGGTCTATGCGGAAGTATTTGTAGCTGCCATGGAGAGTGCGGCATTTTATTTAGATGATATTCGTGAATTGATCGAGATCGGTTTGTCTTATATTCCTTCAGACTGTAAACTCAGCGAAGGAATCAGGAAAGCGGTTGAAACATATGAAGCTGGTATGAACGAAGATGAAACACGGGAATATATCATGCAGAATTATATAGGACATTTAGAATGCCACTATATTTCTGAGGAAGACGAGCAGAAAGGATATCAGAATGGCAGGATGGGATGGGACGTTCCTTCCAATATCATGATAATCATCTATGGTTTACTGTTTGGCAGAGGAGACTTTGAAAGATCAATGTTAACTGCACTTCATTATGGTGAAGACACAGATTGTACTTCCGGTACGATAGCGGCGCTTTTCGGTATTATGAAAGGAATTGAGTTTTTCGATAAAAAATGGATTGATCCCATTGGCCATAAAATTGTTACCTGCAGCATTGATCCATTTAGAATGTTTGGTAAGATACCAGGTACGATCGAAGAACTGACAGACAGGGTAGTGGCTTTACATGAAAAAGCTAATGCGACATTCAGTTTTCAGGTTAATGACCTAATGACGGCAAAAGATTTCTATGCGAGTTCGTATTTTTTGAATATTTATTTGGAAATGAAGACTGTGAAATATGAATTTCCATATTTAAATGTACGAATTGATTACTGCGGGGACCCAGTGGTCAAACGGGGAGAAAGAAAAAAGATTAAATTGATTTTATCAAATACATCAAAATCCATTACTTCTGACAGGCTTGATATCTATCTGTATAATCGGGAGGGGTGTACTGTTTTGCCACAAAATGAAGCAGCCGTTTTTCTTACAATGGCACATATGGGAGCCGGGATTAAAGAAGTGGAATATGAAATTCTCATTGATGAGCCGCTGAAACCAATCTATCATTTTGTGGTCGAGTTTATCTTTGAAGAAAACAAGAATGGCAGAATTATGCATGTGCCTGTAGTTCTGGTTAGTGAGACTGGAAGTGTTCATCAGGTTATATGGGAAAAACGAGGAGAGAATGGAACATGTAATTTACCAAGAGTATAGCATGCCAGAAAGGAATGAATGGTGAGGCTTTTTGACTTGATGAAGGAGGACATGAGATATGTGGTCTGGAAAAAAAATAAAAAACTGTTTCAAGAATCAGCGGTGGATGCTACTGACGATGACAGTGCCCTTTTTCCTTTGTGTTGTTGCATTTTCATTGGTACCTTTATGGGGATGGTTGATTGCTTTTTATGATTATTTCCCTGGTACATCGATTTTCAACCAAAATTTTGCCGGATTACGGTATTTTCAAAGAATGTTAAATGATCGTTACTTTTATCAGGCATTGGTGAATACTCTTATATTATCTTCAATGGCTCTGCTGACCTATCCGATCGCGCCTGTTTTTGCGATTTTATTAAATGAATTCCGTTCCGGGAAATACAAAAGAATTATTCAGACACTGACATCTTTTCCTAACTTTATATCATGGATTATTGTGTTTTCAATTGCGGCAACTTTTTTTTCAGTTGAAGACGGATTAATTAATCAGGTCTTTTTTGACAAGCTTGGCTGGTTTGAGTGTGCCTACCAACTTTTTGGCAAACGCAGACATTGCAAAATGTTTTTCAGATCCTTCTTTTTAAGTGTATGGAAAAATTGCGGAGGTCTGCTAATTATATATCATTGGCTGCAATTACAGGAATTGATCAAAGCCTTTATGAGGCAGCTTAAGGTCGATGGAGCAGGTCGTATTAAAAGAATTATTTACATTACAATTCCGGGTATTATGCCAACATTTATTGTATTGTTGGTTTTGGGGGCAGCGAATATTTTAAACACGGGATTTGATCAGTATTATGTTTTTACAAATGCAGTTACGCTGCCGGTATTAGATAACTTGGATACATATATTTATCGAACTGGAATACAAAACCTGAATTTTTCATATGCGACAGCAGTAGGTATGAGCCGCTCAATTGTGAGTGTATTACTTCTGACCGTAATTAACCGGGTTGCTTACCATGTAAATGGTGCAAAAATTATATAGGAAGGAGGGGTGGAAATATGTATCGAAGAAATAATCTGGGCGATAAAATTTTTATGGGAGTGGTTTGGCTGATTTTGACTTCATTTGCTTTTATTTGCCTGTATCCATTTTATATCGTAATAATAAATTCTTTTTCTAACCCGGATGCGGTATTGGGCGATATGGCTTTAGTTTTACCCAGAGAACCGACGCTAATTAATTATGTTGAAGTAATAACCAGAAATAATATTTTTAAACCTTTCTTTGTTTCCGTTGCAAGGACCGTTATCGGTACTATACTGTCGGTTACCGGCTGTTCTATGCTGGCTTATGGCCTTACAAAAAAAGAATTGCCGTTCCGTAAACTGATGTATCGGATATTGGTATTCAGTATGTATATATCTGCAGGTGCAATACCGGTATATGTAACTTTTACAAAATATGGCTTTCGTAATAATTTTTTAGTATACGTAATACCGGGGGTATGATTTCAGTTTATAATATGATTCTGGTAAAAGTATTTATTGAGCAGCTTCCTGCTGAAGTAGAAGAAAGTGCAATGATTGATGGCGCGAATTATTATCAGATTTTTTTCGGATTATATTACCTGTGATAACGCCAATCACAGCTACTATTGCGACATTTACGGCAGTTGCCCAATGGAACAGTTGGGTGGAACGAACCTGTGGTATTGTTCTGATAAAAAATCGGAAACCTTACAGCTTATGCTTTTAAATTTTGTTCAAAGTCAGTCTATGAATTTAAGTTGAAGCGGCTCGTTTGAGTGGTGACGCACTAAAAGAAAAACTTAGGGTCAATCCAACATCGATACGTATGGCGGTAACGGTTATTACAATTACACCAATTATGCTGGTGTATCCGTTTACACAAAGGATTTTTTGTAAAAGGAATCATGATTGGGGCAGTCAAGGGCTAACGTGCGTAGCCGCACAGTTAATATATAAATTTAAATGGAGGATAAGTGTATGAAACTAAAAAAATGTATTGCTGTATTGATGTGTTCGGTACTATTTATGATGACCGGATGTGGGGAAAATACAGAGGGGGTGCAAAATGATAACCAAACATCACAGAATGTTGACAGTACGGAGAGCAAGGAAGCGGATGTGACAAAAGAAATGGTGACATTGACAATATTTAATCATAATGCATCTAATATGCCATCGAATATATTAGATAACCCTGTGATGAATAAAATAGCTGAAGAAACAGGTGTTATTCTGGATTGGTCTCCCTTTATGGGAAACAATACGGCAGATGAAGCCGCTTCAATGCTGATTGCATCTAATGAATTGCCGGATATTTGGCTGGTTAACAGTCCTTCAATCAATCAGACTTTACTGAATAATAAACTTATTATAAGCATTGATCCTTATTTAGATAGTTTTGGGAAGGATATTCAGGAAGTAGCTCAGGATGCTTTGGATTTTACAAGATTTAAATTTAACACTCAGGAAAATTATTTTATTCCAGCTCAGGTTGGCGGTATTAACTGGTATCCGTCAGGCTATGATAATACATTTTCATATAGGTACGATTTGTGGGAAGATATGGGGAAACCAGAACTTGAAACCTATGATGATGTTATCAATTATTGTGTGGAGGCAATGAAATTAGAACCTGAAAATGAGGCGGGACAGAAGAATTATGGTGTTGCAATCCCTCTTGGCAGTAAAGAATTTGGATACCTGGATTGGAACTTTGCACACTTTATTGGCCAGGGGGATAAGAATATTTTTGTAAATATAGATTTTGAAAAAGATGAATTAGTTCCCCGACTGGCAGAAGACAGTGCATGGCTTACAGGCGCTGAATTCTTCTTTAAAATGAATCAGGCAGGCGCGCTTGATCCGGAGTCGGCAACGATGAATGGGGATCAGGTACGTGAGAAAGGCGGTGCTCAAAGGTATTTCCTTGGTCTGGCAAACTGGCAGATTGGTTGGCCGAATGACAAATTAGTTGCAGCTCAGGATAAGGAAAAAGGGTATGCACCCTTAGTAGTAGGGGACAGGGGCGACTATGTTTTCTGTAGGACATCCTCTCCTTATGGAAACGGATCTTACTATGCAATATCAAAAACATGTAAGGATGTTGAAGCAGCCATTCGTTTTATAAACTATACAGCTTCCTGGGATGGCACAGAAGTAATGGCTAATGGCCCGGAGGGGACAACGTGGGAATATGTGGATGGTAAACCCAAAGCTTTCCCGAATGATCCGACTGTAGAAAAAGATCCGGACGCATATAAAAAAAATTGGTATAAGCTATGTGGCGCCTGGTTTGCAGGTAAATGGCTATCGGGAGGATCCCAGAGGATGGAAGACAATTTTTGCCCAGGAAGATACTTCTACCTTCAGAGAGAATATGTCTGCAGCAGAGTTGAAATTTATTGATGACAATGGCTATAGTTATGGAACGGAGTATTATGATAAAAACTTTGAACATAACACATTTGCTACTCCGATTTTTGATATGATTGCACCACTTAATCCGGCTGACGAACTGTCAGTGATAGAAACGGATGCAACAACTCTGGCAATTGAGTATTCTGTAAAACTGATTTATGCCACGGATCAGACTGAATTTGATAAGATAAAGACTGAGTTTCTGTCGGAATTAGACAGAATTGGTTATCAGAAGGGTGTCGATTATTACAAAGAAGAGTATAAATTAGCGAAACAAAATTTGAAGAATTTCAAAATAGTAATATAAGACAATCACCCGGTATACATAAACTACCGGGTGATTTATTTCAGAAGG